>Ga0315553_10003163_pt1 | contig 12928 bp, 13 predicted proteins | sample SalMarSW160140MG_FD_203099 | JGI IMG/M metagenome (GOLD analysis project Ga0315553, IMG submission 203099) | Salt marsh sediment microbial communities from the Plum Island Ecosystem LTER, Massachusetts, United States - Salt Marsh Sediment SW1601-40 ... | reverse complement strand
TGGTAACAAAAGCCATGACATTCAGGTCGGGCTTCAATCTTGTGTACTCTTCATAGATTTCAGGCACTCGCATTGACTTTGGCTGAAAGACTGGTATACCCATCTGGATGGTTAGTTCCTTTAACGGGTTCCTCTTCCCCGCAGTGTCTTGGGGTGTATAAACTGCAACAACTTCTTCGCCCCTTTCAGTCAGCTTCTGAAGGACTTTCTCGCCAAAGGCTGCTTGTCCAATACAGACAATGCGCATCGCTCAATTCTCTCGCTACTCACAATGACGCTCATCTACATTATAGACGCTGATGAAATTAATCAAAAGCAACTTCGTCAATATACGAGGGGTTCCCTCAACAGTCAGCCAAAACGTTTAGCCGGCTGACAGCCAGTTTTATTATTGATATTATGAGGACTACTTGGTGAGGCCCTTATTCCAAGATTGCTAGATGTACTTACCTATGCGAAATACCTTACTCCCGCACCTCGGGCATACGCCTTGAGTCGCAGGACGTTTGTTTCTCATTCTGATAGCCCTTGGATTCCTGGTCTCAACCTTTCTTCTGCATTTCGTGTAATATGCCTGCATTTGACCCTCCTTGCGCTTAAGATTTGTTTCTGAGAATAACATCAAGAAGTCACTAGTCAATAGTTTGTCTAAATACAACATTGAATAGTTACCCAAGAATCCTGACAGTTGTGTGATCTTTCCTGCCTTGCTTCTTTAGATGATCTCTGAAACCTTCCTCCCTAATGCGCCCGGTCCGTGACAATCTTCTCGCTCTTGAGTTGTGTTACTACAGCGCCGGCCCTTCTTATAGTGAGCAGCCATCTCATCATAACTCAGACGCGTCGGGGTACAACACAAGATCGAGAAGACATCAACCCTTGCCGGGTATTGAACGAAGTGGCGATTTGTGACTCCTTAGCGCCATAGTGTTTCCGGGACACGGGGAAACCCCCTTGATATTTCCTCAAGAAGGGATACAATATTCCTATAAGAGGCGTTCAGTAAGTTCCAAGACTCTGCTTCTAGGGGAAAGATCTTGGTCAGTAAGAGCTTTGAACTAACGAGGAGGTTAAGATGCCTAGCAAACGAATGAATGTACTATGCCTTCTACTCATCTCAGTCATTGCCATATTCGCCATCGGAGGAGTGTCGTCTGCCGCCGAAACCGAGGAAGTGGTGTATGTGGCAAACTCCTATGTTCATGGTGTTGACCCAAACTGGGGAACAGTTTCCATGTTACGTGGCAGTAACTTGGGAATCCTTGAGACCGTCACTATTGGGGACAATCCCCACACAGTGGCAGTAACCCCTGACCGGACACGCGTTTGGGTCACCTGTGTCACGGGGAACAACATGACTATACTTGATGCCACCACACTTGAAATCCTTAGAATTATTGACCTTGGGGTTATCCTTTTGCGCCCCGTGGGCATCGCCTTTACACCCGATGGTAGCCGTGCCTACGTCACCTTCGCAGGTGTTGGTTTGGTAGCTATCTATGACACCGAAACTTATGCCCGTCTGCTACCTGACATCGTTGTAGGCGGTGACCCAACCTACATCGTCTTTACCCCTGACGGCAGCAAAGCATACGTGGTGATCGAACAAGCTGCTCAGGCGGTGGCTATCCAGACCTCGGACAACACCGTAGTTGCCACCCTCCCATTTGGAGGGCATGCTCTCCAGGACGCCGTGGTAAGCCCTGACGGCAGTATGGTATACGTGAGCAATATGGAGCTAAACCAGATTGAGGTTATCAGGACTTCGGATGACACTGCTCTTGCTCCTATCCCTACCATCACAGCTAACCCTCGAGGTCTTGGTATCTCACCCGACGGTGCTTATTTCTTCATCGGTCATTACTTGGGTGTCCCTTCGGTAGTGAATATGTTTCGGCTCTCCGATAACACAATTGTTTCATCCGTGAGCATCCCTAGCAATCCCCGGCGTATTGTGGTAAGACCTGACGGCAGCCGCATCTTCGTCTCCGAGCATAACAATGATGAGTGCTACGCATATGATGTAGATGGAGAAAATTTGACTTTTGCAGCGGTTGCAGACCTGAACACTGTGCCAGGTTACCAAGCATCGCCGGTGGGGCTGGCGATCGGGGAAATACCGCGACCACCAGCAGCCGGACCGGTGCCCGCGCTTTCTCAGTGGGGCATTATTGCCATGATAGCCGCGTTTATCGGATTGCTAGTGTGGACAGCGTGGAGAAGGAGACCTGTCAGGAGTTAGTAACAGCCCGACAGTGCTAGTGAAATTAGGAACATCCAGAGCTTTCTAGACAAGGATAGTGAGAAAGCGACATAAAGCTGCCAAGAAGATAAGGCAGTTGACGATACAGGAAAGCTGGCAAAGCTAGCCGAAACAAACTTGAAAGGAGGTTGAAAATGAATAGATCAAGACTTTACTTTGTGACTATTGTATTAGTGAGCATGGCGCTCTCACTTTGGGCCGCGCCTCTGGTCATCGCCCAGACCAATCTGGTCACCAACGGCGATTTCGAAGGGGGATTTAGCGTCGTGGGTAATCCCAGCCAGCCTCTAGATGGGGGCACTCCTGACGGTATCCCCAACGGCTGGGCGCGGTATGAGACCTTCACCGGAGGTGTGGAGACATCTCTCCTGAATCCAGGGCCAGCGGGCGACAACGGACCCAGTCTGCCTGGCGCCAACTCCTTAATGTCCATACGAGCGATAGGCATGATGTCAGGAGATTGGACTGCTATTTACCAGGACCTTGACATTGATGCCTCCGACTGCTCGGCCCTAACTCTGAACATGGATGTGAAGGTTATTTCGCATAACCTGGAAGCAGGAGGATATGTCGCACCGGCTTTCGAGTGGCCTGTCATCGTGCAGATAAGCTACACTACCACCGGTGGAGACACGCAGGTGTGGAGGCACGGCTGGTATCTCACCCCGCCTGGCGACGCTGTCTCTGGCCCGATCGACGACCCTGGCACTGGCTTGATCCCTATATTCAATGATGAACAGGTGACACAGGGTGTGTGGGATGCCAACTCCTTCAATCTCTTCGCTGAACTCCCCCGGTTGGACACCATCACCCGCATCTATGTAGGCGGCTCGGGCTGGGACTTCGAGGGGCAGGTTGATAACGTTGAAATCATCTGTACGCCACGCGTACCGCCAGGCGTTCCTACCCTGTCTCAGTGGGGCATCATCGCAATGATAATTGCCCTTGGTGCCGGCGTTCTCCTGCTACTAAGAAGAAAGACGGGCAATTCCAGAGCATAGTCGCCAAGGGCGAAGGTCAGAGATAGGAATATAGGAATAAAGTAAAGATAGTAGAAAGCTGCACTCTCGAGTGAACCTGTGGGGCGCAGCAGCGGTGATAACACTCTTTGCTGGCGCACTAATTTGGATTCTCCGCAGAGCGAGGCTGGCTGTGCCAACAAGCAGTTAGCCCGAAAAAGCGATATTTCGCCACATACAACTTCGGTGTGCCGGGGCACAATGGAAGAGTCTAGCAAGGCTATTCCATACCAGTGGATCGCTATTTCCTGCAGGCGACGTCATCAGTAGGACCTATTGGTAACAGAGAAATCAAGTTAACGATCCCCTAGTTTATGTGCTCTGCTTCCGACTGCACATCTTCCCGTATTGTTCAGCTCGGGCAACAAAAGCCTGCTTTGTCACCCTATTACACAAAATGACGTTTTGTTCAATCTATAAAGAGGTTAGGAAAGACGCCTTTGTGCCGAAGTACCACCGCTTGGGCTACAGGAAGAGCAAGGCGGGGCGGCTAAATCACTAAATTAAGCCCAGCCATTTTAGTCTGATGCACATGCTTGACTTTGGCACAGCAGAGATTTTTGCCATCGTGTCCAAGTTCTTAATTTCTGCCCACTTTTCCTCTACCCGTTCTCTTGGCATCAGGATGCAGCTGGCGAAGTAGTCAGCCAATAACTCGTTAAAAGAACCCTGTTCAAGTCCTCTTTTCTTAAACACAGGGGTGCCACCACAATGGGCTAAAATATGGAAAGCCTCGTGGAACAGAGCAAATCTCTTTGCGGCAGCCGTATCACCATCCTTAAGTTGTACCACCCATCCATCGTTCAGACGCCATATGGCACCATGATAAGACTTTAATGGCAGGGTACGGATTTCTATACAACGTTGCTCATCAGCCAATGAAACGATTCCAGTTGGCACCGGGAGAGAAGAGACCTTTCCTATTTTAAGGTACTTCTGTGCCAGCATTTCCACCAGTTGACATAGCCGACAATTCCCCGCGCCTTCTTCACTCTCTATAAAATCATAGCTGTGAAGCTTGAATTCTCTCTCATCAAGCAAGCGATTAATGGGTCCGATAGTTTCATCGGGGCACCAGCCGCCGCGCTGTCTCCTTTGGCAGCGGTTACGTAACGGGCAACACATACCGTCGCCACTGCTTAGATAAGACCACAGCTCAGTTTCCCAACTAGCAACCTTTGGCACTATACCTTCTCGCTCTTCGCCGCTCAATCAGGTCTTCAATCATCGTAATCAAGTCTTCATCCAATTCGTCAGGATACTTCTGGTGGTCATGCTCATGAAACTCGGGCCACTCGGGAGCCGCTGCTTCGATTACTCTCGAGAGATGCCCGGCAATGGAGATAACCTTTTGCAGGGGTACACCACTGTATTGGGCCAACTTGCGACAAGAGCTGGTAAAAGGGATGTCTTTGCCGGAAAGCCAGCGACTTACTGTGGCATGACCAATGCTGAAACCGGCTGCTAGTTGACTGGACGAGCGCTCCCGCCGCCTAGATTGAAAGGAAAGGAGGATTGAAAAGAAAGGAGGGAAGTAGTGAGAAAGCTGATTAATTGTCCTTGTATTCCACATAGTGACTGCACCAATGCTGCCTGAGCTAAGCTCATTTGTCTGGCCACACTCATAAGTGAAATCGTATATATTATGATAACGTGAGAATGGTATATATTCGAGCACTTTATATAAGGCTAACACTCCTTCGAAAGGATGTCAATGCCCTAAATCATCCGCAATCTAATTGAAGGAAGAGTTGTTGAATCACAAAAAACCTAACCCAAAGACTATTATGGTTTGGCCTCATTGAAACTTCAGAAGGAAGTAGAGCCAGGCTATGAAGAAGCTGGATATACATTCCAGGCGATATGATTGAAGATAGGTTTGCCTTGCTTCGCTTGTTAGGGGTTTTTACTATTGAAACAAAGCCAAGATGTAATCGTTGTTGGTGCTGGTCCGGCCCGGGCGACGCCGGCTTGCGAGCTAGCAAAGAGAGGGATTGGGGCATTAGTGTTAGAAAAGAGAAACTGCCCCGCTATAAGTGTTGTGCTCGTGGAGTCGCCAGCAAGGCGGGAAAACTTCTGGATTTCGATATCTACGACGTAATGGGAGACGTAATTTATGAGCTTAGCTTCACTTTTGATCTCGCTAGCCCTTATCCGGGACAACATAGTCAGTCACTGATATATGCCGTGATGCGTGATGTAGTTGACTATTCTTGGTGATGGGGGCGCAACAACTGTGACCTGTGCTTACGTGAGACCGCAGCTCAATTTCCCAACTAGGAACCTTTGGCATTATACTTTCTGGCTCTTCGCCGCTCAATCAGGTCTTCAATCATCGTAATCAAGTCTTCATCCAATTCATCAGCATACTTCTGGTGAGCATACTCACGAAATTCAGGCCACTCCGAAGCCGCTGCTTCAGCTAGTCGCGGTAGATGCCCGGCAATGGAGAGAACCTCATGCAGAGGTACACCACTGTATTCGGCCAACTTGCGACAGGAGCTGACAGAAGGAATATCTTGGCCAGAAAGCCAGCGACTTACTGTGGCATGACTAATACCCAAATTGGCTGCTAGCTGACTGGGCAAGCGCTTCCGCCGACGCATTACCTCCTTGAGAAATGGAATTATAGGGACATCTTCTGTGCTCATACAAAAGCCGCATTATATAGGGCTGCATAAACACTTGTCAATAACCGACAAAGCCTAGACCCCCAAAATAACAGTAGCCAAGGACTATCGCTCGTCATTCATCTGCTCATCATGGTCATGCGGTCAGGCGATGTCAGCAGGCTGACTCTTCCGTAGCAGCTTGTCAACATCTCTCCGCCTTAATCTTCGGTCACCCCGAGACCCAATTCGGTACGTCTCTAATATCCCCTTATTACTCCAGCGTCTGACTGTATTGACATGAACATTGAGAAGCTCAGCTGCTTCAGTGGTGGTCAGCAGGGCATCGGGGTCATCGCGGGCTGGCTTTTTCTTTGCTTTGGGTTCAGCTTTGGCTATTTGCCTTACCCTCTCCCGGGTCAAACCTAACTTACGACCGATTTCAGCGTAGGTCAAGCCAGCCTTTCGTAGGCTAGTCACCTGCTCATATCTCGAATTATTCGGTCCTGCCGTCATGACTTTCCTGCTCCTCGCCACCAACGGCGAACAGTCACTGCTATCGGGTTCCTCCGTCAAGTACATAATATACATGTGGCTCTTCAAAGGTGCTGAACGGTGGATTATCGTCTTGGCGAGTTCATCAGTTACCTTGATCACGTCCTCTTAATTACATGTAGTACAATATGTTGCCCGAGCTTCTTAAGTTGCCTGTGCGAAGCCTCTTTCTCGTCCAGGTGAAGGAGGCCTCTGTATCGCAACATCTCAGAATAGCGCATTTCCCGACCTCCTGTCTTTTACGAAAATGATGATTTTGTATCATCAAAATGTTGAATTTTAGTGAGGCTTTTGTGTCACGAAATGCCGCCGGGTCATGTCACGGAAACAAGTGTAGAGGGCGTATCTTCTGGAATTGCTTTGCTGGCTGCCCCGCTTTGTGCTCGAAAGTTCGGCTGGCAATGGCAATCTGCACAAAGGCCAACGGTATCGGCCCGGGTAGCAGTCAAAAGGTTGTTAGACAGACTGTTCTACATTTTCAAATTCCTGTTGCTCTGCTGGTTGGGCACAGATTATTTATGAAATTCACTTTAGTTCTTGAGCCTGAGAGAGCCGGATATTCCATCCACTGCCCAGCCCTACCAGCGTGCGTGAGCCAGGGCCACACTAGAGAGGAAGCCATGGCTAATATTCGGGAGGTCATCGAAGGAATCTTAGCACTCAGAGAGAAACACGATATGCCTCTCCCAGAAGAAACACTGGAACTCGTGTCACAAGAGATACGCTGGCGTCTGAATAAACGGAAAACAGATGGACTTCACTCATGATTGAGACCGACTAGGTAGCAATAGCTCCTAGGATGCCAGTTTGATGGCAAATCTCCCCATAGTAAGAGGAGATGCTGCTATCAAAGCCTTTGCAGGAGCTGACTTCTCTCTTGACCACCGAAGAGGAGATCATGCCACCCTTTATCATCCCGATGGACGTCACCTTAGCGTTTCCGCGGGAAGAAAAGAACTCAAGCCAGGGAGGTTGCGGAACCTTATTCGCGAGGCTAAGCTCACGGTAAGTGAGTTTACACAGCTTTTTCAAATTCTTGTTACCCCTCAAACCGGCTCCCATCTTAGCTATTCTCTTTCATATCTGGCGGCACAGTTTATCGACAAGCTGTTGTTGAGGAAAGAGCAAAGCCTATCGTTGTGGGGGAGCGGCGGCGGAGAATAACAGCGACCTCAGTAATCTGCCTGATTTCTATAATATTCTGGCTAAAGCACCATACATAAGGCGCCTCTGATATACAGCGCCAGGTCAAGACATTGGGGTAAGATGCTGCCAGACCCTCATCATATAGGACTAATCTCCTATCTAAGGCAGGACTTCTGGGTGATTTACAGCCAGCCAAAGTGGCTTTATTATTCATCGTATAGATTGAAGCATTGTTGTGTCATTGCGAGCGATGCGAAGCAATCTAGAGGAGAAGTCCAATGTTTAACTCGACCAATGTGAAGGGGGCAATTAATGAAACATATACATAAGCCTTTACCTGTTATCATCGTCATCAGTTTACTGCTCAGTCTGGCAGGCTTTGCCTCGTCGGCATTCGCAACTGTTACCGCATCGAGTGCCACTGATTCACCACAGGCTGTGCCCGTAACACTCACTGTTGGGTCCGGAGGAGTCACTACCGTGGATAAACAGGTGGAAGCAAGCTCCGATGATTGCTATACCTTTGGACACATAATACGGCTGACCAGGGATTGTCTTTTCATCGATAACGGCAGCTACTACATGCACACATATCTAAGATTCACAGATGTCAATGTTCCCCGGGGGGCTACTGTTGAACATGCCTATATCGACCTGTGCTCCGATGCATACCATGGCGGCACGTCAGAGATTAGAATTTATGGCATAAAGGAAGCTAATACCAGTACCTTCTCAACCCGAGCTGATGCCGATGGCAGACCCGTAACCGATGCCTATGGGGAATGGACAATGAACGGGCGGTACCGAAATCAAAGATGGCTCCCGAATACGTGGTATGGGTGGACAAATGACCCCCATGATATAAAGGATGTGATCCAAGAAATCGTAGCTCAGGACGGCTGGGAGGCTAGCAATGCTCTGGCCATTAAGATAGTCAACACAGTACATGAATCAAATGCAAGGTGTATTTATTCCGCGGACTATGGCGACCATTCCTTGGCCCCTAAGCTTCATATTGAGTATTCCAGTGACCTCAATAGGGCGCCAGTCCTGCAGCCTATTGACGATAAATCCACAGACGGGGGGCACCTATTGCAGTTTGCCATCCTTGCCTCAGACCCAGACGGAAGCTCATTGACTTATTCCGCCTCCAATCTCCCGGAAGGAGCAGACTTTGCCAACCAAACTTTTTCCTGGACTCCAGATTACCACCAAGCAGGAGTCTACGAAGGTGTTCATTTCCAAGTCTCAGATGGGGAACTAACTGATTCAGAAGATATTACCATTGTTGTTAATAACGTGAATCTGATTCCTGCTGCTGTAATAGACTCCATCAATCCTAGTCCTGAAGCGATAGAAGGCGAGCCTGTCTCGTTTTCTGGACACGGAGAGGATAGCGACGGCTCAGTAGTAGCCTATCATTGGAACTCAAACATAGATGGATTCCTCAGCAATTCCAGTTCGTTCAGCACCTCAACCCTGTCTGCGGGAACCCATACCATCTCATTCAAGGTCGAAGATAATGATGATGCCTGGTCAGAAGAGGTTGAGACACTATTGACCATTACTTCACCTTCCCCTCCCGCCATAGCCTTCTCACCCGAGAACTTCAACTTCGCTGCTACTGAAGAAGGCTCTAATCCAGGAGACCAGACCCTTGGGATCTACAATTCTGGTGGTGGCACATTGAACTGGAACGTAACTGATGATGCTGGCTGGTTATCATTAAACCCGACAAGCGGCTCATCCAAGGGTGAGACAGATAACATAGCCTTATCAGTTGATACGGCAGGTCTATCAGCCAATACATACACAGCCACAATAACTATTTCGGCTCCAGGTGCCGCTAATTCACCACAGACTGTGCCTGTAACACTTACTGTTGAGCCAGGAGGAGTAGTTACGGTGGATAAGCAGGTGGGAGCAAGCTCCGATGACTGCTATACCTTCCAAGATACGATACGGCTGACCAGGAATTGCCTTTTCATTGACGAATGTACTCGCCCCATGCACGCCTATATGAGGTTCACAAATGTCAATGTCCCCCAGGGAGCGACCATTGAGCATGCCTATATTGAGCTGTGCTCCGATGCATACTATGGTGGCACGTCAGATATCAGAATCTATGGCATAAAAGAAGCTAATACCAATAGCTTGTCAACGCAAGCTGATGCCGATGCTAAGCCCGCGACTGAGGCATACATAGATTGGATATTCCGTGCTTTCTATGGCAATGAAAAGTGGACCCCGGGTACGTGGTATGGCTGGACGAATGACCCCCACGATCTAAAGGACGTGATTCAAGAGATCGTAGCTCAGGATGGCTGGCAGGCTAACAATGCTTTGACCATTAAGATGGTCAGTGTACCTCAGGGCGGGAATGCAAGGTGTGCCTATTCCTGGAACTATGGCGACCATTCCTTAGCCCCCAAGCTCCACATTGAGTATTCGGTGGGGGCACATACAACCTGGTGCCTCAAGCGGAGTCCTTTAACCTTAGAGCCCGGAACAGCGACCTTCAGGTTCCGCTGTCTTCGGGCTGACTGATATACTGGTACCTTACGGCGCCATCTATGACGCAGTAAGTATGTTTGTCAGCTTCAGCTTGATGCAGCACTGGCTTGAGCAGGGCATCAGCTGTCCTGACCAGTTCGTCTAACGAGCCGATACGTATAACCACTTCCTTAGCTCCGGTTGCCGGCAGCTCACATACATCTACAATCACACCCTTATGTTTCCTCTTCGCCTGCAATGCTTCCTCTTCCATCCCGGATATTACCAGTGCCTCCGCCTGACGGCTATTTCGTAGCACGAACAAGAGAGCGAACACTGCCAGGGCCAGTCCTACCAGAGACAATGCTCTATACATCCATGCGTTGGCCACAGTCGCCATCCTATTCTCTACGATAGTGCCTGGTTGTGTCCTGCTTAGGCCACCCGTGAAGCTAAGAGTGGGCCCCCCCAGTGTCGTTGCCAGGCTGTGGGTAAAGACTTCGTCTATGTGTCCAGAATCGGTGTCGCCCGTGGTGTGAACCTGGGCTTTGATATTCAGGGGACAAGGCAAAGTGTTAATGTTTAGTTCGCTGGCCAAGGCGCCCGCCACCTCTAAGAACTGGCTGAGATCCACGGGGAAATCAACCACAAATACCCCCGATTTCCTGGTCTCGGGCACTATGGTAAGAGTTTTGCTCCATGTCCCGGGATCCTCCAGTATTGCCATAACCTCCACCTCTTCAACAAGATTGCTTACCGGTTCGTCACAGTCGAATTGATAAGAAAAGCTTGCCGCGATGTGGTCAATAATGCTGCGGAAATATACCAGCCCTGGACCCACAGGCTGAGTTGGTGAAGAGGAACTCGACGCGGGCTCCGCTGCGGGAAGCCCCTCTGACCGAAACACAACCTCTCCATAAAGCTCATTGGGCATGAGGTAGACTTCGTAATCAAACCAGCCCTGTTCAGTATAGCCCACCCCTTCCCTCGAGCCTGTATCGCTGTGTCCCAGACTACCCTCCAACTTCAAGGTATATGCCTGAACAACAGCGGTAATTTCATGGCTGAAGTACTCCTCAATAGTGGTCCCCATTGCAGTGTGGGCCGTAGTGTTAACGGCGGCTCTTATGATGAAGTCTGTGTGACTCCCCCTGATTCCTATCTCTTCCTCAATATCGTATATCACCGTTTCAAGGGAGTCGAGCAATGGGAGCAAGGGGAAGTCCGCCCTGAACTCCCCCCCTTTATGGGTCTCTTCCAAGATGGTTATTTCCTTCTGCCACATGCCTGGGTTCTCCGCAATTGCGGTGACTACCACTTCGTTGGTAACACTGGACATAGGCTCACTTGACTCAAACCTATAGCTAAAGTCTAGTTCAGCCTTGTCGATGATATTTCGAAAGAAAACCGGGGGCGCCTCCTGTTCGGTTTCCTCTTCCTCTTCCGGCAGCGCAGGCCCGTAGAGGCTGTTAGGCGTGAGATACACCAGGTAGTCAAATTGCCCTGTGTGTTCGTAGTTCGCCACGGCAACCGGGTGTTCGGTCTTTGTCGGCATGGAAAAGGCCCTCCATACCCCAAACAGGGAGGCAACAAGCAAAAGGGAGACCCCAGCCAAAGAGCCAATCCTCAACCATGGTGACCTGGCAAAGGCTTCCTGCGTGGACTTGCTACTTAGCTTCATAATAACCTCCTATAACTGTTGCAGCTATGGACGTCAAGCTAGACCGAAAACCCGCCGTCTTCTCCACCTCCGCTGCCGCTCTCGCCGCCTGTTCAACCTTCTCAACCTTACATTGCGTGACAGTCTTACATCCCTGATGGCGCTGGCAACGAGGACCACAATGGGTAGACAGACAAAGAAAACGAAGCCCAGCCAGGTTCGGGCGTAACGCATAACCCAATGCGCCGCATACCCAACCTGGGCAATATTGAACGCTACCTTGCCCTGAACATTAGCGGCGGGTACGGGGACGGGGTCGGGGTCCTCAGAAGCATCGCCTTTGGTAATGAAATAAAGCTGCTTCTCAGCCTGCACTTCGATTACCCGATGGCTGACGGTGACATCGGGGTTGATAATAGTAGGGTGGCGCGGCGGCTTGAAGACAATTATGTCACCCACCTTCACGTCCTCGGGGTCTACGGGCAGCACCACGGCTAATGCCCCGACCGGCATCGCCTGCCCCATGCTGGCACTGCGGACGATAGCCAGTCTCCCTGAGAACAGCGTAGGCAAAAAGAGGGCGAACAAAACCGAGCCAACGACCAACCCCAGAATGATGTAACTCAACCACTTGGCTACCTTTCTCACGCTATCTTCTCCAACATGCATTATAACCCAGAGTTGAAATTCTATCTAGCTTACAACTAGAAAGCAAGCCAAGGAATATCTCCCGGACTTGCTTTTGCTACTGAGAAGTCAGTGCTAAATCTCAAGGGTATTCAATGCATCGCCCATGTCCTTCATGATTTGCATTTCCGGTCGCCTCAGTTTGAGAGCATCGTCGATGCTCTTCACCTGCACAGCGGGCCCTCGAGGGTGTTGTACGCCTCGAGCTCCTTTTGCGTCACATCGTACTCTCCGCTCTCAATGGCGTCCTGCACTTTTTCGATCACCTCTGCGACTGTCGAGGGATAGTTCACATCGGGGTGTGCCGCATTCAGCAGGGCAGCCACAGCCTCGCGCGCTAGAGCTTTCAGGCCACCACCCCGAAGCCACAGAGCCTGCCTGAGGGTTACGTCGGGATCGAAAGCATCGCAGTTGAATGTAGCATCGAAGTCGTCGCTTGTTTTGTAGCCCGTTGGTGCCCAGGCTTTTCTATGGTTCTTCCAGAAGCCGTGTGAGC
>Ga0315553_10003162_pt1 | contig 12929 bp, 9 predicted proteins | sample SalMarSW160140MG_FD_203099 | JGI IMG/M metagenome (GOLD analysis project Ga0315553, IMG submission 203099) | Salt marsh sediment microbial communities from the Plum Island Ecosystem LTER, Massachusetts, United States - Salt Marsh Sediment SW1601-40 ... | reverse complement strand
CTGCTGGTCATCTCGGCCCACGCCAGCGACGATCTGGTGGCGCTGCTCACCGACCTGAAGAGGCTGGGACGCAGCGTGGCGCTGGTCAAGGTGGGCGGCGAGGCGCCGCCGGTAAGCTCCGGCGACCTGCCTGTTTACCATATCAACGACGACGTCGCCTGGGAGGCCGTGCAGGAAATCGGCCTCAAGAAAGTGTAGAGAGATAATTATTCAATGGGCATGATGCAGCGAATCAAGGGGTTCGACTGGCTGGCCGGGTTCTTCTACCCGCTGTCGGTCATTCTCATGGAGACCTTCTGGGTCTATCCCTGGCTGGTCTGGGCGGGGGGCTGGTCCAACTTTGCCGAGTCAAGGCCGGTGCTGGGCCTGGGCACCGTCGTCTTGGTGCTGGCGGTCTCCCTGCTGGCGACCCGGCTCCTCCTCAAGTCCCCCTGGCGGCTGCGCTATGTCCGCGGCGCCATCATCGGCGGCGGAGTGCTGGTCGTCCTGCTGGTGCTGGGCTACGAGTACGCCGACGGCTATGCCTTCCTCAGCGGGGAGTGGTTCGTCCACGTCGGCAACCTCCTCGGGGAGACCCTTTCCCGCGGTCACACCATCGCCCTGGCGCTGCCGGTGCTGGTCTACCTGTGGTGGCGGGGCATTGTCCTGGGGAGTACCACCGCCTATTTTAAAAGCATCTACCGCTCTTTCCTGTTCGGCGTGGTGGCGCTGGTCCTGCTGATTATCTTCTGGCGCCTCGATGCCGGGGCGGATACGGCCAGCGGGCCGGGGGCCGTCGTCGGCCTTCAGGTCATGGCGTTCTTCTTCTTCGGGCTGATATCGGTGGCCCTCTGCCACCTCTACCTGATGCGCCGCTCCATGCCTAAGGAGGAGGTCGGCCGGACATCGGCCTGGCGCTGGCTGCCGATGATGCTGGGCGTCGTCGGCGGGATGATAGTGGCGGGGTTCGGGGTGGCCAGCATCTTCTCGGCGGATTTCTTCGCAACATTGGGGAACGGGGTCAGGGCCGTGCTCGACTTCTTCGGCAGGATAGTCGACTATATCATCATACCCCTGGAATACATTTTAGAATGGATATTCGAACTGTGGAATCTCTTTACGCAGTGGATAAGCCGAGGCGAGGCAACATCCTTAGAGCCGCCGGAAGGCTTCGAGGGGCAGGAAGTGACCACGGGGATAGTGCCGCCGATAGCCACGGAGGTGCTCAAGTGGCTGGTGATTACCGTAATCGTGGCCTTGGTTATCTTCATCCTGGTCAAGGCCATCTCCCGCATTCGCACCCGGCGGGGGCAGGAGGATATCGAGGAAATCCACGAGTCGCTCTGGAGCGCCGGCACCCTCCGCGACGACCTGCGGCAGTTTTTCGGGAGGTTCGGCGGGATGTTCCGCCGGCGGCAGGCGGCCCCGGCCGCGTACCGCTTCGACGATGCCGACGGGCGGCTGGACGTCCGGGAGATATACCGCCGTATGCAGTGGGAGGCCGCCCGCGCCGGCACGGCGCGCCGCCGCCAGGAGACGGCCAGCGAGTATGCCGGGAGACTGGGGAGGGCCGTGCCCGAGGGCCGGGGGCCGATAAAGAGGATTACCGAGCTCTATAGCCGCGTCCGCTACGGCGAGACCGGCGTGCGGGAGAAGCAGCTGGACAGTGCCAACAGCCTCTGGGTGAGGCTGCGCGGCCTGCTGCGGGGGGAAAAGGCCTTGTAACCTGGTTTGCAGAAGATTATAATACCTCTCGCGAGGATTAACTGCTATCAGGAGGGATATTATATGCAGACGTACATTGTCCTGGCGAAACTAACCGATGAGGGGCTCCAGAGCATGAAAGATGCGCCACAGCGCATCGAGAAAAGCGCCCAGGATATCAAGGCGATGGGCGGCAATATGGTGGGCTTCTACACCGTCATGGGGGAATACGACTACGTGGCCATTTTTGAGGCCCCGAATGATGAAGCCATTATGGACTTCCTCATGAAGGTGGGCATGGGCGGCAGCGTCAGGACGACGACACTTCGCGCCTTCAACCGCGACGAGATGGCCAAGATGGTCAAGAAGCTATAATCTTACCGGCCCTCCGGGGTCGCTGTATCTTGCGGCGGTAATTAAAGCTTAAAGCCGAGGCGCGCCCCGTCGGCGATGGCGTTGACGATGAGGCCGGGACTGGCGCAGCTGCCGACGGCGTAGGTCTCTTTGGCCTTGCCTCCCAGGCCCTTGATGACTTCGGTGTTCGGCAGGAAGGGCAGGGCGGATATTATCGTATCCACCGCCAGGGTCTTCTCCTCGCCGTCCTGCGTGGTAATGACGAGGCCCTGGTCGGTTATCTCGCGGCAGGTGGCCCCGGCGTACCAGACGGAGCCCTTCTTTTCCAGCCAGGGTACGAAGCGCAGGAAATCGTCCCTGGTCATGCCCTCACCCAGCTCCGCCGCTGTTTCGACAATGGTAACGATGCGCCCCCGCTTGACGAGAAACTCCGCCAGCTCGCAGCCGGCGATGTCCCCGCCGATGATGGCGACCCTCTTGCCGACGGGCATCCAGAGCCGGGTGAGCCGGGCCATAATGGCCGGCCCCAGCCACTTCACCCAGCCCTTGAGCCGCCGGTGCAGCGCGGCGCTATCCAGGACGTTGCCCCGGTCGCTGCCGGGTATGGTAAGCCTGGCGTGGGCCCCGCCGGCGGCGGCGACGAGCACGTCCGGGCGGTATTCCTCCACCAGCGCGGCGTCTACCTCCTGACTAAGGTTCAGCCTGACGCCCGCCTTGAGCAGCTGGGTCTTCAAATAGGCGACCAGGTTGAGGAGCTCGGTTAGCTCCAGGTCTTTCACCGTGGCGGCCAGGGGCACCAGCCCGCCCGGCCGCGACTCTTTCTCGAAGAGGGCGACATCGTGACCGCGCAGCGCCGCCACCCGCGCCGCTTCCATCCCGGCCGGGCCGCCCCCGGCGACCATGACCTTCTTCCTGGTCCTGGCGGGTTTGATGACGTATTCCTTTTCCCTTCCCAGGGCGGCGTTGACGCGGCATTCCAGCGGCTGATTGCGGTTGCGCACGTCCATGCAGTAGAGGCAGCCGGTGCAGGGGCGGATATCCTCCAGGCGGCCGTCGATGACCTTGTTGGGTAGCTCGGGGTCGGCCAGCAGGCGGCGCACCATGGAGACGAAGTCCATCTTTCCCTGCCGCAGGAACATCTCGCCCAGCGCCGGGTCGAGGCGGCAGGCGGCGAAGACGGGGATGGTCACCTCTTTTTTCACGGCCTCGATGAGGGGTACGGTGGCCCCCGCCCCCTGGCGGCTCCAGTCGAGCTCCTTGGGGAGCCAGTCCGGCGGCTCGGGGTAGAGGACGCGGTCGGGCTGGATGAGGCCGCCGCGGTGGCCGTAGCCGTGGGCGCGGCACTGGATGGCGTCGGCCCCGGCCTCCTGTAAGTATCGGGCGAACTGCACGCCCTCGGCCATGGTGGTGCCCTTATCGTGGCCGTACTCGGCGATATTAATCAGGGCGGTGACGGCGAAGCTGCCGCCGACGCGCCTTTTAGTCTCCCGCACGATATCGCAGATGAAGCGCGAGCGGTTCTCCGTACTCTGCGGGCCGTACTCGTCCTGGCGCTTGTTGAAGATGCGGGAGAGGAAGGTATTAATCTGGTGGCAGGTGCCGCCGTTGATTTCCACGCCGTCGAAGCCGGCCCTTGCCGCCCGCTCCGCCGCCATGGCCCAGATATCGATGTACTCCAGCACCTCGTCGTGGGATAGCCCGCGCGGCACGTCGAAGTCCGGCCCCGGCAGTTCCTCCCGCGTCAGGGCCGAGGCGGCCTTGGTATCGCGCTTGGGCAGCAGCCCGGTGGGATTCCAGGGCCCGGCGTGCTGGAGCTGGATAAAGGCCGGGCAGCCGTAGCTGTGGATAACCTTGACCAGCTCGGCGTAGCTGGGGATGTATTTGTCGTCGTCGAGGTGGAACTGCACCGGCGGGTGCTGCACGCCCAGGGGATACTCCACGCCGCAGGACTCGACGATGAGCAGGCCGACACCGCCTCTGGCCAGGGCGTCGTAGTAGGCCAGCGCCCGCTCGCCGATGTAGCCGGTCGGCTCGACGAAGGATGTACCGTTGGCCGCCTTTATCATGCGGTTGCGGGTACGCACCTTGCCGATGTAGCCGGGCTCCAGTATTTTCTTAAATCTCTGGCTGCTATCCAAATAAAGCCTCCTGCCGGATATGGGGGCTATTTCTTCTTGAGGCGGTAGCCCGCCTCATCCAGGAAGTCCTCCACGTAGCGCATGGTCGGTTCCAGAATGTCTATAGACTTCTTGAGGAGCTTCTCTTCATCCGGGGCCAGCTCAAGCTCGATAATCTGGCGCACGCCCTCCCGCCCCAGGACGGCCGGTACGGCCATGCTCAGGTTGGACAGGCCGTATTCCCCGTCCAGCACCAGGGAGCAGGGAATTACCTCGCCGGTGTCCCCGGCGATGGCCCGGCAGACGGCGGCCAGCCCCACCGCCGTCGTCCAGGCGGCGGTACGCCCCGTCTTTTTGAGGAGCTTCCCCAGCAGCGCCTGTCCGGCGGGCACCTGCTTCCGTATCCGGCGTTTCATGGACTCGCTGAAGGTGACGGGCTGGCCATCTACCCGCACCGAGGAGAAGAGGTATACCTGGCTGTCGCCATGCTCGCCGATGACCATCCCTTCCACCCGGCTGTCCGGGACGCCCAGGGCCTCGGCCACCCTCATGCGGAAGCGGATGGCATCGTTATAGGAGTAGCCGATAATCCGGTGGCGGTCCAGGCCGGAGCAGAGGTAGAGGGCGTAGTTGAGGGGGCAAACCGGGTTGGTGACGGTGACGACCACCGCCCCGGGGCAATAGCGTTCGATATCGTCGCAGATGCCCTTCATGACGGTCACGTTGGGGGGGAGCACCTCCAGGCGGGACTGGCTTACCTTGGCCGAGCCCGCCGTGATGATGACGATGTCCGTATCGCGCAGGTCCGGCGCTTTCCCCGCCCGCACCAGCATGTCGTGGCCCGTGGCGGCGGTGTCGAGGTCGAGGGCGTGCAGCGCCAGCATGTCCGGCCGGGGGTCGTCGATGAGCACCAGCTCGTCGGCCAGGCGCTGCTCGGTAATACTGAAGGCGGCGCAGGAGCCGACGTTGCCGGAGGCCCCGACAATTGTGATTTTCATGGCTTGCCACGTCCTATATTTATTCCAGCGGTCAAGCTGATAAGAGGGTATCTTACTACTATTCTACAGGATTTATACCCGAACGAAAAAGCCGGGGTCGGGGGGTTAACCCCGACCCCGGTATCCGGTCTATTTTACCATAGCCTTAAAGGCGGCTAGCGGTTATAGATGGAGGTGCCTTCCTCTGACGCGATTGGTAGGTCGAACTCGTCGTAGGTCAGGGTGGCGCGGCAGAGGACGTCACCGGGGGATACACCTCTCACGGTCACGGTGAAGTTGACGGTGATACCAGTATTGAAAGAAACTAGCGGCGCGAAGGTGACCGTCCGCCCAACGACGGTGGCCGCCGAAGGCCCGGTGGAGGTGACGTAGCTGACGCTGTCGGGTAGATACACGGACAGGCCGGCGTTATGGACGGCAATCAGGCCCTGGTTGGTGACCGTGATTTCGTAGGTGGTCGTGTTGCCTATCGGCAGCGGGTCGACCGTGTCCGTTATCTGCATGGTGACGCCGCTCTTGGCGGTGACTATACCGGCGGCCGTGGCCATACCCGAGACACCCTCGGCGGTGGCCACGGAGGCCGTGTTAACAAAGTTACCCAGGGCGTTGCCCATTAAGCGGATGGTGAGAGTCCGAGTGGCGCCCACGGCCATGGTGCCGAGGTTCCAGGTTACCGTCTTCCCGGCGACCGCACCGGCGGGTGACGCAGAGACGTAGGTCAGGACAGTCGGGATGGTATCGGTAACGACGACGTTGGTGAGCTCGGTCTCACCGTTATTGGTCACGGTGATGGTGAAGTCGCCGTCCTGGTTGATGTAGAGCAGGTCGACGCCGGTCTTGGTGATGGAGACATCGGGGACCAGCGGCGGCGGCGGTGCCAGGACTTCCGTATCGGCGGTGTCAGTGACACTGGCGGTGTCCGTGGCCGTGGCTACGGCGGCATTGATGAAGTTGCCGACGGTATCGGCGTTGACGGTCAGGGTTACCGTGGTGCTGGCGCCAACGGCCAGCGTGCCGACGTTCCAGGTGACCGTCTGGCCGGAAACGGTGCCCGCCGGGACGGAGCTGGCGTAGCTCAGGCCAACGGGGATGGTATCGGTGATTACCGTATTCGCGGCGGGGGCTACCCCGTTATTGGTTACGGTGATGGTGTAGGTGGCCTGCTCGCCCTGCTCCAGGGAGGCCGTACCGGTCTTGGTGATGTCGAGGATGGCCTCGCCGGTGACCTGGATATCCGCCGTGGCTGTGGCCAGGGCGCCTTCCGTGCTGGTAGCGGTAGCCCGGTTGGTCCAGGTGCCTTTCTGGGTTGCCGTGAAGGTGACCGTTATCCGGCTGATGGAGCCGACGGCCATGTTCCCGAGGTTCCAGGTGACGGTTTTACCGGCGACGACGCCGGCCGCCGTGGAGTCGAGATAGCTGAGGCCGTTGGGAATCTGGTCGACCACGGTAACGCCGTTGGCGCTCTCATCGCCGTCGTTGGTTACGGCAATGGTGAATGTGACGGTGCTGCCGATTTCGGCAGTGGTCGGGCCGGTCTTGGAGATATCCAGCGAAGGCGACAGCCATTTCTTGACGGCATCGTGCTGGAAGAGCAGTATGCCGGCCTGGCTGACCTCGATGTGGACGGTATTCTCGCCGGCTACCGCGATTACCTGCTGCAGGGTTATGGTGGCTTCGCCGGCGGCATCCGTCACCGAGGCGGTGGTGTTAATGGCGGTGCTCAGCCCCTGGAACCTGGCGTTGGGGTTGTCATCGGTGATTGTCCAGGTAATGTCGATGCCAGCCAGAGGTGTGCCGTCGGTGGCCTTGAAGACCATGACGGTCATGGGGTGGTCGGTGCCGATCTTGTTAACATCGTCACCGGGCCAGTCGACGTCTACGTCAACCCAGTGCTTTACGGCGAACGCCTTGTGTTTAGTAGCATCCGTAATAGCGGGGACGAAGGCGGTGACATCCGTATCGCCGGGCCGCGTGGCCGTGATGGTCACCGTGGCCTGACCGGCGGAATTGGTGGTTGACATGGCGTAGAAATTATCGACCTTATCGCCATTACTGACCTGGACGATATCGCCAACCGCCGCCGGGAAACGATTGAGAATCCACTCAACTTCGGTACCGGCCACCGGGTCGCCGGCGGCGTCGATTACCGTGGCTGTCAGGGTGTGCTGCGTTTTGATGGGGTTGGTTGCTTCGGCCGGTGTCAGTGTCACCGCGGCCGGTGTGTTGGCTGCCGTCGCCTTGGGGGCGGGCGAGGTTACCAGGTAGACCCCGGTAAATATCAGGATGCCGCAGAGTATGGCGACCGCCAGCATGTGGGGAATCTTCTTGAAATGGTTCATAATGATTGCTCCTTTCTAAAATATGGACTTCCCGGTTCTAAGCTGCTGGTAACCACAATTTATCTATGATACCAGATTTATTGCATAAGGTACTACATCATATAATTTATAAGCAGTTTTGTCAATAATAATGATAGATTATTTTACCAGTACTTCATCTACATTTCCACTCGGGCTTTCCCAACCCGGAATTCCGGTAAAAACGGGGCCAAATAGCCCCCCGCCGGGCCCCCGGAAAGGCCCTTCGCCGGGCGTTTTCAGATGTATAATACCGGTTTCAGGGCCAGTAGTGCTCTAGCTCCTCCTGGCTGGTGATGTAACCCAGGTTCCGAAAGACCGTTTTGGCCTCCGGCGAGGTCAGAAAAGCCAGGAAACGGCGGGCCTGCGCCTCGTCCCCGGTGAAGGCCGATACGGCGGCGCGCATTTCCCCCACGCCGGTGAGCTCCTCCGATGAAAGATAGATTACCTCTATATCGTCCGAGGCCTGCACCGCGTAGAAGTTCCAGATAATGCCCGCGTCCACCTGGCCCATGACGAACATGGTGAGCAGGTTATCGGGGCGGGCCGCCTCGGTGACGATGTTGGCGCCGATTTCATCGGCGAGCCCGGCTTTATCGAAAATTTCCGGGGCGTATTTCCCCAGCAGGGTCGTCTCGCCGCGGGTAACGGCCACCCGCACGCCGGGGAGGGCCAGGTCGGCCAGGGTCTGGATGCCGGCCGGGTTACCCGCCGGCACGGCGATAACCGGCACCATCCAGGCGACGGCGGTCACCGTATCGGGCATGACCACCTCCCTGGCCACCGCCGTCTCCATGAATTTCTGCTCCGGCGCCACGTAGATGTCGCCGGAGCGCGAAAGCTCCATCTGCGAGAGCACCTCGCCGCCGCCCCCGTAGGCCGCCTCGACCCCGGCCCCGTACTCGGCCTCGTAGAGGCGGCAGACCTCGTCGAGGGCGGGCCTGGCACCGGCGGCGGCGAAGATACTCAGTGGGGTTGGGGCCGGGGTGCCGCAGGACGGGCCGGAAAACGTGATGAAGACAAGAAATAAAACAGTGAGGAACGATAGAGTGATAGAATATCTGGCACGAACCATGATGCCTCCTTTCCAATGGCGGGAATTGCCACCGTTTCCCGTGGCAACGTCGGGGCCTTACGCCCACCGGCTGCATACCGTGCCCGCGCGGGTTTAGGTATTACAGCTTTGGAGCCGGTTCCCGGTGTGTTTTCGCCCGTATCATAGCACCGGGCCAGGCCGCCGGTCAAACGGTGATGATTTTGTGAGTTGACAAAAAGGGGGCACGGGTATAAAATATACTTTGGTGCATACGAAATATTATAGAAGTAGTAATTATTGATTGGGAGGTAATTAACGGTATGTCCCGGAATAAAGAGACCGTAGTACAGGAAATTGTGAAGCTATCCGGAGACATCTTCAACGCCATACCCATCGCCGTCCCGGTGGAGTGGCTTTCCCTGGACCTTACGGTGGCCCAGCTGCGCCTGCTCCTGGTGCTGCACGCCCGGGGGCCCAGCCGGATGAGCGCCATCGCCGCCGAGCTCGATGTCGCCCTTTCCACGGCCACCGGCATCGCCGATAACCTGGTGAAGAAGGGCCTGGTCACGCGCCAGACCGACTCCCAGGACCGCCGGCTGGTTATCGCCACGCTCTCCCCCCGCGGGCAGGGGCTCATCAACAAGCTGTGGCTCTCCGGGCAGTTCCAGATAGAGCGCCTCCTCGATGGCCTGACGGGCGAGCAGCTGGAGAAGGGCGCCGAGGTGGCCCGCATGCTTTATAAGAATATCATGAGCCAGACGGGCGGAGGTATCGCCGCGTGAGGAGGATAGCGGAGGTGCTGGCGCGCTTCGTGGTGCGCCGCTCCTGGTTGTTCATCGTCATCGCCGTGGCCCTCTCGGCGGCGGCGGTGCCCGGCATCACCATGCTGGAAACGGATACCGGCTTCGATGCCCTGGTATCGCCGGAGGCCAAGATAGCCCGGGATACGGCCCGCTACGAGGCGGAGTTCGGCGGGGAGCCCATCAGCATCCTGCTCACCGGGCGGCTGGCCGATATCTTCTCGCCCGCCAACCTGGCTATCCTGGCCGAGTTCGAGGCGCAGTTCGCCGCCGACGGGCGCTACCGCGCCATCTCAAGCCCCCTGGACGTGCTGCGGGCGGCGCAAATGGAGGCGGGGCTGCCCTCCTACGACGACCCGGCCTTCGTCGCCTCCGTCCTCTATGACGCCGAGGGCAATATCAGCCCGGCGCTGGCCCCGCTCGTCCCCGACCCGTGGCACGCCCTGATTATCGTTACCCCCCAGGGCGGCCTGAGCGACGACGAGAACCTCAGGGCCAGCCAGGATATCGAGGCGTATTTTACCTCCAATCCCCTGGACAGGGCTATTTTCTCGGTGGTCTCCTCTTCCAAGCTGGTGGATGCCATCAGCCAGAGCATCGGCGGCAACATCACCCTGCTGCTGGGCCTCTCCGTGCTGGTGATGATAATTATCCTCATGCTGATATTCCGGGTGCGCTGGCGGCTGCTTTCCCTGCTCATGGTGGGCCTGAGCGCCCTGTGGACGTTCGGGCTGATGGGCTACCTCTCCGTGCCGGTGACGATGACCACCATGGCGGTGCTGCCGATACTCATCGGCCTGGGCATCGACTTCTCCATCCAGTTCCACAACCGCTACCAGGAGGAGCTCACCCGCAGCCGGAGCGTCGGGCAGGCCATCGTTGCCTCAGCTTCCCGGATGTTCCCGGTGGTCGGCATCGCGCTGCTGGCTACCATCATAGGTTTTATCACCCTCTACATCTCCGAAGTCCCCATGATAAAAGACTTCGGCATGATGCTGGCTGTCGGCATCGTCATCAGCTTCATCGTCAGCCTCTTTGTCCTCCATGCCATCGTCCACCTGGGCGACCGGCGGGTGCCGATAAAGAAGCTCAAGGACGAGTCCGTGGCCGCCAGCGGCCGTATCGAACGTATCCTGGGGCGCGTGGGGAAACTGGCCGTCGGCCAGACGTTATGGATTTTCATCGTGGCGGTCGTCTTCGCCGTCGGCGGCGGCATCGTCGACCACTGGCTGCCGACGAATACCGACTACCAGGAGCTCATGCCGCAGGACACCCCGGCGCTGATGGAGCTGCGGGAGCTGCGCGAGATTCTGGGCACCGGCGGGACGCTCAACTTCCTCATCGAGGCCGAGAGCGATATCGCCAGCCCGGAAATCTTAAGCTGGCTCGATGAGTACCAGACCGGGGCCATCGCCGAACACCCCGAGCTTATCATGGCGGCCAGCCCGGCCACGCTGGTGACCCAGGCCACCGGGGGCGTGATTCCCCCGCAGGCGCAGATTGACGCCATCCTGGCTGGCACCCCGGAGGCCTACCGCGAGAGCTTCCTCTCCGCCGACCGCCTCACCGCCAGCGTCTCCTTCAGCGTGCATTACCTCTCCATGGAGGAGATGCACGGGCTGCTGCAGACTCTTGAGGATGAGATGAACCCGCCGGAAGGGGTGAGCGTCGCGCCCGTGGGCAGCTTCGTGCTGGGGGCCAGCATCGTCGATGCCATCATCGGCCAGCGCCTTAATCTGAACTTAATCTGCCTGGGCGCTGTCTTCGTCGTCTTGATTCTGGCCTACCGGCGCATCGGCAGCACCGTCTTCACCATCGTCCCCGTGGGGGCCGTCATCGCCTGGTCTTCGCTGGACATGTATCTCATCGGCATCCCCCTCAATCCCCTCACGGCCATCCTGGGGGTGCTCATCATCGGCATCTGCACCGAGTTCATGGTGCTGCTGCTGGGGCGCTACGAGGAGGAGAAGCAGCGGGGCCTGCCGCCGCGGGACGCCATGGTGACGGCCATCGCCAAGATAGGGAGGGCCATCGTCACCACCGCCCTGACGACGCTGGGGGGTTTCGGCGTGCTGATTGTCTCCAACTTCGTGATGATTCGCGATTTCGGCATCGCCACCGTCGTCGGCGTCTTCCTCTGCCTGGTCATTACGCTGACGGTCATGCCGGGGCTCATCGTGTGGTGGGACAACATGAGGCGGAAACGCGCCAAACGGGCCGTATCCTAGAGCGCCAATTCCTCCCCACCACCCGCCACGAAACCCGCCGGGCCCGCCGGGCCGTACTTGCCTTACCGTGCGCCCAGCCGCTACACTCATAGGGTGATACGATTTTTTAAGGAAGAGTTCGGCGGCATCGGCCGGTTCCTGAAGGAGTACCGCCGCGAGACCATTGTCATCGTATCGGCCACTCTATTCATCACCCTCAACCAGTACAACCCCATCGGGAGCGACTGGGTGAGTGATTTCCTCTACTACGCCGTCTTCCCCATACTGGTAATCCTTATAATCATGCGTAAAAACCCCCTCGATTTCGGGCTGCGCTGGGGCAGCCCCCGCATATGGGGGTTTTACGTGCTGATAATCTGCCTCGTGGCGGCGGCGGTTCTCTACGCGTCTTCCCTGAGCCCTTCGCTGCAGGACTATTACCGGGAGGTGGATTTCAGCTTCGCCGGACTCTTTTTCACGAGCTGCGTCGCCCTCGCGGCGTCGGAGTTTCTCTACCGGGGCTTTCTCATCTTCGGGCTGAAGGAGAAATTCGGGGCAGGCAGCATCCTCTTACAGATGATTCCTTTCGCCCTGCTTCACCTTAACAAGCCGGAGCTGGAAACGATAAGCACTATCTTCACGGGGATACTGTTCGGCTACGTCGCCTACCGTGGCAGGTCTTTCTGGCCGGCGTTTATCATCCACCTGTTTATCAATGTCTTCTTCATCGCCCTGATAAACTATAAATACCCTTTAACCCCTTGACTCTAAGCTTTATAGGGAAGGTTCACTTACATAGATGGGAAAAAGCCTGGATGAAATGACGGATGAGGAACGCTCGCGGCTCTTCCCGGTCATCCTCAGCGAATACAGGCCGGAATGGAAAAAGAGCTACCTCAGGGAAAGGGCCGTGGTGGCGCGGGCCATCGGCTCCCCCAATATCGTCAGGATGAGCCACATCGGCAGCACCGCCGTGCCCGGATTAATCGCCAAGCCGACCATAGATATCCTGGTTGAAATCAAAGACGCTACCGATACCGCCGGGCTCATCGCCGGCATGCAGCGGGGAGGCTACCGATACCTGGAGCAGCCAAAGAACCCGCCGCCTCACATGATGTTCATCAAGGGCTATACCGAGCAAGGCTTCCAGGGGCAGGCCCTTCACGTCCACGTGAGGTACCGCGGCGACTGGGACGAGCTTTACTTTAGAGATTACCTGCTGGCCCACCCCGAGACCGCCGCGGAGTACGGCCGGCTCAAGCTGGAGCTAAAGGAAAAATACGAGTACGACCGGGACGGCTATACCGAGGCCAAGACCGATTTTATCCGGCGTGTTACGGCCCTGGCACGGGCGAAAATGCCGAAGAAAACTGAGTA
>Ga0315553_10003160_pt1 | contig 12931 bp, 12 predicted proteins | sample SalMarSW160140MG_FD_203099 | JGI IMG/M metagenome (GOLD analysis project Ga0315553, IMG submission 203099) | Salt marsh sediment microbial communities from the Plum Island Ecosystem LTER, Massachusetts, United States - Salt Marsh Sediment SW1601-40 ... | reverse complement strand
CGGTCGCCTCGCTATAAGGCTCGATCGGCGTCGCGGCGCTTCTATCCGTCTTCACATCGATCACGCAGGCCGTCTTTGCCGCCAGCGCCCGCTCGAGCGCCGGCGCGAGCTCGTCGGGCTCGCGTACGGTTGTGCCCTCGCATCCCAGCGCGCGGGCAAAGCTTGCCCAGTCCTGGTCGGGCGCCTCGGTCAGATGCGCCGGCAGCGGCCCCTGCGTGTGCATGCGCAGCCACACGTTGCCGAGCGCCGCGTTGTTGCTGACCACGACGATAACGGGCAGGCCAAAGCGGGCCGCCGTCTGCACCTCGATCCCGTGCATGCGCATGCAGCCGTCGCCCGTGAAGACGATGACCGGCGCGTCCGGGTGCGCCGCCTGAGCACCGATGCCGGCTGGAATGCCCCAGCCCATCGGACCGAGCCCGGAGGCGGTCAAGAACTCGCGCGGACCATAGCTGTCCCAGTAGTGCACGGCGAAGGCCCGATGCGCGCCGCTGTCCACGATCGCAATGGTCTCGCGCGGCATGACCTTGCGGCAGTCGGCAACCATGCGCGCGGGATGGATCGGCGTCGCCCCGCTCGACGTGTTCACAATGTCATAGTAGCGCGGCAGAGCGCGGATTCCTTTCAGCCAGTCCCCGCGCGCCGCGATGCCGTCGCTCAAGGGCTTTGCTACATCTTCGGGAGCTTGCAGCAGCCAGCGCGCGAAGGCCCCTCCGTGGCCGCCAATGTACGTCTCGTGTTCGACATGCAGGCCGACATGCACGGCGGATATGTTGACGGACAGCACGCCCAGCCTCGGTGCGAGCTGGCCGGACCAGTGCATGGAGTCGCGCACGTTGAGCGTCGCTCCGAGCACGATGAGGAGGTCGAGCGGCTCTTTCAGCAGCGCCTCGGTAGCGTGGCGCGTGCCGGCGTAGCCGAAGACGCCGAGCGACAGCTCGTGGTCCTCCGGAAAGATCCCCTTCGCGTGCTCGGTGGTGGCAACAGGAAGGTGAAAGCGCTCGGCCGCCGCTAGCAGGTCCGCGGCGCAATCATCCTCGATCACGCCGCCGCCGACCAGAAGGGCGACGCGCGGCGCGGTCTTGGCGCTGGCGAGCATGTCCCACAGCCGTGCGGCCGCCTCGACGTCAAGCGGACGCGCGTGCAGCAGCTCAGCTGCGATCGGCTCCACGTCCCAATCGATCTCGCTCGTTTGAATGTCACGCGAAATGCTGAGATGGACCGGCACCCGCTTGCCGTCCATCATGCGTTTCACGGCCCCGCGCAGCTTGTGGCCCAGCAGCCGCTCGTGGGGAATGCTGTAGGATTGGGCAGTAACGGATGCCACGGCCATACTGTCATTGAACGTGCCGGCGGTTGCGTCCTGGAACAACCCCAGGCCCTGCATGTAGCTTGCGACCTCGCCGGAGAGGACGAGAACCGGGCGATTGGTCGGTGAACGCCGCCGACACGGCGGTCACCGTGTTGGTGAGGCCCGGGCCGCCGATGCACAGGCACACGCCGAACTTGCCGCTCGCGCGGGCATAGCCGTCGGCCATGTAGGCCGCACCCCCCTCGTGCGCCGCGACTATGGGCACAATCTCGGGAACGCGCCCCAGAGCCGGAAGGAACGGGTCGATCAGGCCGCCCGGAACCAGGAACACGTGATCTATTCCGTCGGCGGCGATCGATCGCAGAATGAAATCCGTGCCCTGCATGTCCTTTTCCGTTCGAGCCGCCCGGGGCGCCGATACTAGGATTGCGACCCTTAAGCTCGCCTTGCCCGCACGCCTTCAAGTTGTTCCGCACCTCAGCATAAGTTTTTTGCACAGGCCTTGAGCCCGGCCCCTTGCGCAAAACATCGGTCTTTGGGCCACTCGGGCTGGCAAGGAATCGGCGTCTCGGTTAGCGTTTACCCTCGCAGAGGGAGAGGGGCATGATTCGTTCAAACGTCGTGGCGCTGGGCTTCGCGCTTGCTGCCTTGCCGGCAATCCCCGCGGTCGCCAAGGCACCGGGTGAGCCGTTTGTGACGGACGCACTGCTGGCACCGGCACGCGAGGGCGTCTTCAGCGGGGCTCCCGCTACCCCCGAGGATAAAACGGCGGCAGCGCTGCGGCGCAAGCTCGCGGGGTTGCCGACCGAGGGCACCGCCCAGGAGATCAAGGAGCGGGCGGTGCTGTCCGACTTCTACGCCGCGCGCAGCGATGCCCCGCTCTGGGTGAGCGCGAAGGGCTTGAGCGCAAAGGGCGCGCTCATCATTGCCGAGATCAAGAAGGCGGGCGATTGGGGCCTCGATCCGGGCGACTTTGCGCTGCCAGAGGTCCGGCCTAAGGACGCTGACGGGCCCGATCTCGATCCTGGCGCCGTGGCGGATGCCGAGGTCGCGCTGTCGCTGGCGATCCTGAAGTACGTGCGCCACGCGCGCGGTGGACGCATCAGCGAGCCGACGATCCTGTTGAACTCCAATCTCGACCGCAAGCCGCAGCTCCTCGATCCCGAGAAATCGTTCGCGGACATCGCCGGCGCCGACGCACCCGACGCCTACTTGCGCGGCGTGCATCCGCGCCATCCTCAGTTCGAGCGCCTGCGCCAGGCCTATCTCGCAACACGCAACAGGTCGCTGGCCGACAAGCTGCGCGCCAACATGGAGGAATGGCGCTGGATGCCCGACGACATGGGCGATCTGCACATCCTCGCCAATATCCCCGAGTTCATGGTGCATCTGGTCAAGAACGGCGAGGTCATCTACTCCGAGCGCATCGTCGTGGGCGAGGTCGGCAAGCAAACGACCATCTTCACGCGCAACTTGAAGACCATCGTGTTCAAGCCTCTGTGGCGCGTGCCCGATTCGATCAAGGTGCGCGAGCTTTTGCCCAATCTGCGCCGCGGTGGCGGCATGTTCCGCCAATACGACCTGCAGCTCGAGACCAAGGACGGCGAGCCGCTCGACTACCGCTCAATCGACTGGAGCACGGCGGATATCCGCGACTACGAGGTCGTGCAGCCGCCCGGCCGCAAGAACGTGATGGGCGTGGTCAAGTTCACGTTCCCGAGCCCGCACGCTCAGCCACGGCTGCCTGCGCCTGCGCAATCCCATGCACATGGCCGACCTCGTTCTCAACGAGGACAAGGGCTGGGACGCAGAACGCGTCAACCAGACCATGAGCGAAGGCCCGCGCAACAACGAGATCGTGATCGATCGCAAGATCCCGGTCCACCTCGTCTATTTCACGGCTTGGGTCGATGATGACGGCAGGCTTCGCACCTACCGCGATGTCTATGGCCACGAGAAGCGCATCACTCTGGCGCTTCAAGGCAAGTGGGACAAGATTGACGTCGGCCCGGATCATCTGGCCCCCGTCGAGCCGGTGCAGCCCGGCACGCTCACGGCGCCTGCGCTGGTCAGATCGCCGCGCGCTAAGCCACCCACCATCGTCGATATCGTCGGCAACGCGCTTGGCGGCGATTTTTGAGCTTGCAGACGCGCTGAAGCGATTCGCTCGCCAACTAACCTGTGAGCGCCTGACCTCCGGCCTTGAACCTGGCGGCGTTGGCGGATAGCTAACGCCATGACAGCCCTACGAATCATCCGCCTCGGCTGCAGCGCTTGGCTGCTCGCCGCCGTGGCTCTCTTTTGTGCGCCCGCAACGCGCGCACAAACAGCAACCTCAGCCGCCATCGACACCGCGGCCATCTCCGCCACGCCCACGCTGACGGCGGCCTGGATCAAATCCAAGATCGACGAGACCGCGCCGCGCGGCGATATCGCTCCGGCCGCGCGCGATCAGGCGCTCGCGCTCTATCGCGACGCGCTGCGCCAGCTGGAGGCGGCCGAGGGCAACAATACGGCAGCCGCGAGCTTCCAGGAGGCGATCCAGTCCTCTCCGAAGCAGACCGCCGAGTTGAAAGGCCAGCTGGCGGCCTTGCTCTCGCCACCGAAGACCACGGGCACGGCGTCGAAGAAATCCGTGGCGCAGTTGCCGCTCAACGCCATCGAGCAGCGGCTCGACACCACGCAAGCCGAGATCGCCACGGTCAAGACCGAGCTCGGCCAGCTCGAGTCGACCCTGAGGGCGATGGCCGCGCGACCCACGGCCGCCCGCGAGGAGCAGTCGCTGGAGAGGCAGAAACTCGACCAGCTCGCTGCGCCGCGCGTGGGCGCCAATCTCGCCGAAGATCAGGCGGTCGCCGAGGCGCGAAGCACCGCGCTTGCGGCCGAGCGGCTCGCCCGCGCTGCAAAGATCAATCTTCTGGAGCAGGAGCTGATCAGCCTTCCGGCGCGGCAGGCCCGCGCCGAGGCGGGCCGCGACCTCGCCGCCGCCAAGCTCGAGCGCCTGGAACAGCAGATCCCACTGCTCGAGGCGCGCATCAACGAGTTGCGCCAGAGCGACGCCGTGCGCCAGCAGGCCCAGGCCGAGCAGGTGACGCGCCAGCTCTCGGGCCAGCATCCGCTGCTTGAGGATTACGCCAAGGCGACGGCCCAGCTGCGCCAGAAGGAGATCGAGCTCACGCGCGCCACCGAGGACGAGCAGGCGCGGCAGACGGCGATCAACGCCGAGATCGCCCGCATCCGCGAGAACACGGCGGCCGCCCAACAAATTCTCGAGATCGGCAGCGTGGGCGAGGAGCTGAGCGAGTTCTTGCGCGAGATGCGCGCCCAGCTGCCGCCGCTCGCTGCTTTGCGCGACGCCATTCACGAGCGCGATCAAGCCATCGTCGACGCGCGGCTGCGGCGCCTCAACATGGAGAAATCGCGGCGTATGCTGGCGGATCTGCCGCGCGCCGTCGAGCGGCTGCTCCAGGATACGGACCCGCAGACGCGCACCGAGCTGCAGCCCACGCTGCAGAAGCTCATCGCCGCCCGCGCCGACACGCTGAGCCGCCTCGCCGAGGCCATGACGCGGCGCATCGACCAGCTCGCCAAGGTGAACGCCAACCAGCGCGAGCTGCTCAACCAAACGCTGCAGCTCGATTCCCTGCTGAACGATCGCCTTATGTGGCTGCCGAGCTCGGCACCGCTCGGCTGGGCCTGGGTCGAGCAGGCCGGAGCGAGCGTCGTGTGGCTGAGCGGGCTCGACGGCTGGACGAGCGTCGCCCGCGCGCTCGGCCGTCGCATCGCTGCCCTGCCACTCCTGAGCCTCGCCGTCTTCCTGGCCTGCGGAGCCCTGTGGGCCTTCCGGCGACGCCTGCGCGAGCAACTGGCGACGATTGCCGCAACGCTCGGCCGCCCCATCAGCGACGGCTATCTACTGACCCCGCGGGCGCTGCTCATCACCGCCCTCATCGCGCTACACTGGCCGCTGCTGCTGGGCTACCTCGGCTGGTTGCTGACGACGGCGCCGGAGGCCTCCGAGTTTGCCGCCTGCGTCGGCAACGGGCTGCTCGCGGCCGCCTTCGTCATTCTGGTGCTGCGCTTCCTGCAGCTGTTGTGCCTCGACAAGGGCTTGTTCGCCGCCCACTTCGACTGGAGCGCGCGCGCCTGCCAGCTCCTCGGCCGCAACCTCGGCTGGCTCATTCTCGCCGTTGCCCCCGTGGCCTTCGTCATGGGCATGATCGAGGTGGACAAGTCGCAGATCTACCGCGACGGTCTGGGCCGCTTGGTGTTCCTTTTTGGCTCCTTCGCCTTCGCCGCCGTCGCCGTGCGCGTTTTCAGCCCGCGCTTGGGCATCTTCAACGAGCACCTCGCCCGCGACGGCGCCCTGTGGCTGACACGTGGCCTTTGGTACCCGCTGATGTGGGCGGCGCCGCTGGCGCTCGCGGCTCTCGCCGTCTCCGGCTACTACGACAGCGCCGCCATGCTGCAGGCGTGTCTCCTTAAGACCATCGCCATCGGCGTACTTGGGCTCATCGCCTACGGCGTCGCCATGCGCCAGCTCTTGGTTGCCCGTCGGCGCCTGGAGATGCAGCGCGCGCACGAGCGGCGCGAGAAGGCGCGCGCCAGTGCGGCCGCGCGCGAGGCCGTGGAAGCCACGGGTGACGCCGCGCCGCCGGTTTTAGAAACGACCGAGGTGGATGTCGCCTCGATCAGCCAGCAGACGCGCACGCTTCTGCGCATGCTCACCTTCGTCGGGCTCGCGATCGGTCTATGGCTCGTGTGGCGCCCGCTCCTACCCGCGCTTGGTGTCCTCGATGATGTCGCCTTGTGGACGCAGACCATCACCACCGATGCCGGCACCAGGATCGTGCCGGTGACGCTCTCTAACCTCGTGCTCGCGCTGGCGATCGCCGCGATGACGTTCATCGCCGCCCAAAACCTGCCGGGTCTGTTGGAGATCACGCTCCTGCAGCGTTTGGCGGTCGAGCCCGGCACGCGCTACGCCGTCACCGCCATCAGTCGCTACGCCATCATCTCGGTGGGCCTGCTTATCGCCTTCAACCGCGTCGGCGCCGACTGGTCGCAGATGCAGTGGATCATCGCCGCGCTGGGCGTCGGCGTCGGGTTCGGGCTACAGGAGATCGTGGCGAACTTCGTCTCCGGCCTCATCATTCTGTTCGAGCGGCCGGTGCGCGTCGGCGACATCGTGACGATCGGCGACGTAAGCGGCACCGTCAGCCGCATCCAGATCCGCGCCACCTCCATCACCGACTGGGACAATCGCGAGATCCTCGTGCCCAACAAAACGCTGATCTCCGATCAGGTGACGAACTGGACGCTGTCCGATCCGATCACGCGCCTCCTCGTGCCGGTCGGCATCGCCTACGGCTCAGACACGGTGGCGGCCCAGAAGATGATGCTGGAGGAGGTGAAGGCCAACCCGCTGGTGCTGGCGGCGCCCCAGCCGACGGTGTTCTTCCTGGGCTTCGGCGACAGCGCCCTCAACTACGAGGTCCGCGCTTTTGTCGCGCAGCCGGCCCATCGCCTGCCCGTGCTGCATGATCTGCACGTCGCGATCGAGCGCGCCCTGCGCGAGCACGCGATCCAGATCCCCTTCCCGCAACGCGATCTGCACCTGAAGTTCCGCGACATTGCCGACGTGGCGCAGGAGGCCGGCGCCAAGGCGTTGCGCCAGAAGCTGAAGGAGGCGGGTTAGGCGGCGCGTCCCAGTGTTTCTTAGCAAATCGGCAGTCGTCTAATGCCGGGCGCCGCTATTGGGCTAGATCAAATCAAGGAATGCTTCTCGCGTCAGGTCGCAGTCCCGCAGTATTTTTCCGAGTAGCCCCGGCCCGATGATCTCCCCCGCGTGAACCGGTACCGTTGTCGTGCGCCCGTCCGTATGACGCAGCAGATGATGGCTGCCCTTCACCCTGACGACCTCAAATCCGGCCTTGCCGAGCGCGGCTATTACAGCCCTGCCATCGATGCGCGGAAGCCGGGTCACGCCGCAACGGTGACGCGCTCAACGGCGATGAACTCCAGGGGCTCGACCTCGCCGCCACGGTCTTCAAGATAGAGAGCGATGGCCTCCCGGATGCGGGACATGAGCTCCTCGCGCGTTCCCGCTTGCGTGTGGCAGCCAGGGAGCGCGGGAACGGAGGCGACGAAAAATCCATCGGCGTCGCGCTCGATGACGACATTGAATTCGGTTGCCATGGGCGAAGCTCCTGAAGTGTCTGACATGATATCAACAATTCCGGAGCAGCGCCACGGCGTCACGCCGCCTTCTCGACCTCGGTGCCGCCTTTACGCTTCAGGTCCGGCGGGACGGCCTCATCGGTGAGCATGGCGATTGCCTCGGCAAGCCCCATCACCTGCTGGTCCTGTGAGCCGAGACGACGGATCGAGACCTTGCCCTCCTCGGCCTCGCGCTTGCCCACGACCAGCAGCACCGGCACCTTGGCCAGCGAGTGCTCGCGCACCTTGTAATTGATCTTCTCGTTCCTGCGATCGATCTCGGCGCGCAAGCCCGCAGCGATCAGCTTCTCGAGCACGCCCTCGGCATAGGCATCCGCATCCGACACGATGGTCGCCACCACCGCCTGCACCGGCGCCAGCCACAGCGGGAAATGGCCCGCGAAGTTTTCGATCAGCACCCCGGTGAAGCGTTCCAGCGAGCCGAAGATGGCGCGGTGGATCATCACCGGCGTTTTCTTCTCCGAGTGCTCGTCGATGTAGAAAGCGCCGAGCCGACCGGGGAGGTTGAAATCGACCTGCGTGGTGCCGCACTGCCAGTCGCGGCCGATAGCGTCCTTCAAGACGTACTCGAACTTCGGGCCGTAGAAGGCGCCCTCGCCGGGGTTGATCGACGTCTTGATGTGGCCCTTGCCGCGCGTCTCGATCTCCTTGAGCACCTTCTCCATAACGGCCTCGGCGTGATCCCACTGCTCGTCGGAGCCGACGCGCTTTTCCGGCCGGGTCGACAGCTTGACCACAATGTCGGTGAAGCCGAAGTCCTCGTAGATCGACAAGAGCAGATCGTTCACCTCCAGGCACTGCTCCTCGAGCTGCTCCTCGGTGATGAAGATGTGGGCGTCGTCCTGCGTGAAATGGCGCACGCGTAGCAGGCCATGCATGGCGCCCGAGGGCTCGTAGCGGTGCACCTTGCCGAATTCGCCCATCTTTATCGGCAGATCGCGATAGCTCTTGAGGCCGTGCTTGTAGATCTGCACGTGGCCCGGACAGTTCATCGGCTTGCAACAGAAGACGCGCTCGTCGGGAAGCTCGGTGACGAACATCATCTCCCGGTAGTTCTCCCAGTGGCCGGAGAGCTCCCAGAAGTGCTTCTCCATCATGTCGGGAGAGTTGACCTCCTCGTAGCCGGCCGCGGCGAGGCGGCGGCGCATGTAGGCGATCAGCGTCTGGAACAGCGTCCAGCCTTTGGGGTGCCAGAAGACGGAGCCCGGCGCCTCCTCCTGGAAATGGAACAGATCCATCTCGCGGCCGAGCTTGCGGTGGTCGCGCTTCTCGGCCTCCTCCAGCCGGTGCAGGTAGTCGGCGAGCTCGGCCTCGCTTGCCCAGGCCGTTCCATAGAGGCGCTGGAGCATCGGCTTGTTGGCGTCGCCGCGCCAATAGGCGCCGGCGATCTTCTGCAGTTTGAAGGCTTTGCCGACCTGACCCGTCGACGTCATGTGCGGGCCGCGGCACAAATCGAGCCACTCGCCCTGCTTGTAGATCTTGACGTCCTCGTTCTCAGGGATCGCGTCGACGAGCTCGATCTTGAACATCTCGCCGTTCTTCTTGAAGAAGTCCTTGGCCTGCTTGCGGCTCCAGACCTCCTTGGTGAACGGCCGGTTCTTCTGAATGATCTCGTGCATCCGCTTCTCGATTCTAGCGAGATCGTCGGGATGGAACGGCTCCTGCTTGGCGAAGTCGTAATAGAAGCCGTTCTCGATCACCGGGCCGATCGTCACCTGCACCTTGGGCCATAGCGACTGCACGGCCTCGGCCATGACGTGCGCGGCGTCGTGCCGGATCATGTCCAGCGCCTCAGGGTCCGTGCGGGATACGAACTTGATCGCGGCGTTGGCCGTGATGGGGTCGGCGAGGTCGGCCAACTTGCCGTCGAGGCTCATGGCCACCGTGCGCTTGGCGAGCGAGGGTGAAATCCCCTTCGCCACCTCGAGCCCCGTGGTGCCGCTGGCGATCTGGCGCGTCGCGCCGTCTGGAAATGTCAGGGTGATTGGGGCCGCGTCGGCCATCGCCTCCTCCTCTCAATCGCTGCATACCAAGCAGGTAAGATGGGGCGTATATAAGCACCGATCGCCGGCCTGTCGAGGGACGAGAAGCCGCTATCCGGAACCTAGGGTTCGCGATCCTCCGGAGTAAAGGTCGAACGCTCCTGCGCAGAATGAAACAGCGCGAGGATTCGAAGGGTCTCCTCGGCTTCAACACGGTAAAAGATGATGTAGCGGGTCCGCGGGATCCAAATCTCGTAAATCTGTTTCTCTGGGATGAACCGGCCCGTTCTTGGATGGACGGCCAGAAAATCGTTGATGAATGTCGTGATCCGATTGCGAGCGGAGACCGCTGCGCGTTCTGCGCCCTTCGAGGCAAGATAGGCGAGCTGGTTTTCAATCTGACGCACGGCGGTCGGCGTGTAGACGACCTTCATGCCTTGCGGTTGGGCGCGATCTCGCGGAGCCGAGCTTCCACTTCTGCGGGGCTCAGCCCTTCGTTGCGGTCGGCCTCGGCAATGGCCTCATCTAGCTCGCTGCGCTGCTCTGCCGTCATCGACTCAAAGAACCGCGATGGATGAGCCAGGTTCTCGGCAATCTCCAGCAGCACTTGCTGGCGATCAGGCGCCAGTTGCTCGGCAATCTCATGAATACGTCGGACAGCGTTTGTCATAGCTTCATATATATCATGGGCAGTGGGGTCCGGGCCACACCGCCGAAACCGACGCTTCTTAGTCACTACGGCGTGTGTGGCTCCACCGTCCGTAGCGCCAAGGGGCGAACGGGTGAAATTCGGCGCGGATATCAGGAACCGGGTCGTAGCCGCGCGAGCCCAAGGGGTGGCAGCGCGACAGGCGCGCCACGGTCAGCCAGAACCCGCGCCAGGCGCCGTTCTTATCGATCGCCTCCAGCGCATACTCCGAGCACGTCGGCACGTGCCGGCAATGCCAGCCAAAGAATGCCTTCAGCGTCCAGCGGTAGACGTGGACCGGCGCCTTGAGGATCGATCCGGCAACGCTCATGCGTACGGCTCGCCCGACTTGTGCAGGAACCGATATTTGCCGTCGCGCTTCTGCAGGCGCAAGTCGATGTCGGGATAGTCGGCGTCCTCGTCCGCGCTGCGCGTGCCGACCTCGAGATAGGTCGCCGGCTGCGCGCCTTTGTTGATGAGCTGGTGGCCGTTCGCCTCGCCGGCCGGAAATGTTGCTGCCATGCCGGGCCCCAGCACCTCCTCTCCCGCGTCTGTTACCAGCGTCAGCTCTCCTTCGAGCACGTAGATGAACTCGTCCTCTTTGGCGTGCCAGTGGCGATGCGCCGAGGGGGCGCCCGGCTCCAGCGTCGTCAGGTTGACTCCGAATTGAGTGAGGCCGCCGGCGTTGCCCAGCGCCCGCTTGATGCGGCCCTCGAAGCCGGCCGCAAACTCCGCCGGATAGATCGTCCCACGCCGTCCCTCCACGTTCGAAGGGTCCCGTATCACTGCCATGTCGTTTCCTTCTCGCCTCAGCCGGAGGCCGTCTTCGCTTTCGCCGCCGCGCGCCTCTCCTCGATCTCCGCGATCGCCTTCTCGATCGCATCGAAGGTCAGCATCACCGAGCCGTGCCGTGCCTTGTAGTGGCGGACCGGCTCCAAGAGGGCGAGATCGGCAAATCGGCCGCTGGGCGGCGCCCCATCCTCCTTGAGCATCCGCCGCATCGCGGCTCCTGCCTCACGCAGCTCGCTCCCGCTCGACCCGACGATGTGGCCTCCCACGATCGCCGCGGCCGCCTGCCCGAGAAGACAGGCCTTGACCGTCTGGCCGTAGTCCGTCACCCGGTCGCCGTCCATCTTCAGGTCGATGGTGACGGTGGAGCCGCACAGCTTGGAGTGCGCGGTCGCGGTCGCGTCGGGCGTCTTGAGCCGCTCCGAGCACGGAATGTGCGCCGCGAGCTCCAGGAGCTTCGTGTTGTAGATCGCGTCCAAGTCAGCCATGGGTCCCATCAGCCATGCGTACGTTCACCCTTATCCGGTACCTTCCCAAACGGCGAGCCGCTCCCGATAATATAGGATAGGTACCGCGTCCGTGGCATCGGCCGCGTCCGAAAACGGCACGCTCATTGATCCAGGAACCGGCTCCGTGACGAAAAACCCTGGTGTAAGGCTCAAAAATGCCGCCGCACGCCGGCCCACGCGCCAGGAGGCGGAGGAAGCCGTGCGCACGCTGCTCGCCTGGACCGGCGACGACCCTGAGCGTCCGGGCCTCGTCAGCACGCCCAAACGCGTGGTCGAAGCCTTCGAGGAGCGCTTCTGCGGCTACCGCGAGGATCCCGCCGCCGAGCTGGCCCGCACGTTTGAGGACGTGTCGGGCTATTGCGACATGATCCTCTTGCGCGACGTGCGCCTGGAAAGCCATTGCGAGCATCACATTGCGCCCTTCACCGGCCTCGCCCACGTCGCCTACGTCCCGCATGGGCGCGTCGTCGGGCTTTCCAAGCTCGCGCGCGTGGTCGATATCTTCGCGCACCGGCTGCAGGTCCAGGAGGCCCTGACCGCGCAGATCGCGGAGACCATACAGCACGTACTGAAGCCCCAGGGCGTCGCCGTCATGATCCGCGCCAACCATCAGTGCATGACCTTGCGCGCCGTCAACCAGCCGACAGCCGCGATGGTGACAACGCATTTCACCGGCGTGTTCGAGACGGCGCAAAGCTGGCGCACCCGTTTCCTGCAGGCGGTGCAGGCCCCGGGCGAATGACATCCCTGGCACACGAGCTCATCGCCTTCCCACAGGTCTAAAGTCAACCTCCAGTCAAAGAGACGGCAATGCCCGACACCAAGAGCCCGAGATTTTCACCGCGCGGCGACAAGGAGGCGATCGAGGCCGGCCTCACGTTTCAGCCCAAGTTCGACGCCGACGGTCTGATTCCCGCGATCGTCACGGCCGTCGACTCAGGCGAGGTCTTGATGTTCGCGTGGATGAACGCCGACGCGCTCTCTCTCACCATCGAGACGGGCTTGGCCCACTTCTGGAGCCGGTCACGCCGCTCGTTGTGGAAGAAGGGAGACGAGAGCGGCAACCTGCTGAGCGTCACCGAGATGCGCACCGACTGCGACCAGGACGTTCTTTGGCTTCGCGTTAACGTCCAAGGCGACGGCCTCGCCTGCCACACGGGACGGCGCAGTTGCTTTTATCGCGCCGTGCCTATTGGCGGGGCGCCGAGCGCTGCGTTGCGACTCGTTCCCGCCGAGGATCCGACCGCGCATTGAGACATGTGTTTATTGCAACGCAACCGATCGCCCAATTCCGCCAATCGTGAACGATGGGCTAGTGTAAGGTTAATCTTGCCGCCCTATATTTACTTCTAACAACAACGACGATTCGCGCGCGTTTCGTTGCCCTTGGGCACGACGATTGCAGCCTTTT
>Ga0315553_10003157_pt1 | contig 12935 bp, 9 predicted proteins | sample SalMarSW160140MG_FD_203099 | JGI IMG/M metagenome (GOLD analysis project Ga0315553, IMG submission 203099) | Salt marsh sediment microbial communities from the Plum Island Ecosystem LTER, Massachusetts, United States - Salt Marsh Sediment SW1601-40 ... | reverse complement strand
GAGAAAAGGCTCCCCTTCATAGCCGCCTGTCTCCATGTCTGGCTCTATTAAGGGCTCCAGTGTTGGCTTCTCATATGTAGGAACCGGCTCGATCGGTTTCCTGTTCCTGACCCAGGCCATGAGGGTGACTCTTAGAAGATATACGATCACAGCCAACGGAAACGATATCAGGCACACGTTGAAGATGACACCGTAGCTCAAGAGCCCCAGCAATGGGTTCCACTGCCAAGGATAGATCAGGCTCATTTCGCTGTACAGGAACGAGTCCAGTAATACGTGACCCCAGACGCCGATAAGAGATGCTGCCAAGTAACTGCGAACGTCGTCACCCTGCAGGAGCCCCAGTCTCTCCATGTACCGTGAGGTGAACCCTCTCATTAGATACATGGACACGGCTACAGCTACGCCTATGGGCGTGCTCACGGTTAGACTGTGATATGGGCCATGGAGAGGCTGGGGGAGACTCAGGAGGATGACCAGAAGAGGCTCAAGGTCGATGACTATAGATGCCACTAACAGAGTTGGGGTGTCCAGCAACGGGTACGCTAGTAGGGCTACCAGGAGCGCTGGCCCTATATGCAGGGCTGTAAACGGCATCCAACCCACAATAAGGAACAACCAATATAAAAGGTAAGGAAAACGAGCTAATTTCTCAGGTAGCCGTCTATTGCTGCGGCCGCCTTCTTGCCTGCCCCCATGGCGCTGATGACCGTGGCTGCCCCGGTAGCCACGTCCCCACCCGTATAGACGCCCTCGATGGTCGTCTCCATGGTGTCCTCGTCGTGAATGATGGTTCCCCACCGTGTAACCTCAAGCCCCTCAGTGGTCTGTTGTATTATCGGGTTAGGGCTCTGACCGATGGCGATCACAACTGTATCGATCGGTAGCCTCCACTCGGAGCCAGGTATGGGTTCTGGCCTCCTACGGCCTGACTCATCCGGTTCACCCAGCTGCATCCGGATGAGCTCCATCTCCTTGACGTTACCACGGCCGTCATCGAGGAACCTGATAGGGTTATTTAACAGGGTGAAGGTTACGCCTTCCTCCTCGGCGTTCTCGATCTCCTCGTGGCGCGCCGGGAGCTCGCCCATGCCCCTACGGTAGATGATGAACACCTTCTCGGCGCCCAGCCTCAGGGAGCACCTAGCAGAGTCCATGGCGACGTTGCCGCCGCCGATGACCGCCACCCTCTTGCCGATGTTGATAGGCGTGTCATACTCGGGGAATCTATAGGCCTTCATGAGGTTGGTTCTTATGAGGAACTCGTTGGCACTGTATATGCCCCCCAGGTTTTCCCCGGGCAGTCTGAGGAAGTTGGGGAGACCGGCCCCGCTGCCGATGAACAAAGCGTCGAAGCCTTCATGCAGCAGCTCCCTGACGGTGTAGAGCTTCCCTATCATGCTGTCAAGGTGGATCTTGACGCCCAGCTTCTTGATGTACTCAACCTCCGCCTGAACGATCTCCTTAGGCAGACGGAACTGGGGGATACCATACATCAGCACGCCGCCGGCCGTGTGCAGAGCCTCGAATATCTCCACCTCGTGCCCCATCTTCACCAACTCGGCCGCAGCTGTGAGGCCCGCCGGCCCAGCGCCAATCACCGCGACCTTGAAGCCGGTTGGCTCCGGTTGCTCAGGAGTTTCGACGCCCTTTTCGCGTTCTAAGTCAGCTACGAAGCGTTCGAGTCGTCCGATCTCGACTGGCTGGCCTCTGATACCAAGCACACAGAACTTCTGGCACTGGTTCTCCTGGGGGCACACCCTGCCGCATATTGCGGGTAGGGCGTTGGTCTCCTTGACCTTCCAAGCCGCCTCAATGAACTTGCCTTCCTTGATAAGCCGGATGAAACCCGGGATGTCTATGTTGACTGGGCAGCCCTTGATGCACTGTGGGTTCTTGCAGCTGAGGCACCTCTCCGCCTCTTGGATCGCCATCTCGCTTGTGTATCCTTTGGCGACCTCGAAGAAGTTGTTTATCCTCTCATCAGGACTCTGTTTGGGCATCTCGACGGCGGGCTTGTCGAAGGCCATCTAGTCGACCTCCCTGTTGTGGACGACCATGGCTATCTTCTCCTGAGGGTTGTATACCCTCATACGCATGATGAGCTCATCGAAGTCAACTGCGTGGCCGTCGAACTCGGGTCCATCCACGCAGCTGAATCGAGTGTCTCCTGCCACGGTTACCCTGCATGCTCCACACATCCCCATCCCGTCGACCATTATCGGGAAGAGGTTTACATTTGTGGGTATGCCGTATGGCTTGGTCTTGTCGCTAAGGTTCTTCTGGAGGCTCGTGGGCCCAACGGTGAACACGTGGTCAAACTTTTCCTTCTCCAGAATCTCATCAACTATGTCCATGCCTTTATGGCCGTAGGAGCCGTCATCGGTGCAGATGTATACCTCGTCTGCGATAGCCTTGACCTCTTCTTCTAGCATCACGTGGTCCTTGTTTCGGAAACCGAAGACCGCGACTACATGGTTCCCCGCCTTCTTGAACCACTCGATCTGGTAGAGCATGGCGCCTACGAAGACGCCGCCCCCTACGCACAGTATTTTGCCATAGTTCATTATCTTGGTGGCGTTACCTAGAGGCCCGGCAAAGTTCAGTATCTCTTCTCCTTGTTCCAGAGTACCTAGCTCAGTTGAGGATTTGCCGACCTCGGCGAAGTAGATGGTCACAATCCCAGCTTCGGGGTCTGTGCCGGCAATAGTCATCGGGATACGTTCACCGGTCTCCTTGTATCTGACAATGACAAACTGTCCTGGCTCTGCCTTATAAGCGACGGCTGGCGCGTGGACCTCAAACATCTTGACGTTTGGCGTAAGCTCCTTCTTGGACACTATCTTGTACATGTATTCACCACTTGAGAGCCGAATCTGAATAAGGAAGCGTACCCATTAATAAAACTGAGGTCCAGAACCAGACAAAGTATACAATCTTAGGAAAAACAAGCAGATATGATATCGAAACAGCATAAAAAGAGGCGAGTTTAAAGTCTAAGTCCAGAGACCCGGCACGTCGCCCCAGATGGCGTCCCACCAGTCACCCTCGGTCACCGTCTCGCCCTTTACCAGTATCTCCAGCAGGGTCCTCAGCAGCTTGTGATGGCGCCTCTCGTCCAGAAGAATAGCCTGCAGCAGCAACTCCAGCTTCTCGTTCTCGACGCCGGGCATCTTAGCCTCGAGCTGTTTGATCACCACCGCCTCCATCTCGATGTGCCTCTCGACCACCTTCCTCTGGAAGTCCAGCTGCTCCTCGTTAAGCGCTGCGCTGGACGATGTGAGGAGAGCGATCGCTGATCGGTACATCTCCGCGTGTTTAGAGGAGTCTAGGGATATGCCTCTCAGCGCAGTTTTAACGGCCAGGTTGTCAATGTTGTCAATAGCATCTGAGACTGACTGGACTATCTTGTTCTCCAACTCTATCTGATCCTCGAAGAAGTTTATCAAATCGTCAGACATGAAACCACTGTAAGAACAGAGAAACGAGAGATTATAAAGATTGTAAAAGCTAGCCCCGTTTCTTGCCCAGCACGCCGATGTAGACGGCGAACTGCTCGACGCCATCGATCCTTAATACCTCGTTCAGGGCGTCGTCATAGAATGCACCTATAGCGCAGGCTCCGCAGCCGATGGCCTCAGCCGCAAGGTACAGGTTCTGGCATACATGGCCCGCGTCTAGGTGCATGTACCGGTAGCCCCTCTCTCCGTACCTCCACATCATCCTGTACGCGACCGCCGTCCAGATGAACGTAGCCGCCGACTGCATCACGAAACGCTGGTTATAGCATGCCTGAGTAACCCTCTCCGCTATCCCCGGCTCGGTGTCCACCTCTTGGAGGCTGTGTTCAGTAGCCAGAAAACGGTAGAGTCCCTGCACCAACCCTTCAACTCTGTTCACGAGCACATAGGTCTCGAAGCAGTGTCTGGCGCCAGCGCTGGGAACGGTGCGCAGCGTCGCCGGACGATCCGACGCCTCCTTCACTCCCTGGGTGCACCAGAGAATGTAGCTTAGCTCCTTGAGGCTCAGCGGCTCCTCGCTGTACGCCCTGACGCTTACACGATTGTTAATGGCGTCCCAGAGGTCCAAGGCTCGCCTAGGCGCCTCCCCGGGGCCCGGTAAACGGTGTATAGGTTTACTCTCCACAGGAGGGAGAGTCACCGGCGGCTGTGGGAGACCCTTCACCTGATCTGATTCATCCAGATACTTGTACTTGGTCTTCTCCATGAACTCCTTACCTGTTCCTTTCACCATCTATGTTTCACCTGCGTAAACTACAGTATAGAGAACGGTGATGCGCTATTAAAGAATCTTAAAGAAATAAAAGAAGGGGTTTAAGCTAGGTAGCCCATGGCAACCATGGCGTTGGCTACCTTTAGGAAGCCTGCGATGTTGGCGCCTAGGACGTAGTTACCGTCTTCTCCGAAGAGCTTTGCCGTGTCGTACGCGGTCCTGTGAATGCCGACCATGATGCTGTGCAGCTTCTCGTCGACCTCCTCCGCGCTCCAGAAGTAGCGCTGGCTGTTCTGAGCCATCTCCAGGCCGCTGGTCGCTACGCCGCCTGCGTTGCTTGCCTTGCCCGGCGAGAACAGAACGCCGGCTTTCTGGAGGATCGTGACTGCCTCAGGCGTGCTTGGCATGTTGGCTCCTTCGCCTACGGCAATGACGCCGTTGTCGACAAGCTTCTGGGCGTCCTTGCCGTCCAGCTCGTTCTGAGTCGCGCATGGGAGGGCTATGTCGACCTTGTATTGCCATGGTCTGCCTTTCTCGACGTACTCTACGTTGTACTTCTCGGCGTATTCCTTGATCCTGCCCCTCTTGACCTGTTTGATCTCGAAGATGTAGTCGAGCTTCTCGCGTGTGATGCCGTCGGGGTCGTAGATGACTCCGCCGGAGTCGCTCATGGTCACCACCTTCGCTCCGAGCTGGAGGCTCTTCTCAGCTGCATACTGAGCGACGTTGCCGGAGCCGCTGACAGCCACGACTTTACCCTTCATGTCTTCACCCTTGGTCTTCAGCATCTCTTGGCAGAAGTATACGTTGCCGTATCCAGTCGCCTGGGGTCTGATGAGGGAGCCGCCCCATCCCTGGCCCTTCCCCGTGAGGACGCATGTGCCGTGTAGATTAGTGATCTTTCTGTACATGGCGTACATGTAGCCGATCTCTCTGGCGCCTACGCCTATGTCTCCAGCGGGTACGTCTGTGAACTGGCCTATGTGCCTGTACATCTCGGCGGTGAAGCTATGGCAGAAGTTCTCTACCTCGCCGTCGGTCTTGCCCTTGGGGTCGAAGTCGCTACCACCCTTGCCACCGCCCATCGGTAGCCCGGTTAGGGCATTCTTGAAGGTCTGCTCAAAGCCCAAGAACTTCATGAGGCCCAAGTAGACTGTGGGGTGGAACCGGAAACCACCCTTGTAGGGTCCGATGGCACTGTTGTACTGTACCCTGAACCCTCTGTTTATCTGAATCTCGTCGTTTCTGTCTTTCCACGGGACGCGGAACTGGACGATTCGCTCGGGCTCCACCATCCGTTCAAGTATCTTGTGCTCCTTGAAGGTGGGATACTTCTTGACGACGGGTTCAAGAGTTTCCAGAACCTCCAGTGCTGCTTGGTGGAACTCCTTCTGGAGAGGATCCTTCTCTTTGATGCTCTCATAAACTTTTTCAATGTACTTATCCAAAGGACTTCACCTAGTAAGTCGCGTTAACGAAACGCTCTTTAGTATAAATATCTTTGGAGAATAATTTTATGAATATAAATACTATATAGATTTCTGCGCTCTAATAAAAGCAAAAATATTCAGACTTGGCATTTAAAGGAAAAAAAGGTGTTTTACTTGTCCATGGATGCTTTCTTGGGTGCAGCAAGGCTAGACTTTATCTTCTCGGCGAAAGCCGTGGCCAAGGCAACGAAGCGGTCGGGTTCACAGCTGTTCACGTTGTAGATTTCCAGCCGGTCTCCGCCGACGCCTAGCACATCCAGGCTCTTCTTCATGTACGCTACGCGGCTCTCAGCCTTCTTGCTACCGTCGATGTAGTGGCATTGACTCTCGGGGCACGCGAACACGGCCACGCCGTCCGCGCCCAGGTCGAACGCCTTCATGAAGTGTAGGGCATCTAACCTTCCGGAGCACGGAACCTTGAGGACGCGGACGTTGTCGGGCACCTTCATACCCATCTGGCTGGCCAGCTCCGAGGCGTAGCCCGCTGCGCCCTCGCACGCGAAGGCGACGATCACGGGTTCGTTTCTATCCTCTAACCACTTTGTGGGTTTCAGTAGGCCCTCGATGGCGGGCAGCACCTGCTCGTCCCGGAAGAGCCTCAACTGCATGGCGGCCACGGGGCAAGTGGCTGCGCATATCCCGCAGCCTGTGCAGGCTTCAACGCTCACCACGGGTAGCCCGAAGTCGCTCCACGTGATGGCCTCGAAGGGGCACGCCGACGCGCAGGCTCCGCAGCCTACGCATAAGTCCTCGTCGACTACTGCCTTGGTTAGCTCGATCTCGATCTCCTTCTTGGCGAGTAGGGTCGCGGCCATGCCTGTGGCGTAGAGCGCCTGGTTGAGACTGTGTTGTATGTCCATGGGGCCTTGGCATGCGCCTGCGATGTAGACGCCGCCGATGTTGGTCTCTACAGGGCTGAGCTTGGGGTGCTTCTCGTTGAGGAAGCCGTCGGGGTTGACGTCTAGGCCTATGGCGTTGGCGAGTTCCTCGTTCCCCGATGAAGCCTCCATGCCGTTGCTCAGCACAAGCATGTCGGCCTCTAATCTGGCGGGTTCCCCATACTCGTCCAGGTAGTGGAAAATGAACATTTCGCCCTGCATTGAGACGGACTCCGCCTCCCCGCGCACGAGCTTCACGCCGCGCTCTTGGGCCTCGTAGTAGAGCCTCTCATAATCCTTGCCGTTGAGCCGTATGTCCTTGTGTAGGATAGTCACATCGACCTCCGGCCAACGCTTCTTGATGTCCAAGGCGTGCTTCACGGCGATGCCGCAGCATATCCTGCTGCAGTACTCGTGGATATGGGGGTCGCGGCTGCCGACGCACTGGACCATGACGACGCTGTCCGGTCTCTCGCCGTCGCTGGGCTTCAGGAGGGCGCCTCCCGTGGGGCCGCTCATGTCCAGCAGCCTTGCCAGGTGAAGCTGAGTCAGGACGTCGCCGTGCTCGCCGTAGCCGTACATGCCGGTGGGCTCGAACATGTCGAACCCGGTGGCCACGATGACGGTACCTATGCTAAGAGTCTTCTCCTCGATCCCCATGTCCAAGTCTATGGCGCCCACCGGGCAGGACTCGGCGACTTCCTCGGGGTTCTCGCAGATCTCTTTGTCAAGGTAGTAGATACGAGGCAGACTCTGGTTGCTGGGTATGTACACTGCCTTCCTCTTGCTGAGGCCGAGGTCGAACTCGTTGGGCGCCTCGCCCTCGCATATCTCGGCGCACACGCCGCAGCCTATGCACTTGTCCTCGTCTATATACCTCGGCTGCGTCTCGATGACGGCGCGGAAGTTACCAACGACTCCGACGAGCCTCTTCAGGCGGCTCAGCGTGTGAATCTCTACGTTGGGGTGCTGGGCCACGGGGCTCCTGTACATGCAGCGTCTGTGAAGCTCACCGTGGAACGGCGCGATGCAGTTGCCGCAGTCTAGGGAGGGGAAACAGGTGCCGAGCTGCGGGGTTTTCCCGCCTAGCCACGGCTGCCTCTCCACCAGGTGCACCTTGAAGCCCTGGTCCGCGAGCCTCGTGGCAGCCTCCATTCCCACCAGTCCGCCTCCTATGACGAGGGCGGCTTGCTCGATGGGTATCTTCTGAGCCTTTACCTCCTCCAAGCTGCCGACTCGGTTCACAGCGGCCCTGAGGAGTATCTTGGCTTTCTCGGCGATTATCTCTTCGCCTGCCTCGGCGGCGCATAGCTCGCTTATGTCGATGACCTCGATGAGGTACTTGTTGATGCCGACGTCGACGGCGGCGTTCTTGTAGGCCTCCTTGAACAGCCTTGGGCGGCATGAGGCGAATACGACGCGGTTGACCTCGTTGTCTTCTATCCAGTTCTTGAACCTGGTCAGATCGTTTTCCGTGGGGCCGTAGTTGCCGGAGTCCACGGCGGCTACGCCGGGTAGCGTTTTTGCGTACAAGGCTAGGCCGCCGATCTTGGATGATGTGTCCGGACTGGTGCCCCAAGGCGATACTACTACTCCTATCCTCATCTCTATGCCTCCTTCACCATGGCCAGTTCACCCAGCGCCTCCAAGAACTGGGTGACCATGGTTCCGCTCGACTCAAGTATCTTGATGGGGGTCTTGACGCCCGTCATCTTGAAGAACTCCTCTATGATCTGCATCTGGCCCTTGCTACGCTCGGTGCCCTTGAGGAAGTGGCACCTGTCCTTGACGCAGCCGACGAGCATCACGGCGTCGGCTCCGCGGCGCACGGCGTTGAGCACGTTCCTGAGGCTCAGATTGCTCATGCAGTTGACGTAGACGGGTATGAAGCCGCTGGTATAGGTCTCGCCTGTGAAGCCCGCCGTGTCCAGCAAGTTATAGCCGCAGTCGTCGCAGCAGAAACCCATTATCAATGGTTGGTCCCCCTTCTCTTCGAGTATCGCCTCCACCTGGGCGTCGATGAGATCGTACCCATAGTTAGGGGTCTCAAGCGCACGGGTCGGGCAGCTGCTTACGCAGAGGCCGCAGCTCTGGCATAGCTCGACGTCGAACTGGGGGTACTCGTCCTCGGGGATGGTTATGGCCTCGTATGGGCATACGCTCCTGCAGATACCGCACCTTCCGCAGTTGTCCTCGATGACGACCGGGTGGTTCGCCTTCTTCTCAACGTCGGTGCTCAGGTGAGCTCCGCTCATATACGCCGCGGCCCCGGCCTGGGCGATACTGTCAGGGATGTTCTTGGGACCCGTGCAAGTGCCTGCCATGAAGACGCCCGGGGCGCGGGTGGTTATGTTGGCGACCTTCTCATCGATTTCCTTCATGAATCCACTTTCCGCGAGCTCCACGTTGAAGAGCCCCGCGAGCTCGGCCGATCCCTCGCTTGCCTCCATTCCGGTGGAGAGGACGACCATGTCGGCGTCCAAGCTTTGGGGCTCTCCCATGCCGTCGGTGTACTCTATTCCCAGGGCGTCGCCGTGACGCGCCACGCTCATTATGTCTCCGTGGGCAAAGTTTACTCCAAGCTCCTTTGCTTCGTTGTACATGACCTCAAAGCCGTAGCCGCTGGCGCGTATGTCCCTAAAGAGTACGGTGATCTCGGCTCCGGGATTCTTGAACTTCTTTATGACCGTGGCGTGCTTCACAGCGGCCATGCAGCAGTACTTGCTGCAGTCTCTGTTGTACTCAGGATCCCTGCTTCCAACACACTGGACCATCACAATCCTTTCGGGGGTCCCGGCGTCGCTGGGCCTCAACACTCGCCCTCCTGTAGGGCCTATGGGGTCCATGAGTCTAGCCAGCTGGTACTGGGTTATTACGTCGGGTAACCCGTAGCCCCATTTGGGGATGCCCGTGGGGTCGAAGTCCTTGAACCCTGTGGCAAGTATCACCGAGCCCACCTCGATTGTCTTTTCGCCGGGCTCTTCCTCGTAGCCCATCAGGGCCGCGGGGAAAAGGCTCGTGCAGCTCCCGCATTTGGATTCCGTCACGGCCTCTAACGCTTCCTTCTCCGGCTCTGAGGAGTAGATCAGCTTATACTCTTGAGGCCCCGCTGACGGAACAGGAATAGCCTCCACCGGGCTTCCCTTTCCCTTCTTCGGCTCTAGGTCCAAGTCTAGGGGTGCCTTTGTGTACGTCACCTTGAATCCTTTGGGTGTGCGTTCCACATCCTTTACCTCGCTGTTCACGTGGTAGGCTATGCCGGGCTTGGTGAGCATGTTGATCATATGGGGGCCCCTGAGGCACATGGTGCAGTCCTCCTCGGGGAAGGTCTTGCTAATGAGAGGCATCGTGCCGCCTATGGCGGGCCTGCGCTCTATCACGTGGACCTTTACGCCCATGTCGGCTAGCTGCGACGCCGCTGTGAGCCCGGCTATCCCGGCGCCCACGACCAAGGCCTCCTGTGTCCTCTCATAGGATACGGTCTCCGTGGGGCTGACGCTGAGTGCCTTCTCGATGGACGCCTTGAGGAGCATCTTGGCTTTCAGCGTGGCCTCGCCTCTGTCGGGGTGCACCCACGCCAGCTGCTCCTTCGCGTTCACTATGACGAGGTTCTCGGGGTCCAGCCCCGAGGCGTCCATCACCGCCTCCAGGGGCTTCTGGCAGACGGAGCGTGTGCACGCGAAGGCTACCAGCTTCTCGGAGCCCTGGGAGACGGCCTCGACGAGGTCGTCCTTCATTGCCTTGGTACACGCTGCGTCGGTGGTGATTATCTCGCTTACTCCCTGAGTCTCCCTTGCGAAGCCCTTGAGTTCATCGATGTCGAGATGCTCCGCTAGGACGCCGCCGCATGTGCAGAATACTACCTGTACGCTCATCTAGTCGACCTCCTTCACCTCGACCACGCCACCGTCCACGGTGATGTCGAAGTCAGCCATGTGGACGCTGCAGCTGGTGCACGGATCGTACGCCCTCACTATCTTCTCCAACCTCCAGCAGGCATCCGCCCGCGTCGCCGGGTCAGCTATCTCGCCTGCGTAGATCTTGGCGTTCTCGTAGAGGTCCTGCTGGATGAGGGGGTGGTTGTATGTGGTGGGCGCTATGATGTTTGCGTACCTTATGAGGCCCTTCTCGTCTATGACGTAGTGGTGGGTGAGTATGCCCCTCGGGGCCTCGATGAACGACGCTCCCTCACCACCTCTGCTCTTTACAGGGATTCGGATGTCTTCTCCGATGATGGCGTCATCCTCCAGCTTCGCCATGATCTCCTCCTGCCCCGCGATCAGCTCTGGTATGCGGGCGAGGTTAAACCCCTGGACCTGTATGCAGGTCCGTGGGAAGAGCTTGAGGTATCTCTCCTCGTACTCTCGGGCCACCGGGAACGGTATCTGCTTAGCGACGTTGAGCCTCGCCAATGGCCCTACCCTGATGACGCCGCTGACGCCCTCGGGCTTGTAGTAGGGGACCTTGGTGCTGCTGTGCTCCCAGACTGCCTCCCTGATGTAATCGTAGTAGCGAGAGGGATTGAAGCGGGCCAGTTCCTTGCCTGATGGACCGATTATCCTTCCGTCGCCGTCGTACACGTCGTAGTCGCACTGGGGTCCCTGGACGAGGGCCATGAAGTTGGTTTCCACGTCTGGGAACTGGCTGCAGGTGAGGGTATCCTTCTCATAGATGTCGAAGACGAAGTCGGCGTACACCTTCATTAGCTCCAGCACCTCCCTGCCTTCCTCTACTAGCTCGTCGCGGCGCTGCTCCTTGAGCCGGAGCGTCTGCCCACCGGGGACACTTGTGACTACCTGCACTATCCTGCCGCCTGTGGCCTCGACCACCTTGTTGCCGTAGGCGTGTATCTTGAGAGCCGCCTTCCCCAGCTCAGGGTACTTGTCCATGAGGGCGATGAAGTTCCTGCTCTCGGCCGGCAGCCCCGCGAGGTCCGGGACAGCCAAGAACGCGCTGTGCAGGCTGTGGCTGGTGACGAAGCCACCAGCGTTCATAAGCCTCCTCAGCTTGACGGCCGTCTCCGGCGGAGTCACTCCCCATGCATCCTCGATAGCCTTCACCGCCGCTAGGTGGTGGCTCACATAGCAGATGCCACAGATGCGCTGCGTGAGCCTAGGCGCCTCCTCCACCCTCTTCCCTGTGAGGAGGTACTCGAAGAACCTCGGCGCTACGGTTATCTGGAACTTGAGGTCATGCAGCTGGTTGTCCTTTATCTCTACCTTGATCTTCCCCATCCCCTCGATCCTGGTGAGGGGGTCGATTTCAACTATGTCAGTCACTCTACCTCTTCCTCCTCGCCAGCTCTGAGACAACGGACTCCGCATATGTAAACCTGTAAAGCATGGCGCTGTACAGGTTGGGGTCGAACTCGTCCTTCAGCTGGGTGAGCAGCCCCGTCATGGCGTCGATCATCGCCATCCCCTGGTCGTCAACGTCGAGGCATGACCCACGGCAGCCCTCGCAGGTGTTGCCTGACTGGGGGCATGGTGCCCCGCATCCGCCCATGGTGGCTGGGCCCATGCAGAAGTACCCCTGCTCCAGGAGGCACCTGTCTGGGTCCGGTATCTCCTCGTGGATACGTTTGAGGGATGTTTCGTACTCGCCGAGCCTCTCCCTCGGGCAGTCGTCGCAGACCTGGGTGCTGTTGTACTCAGGCTCCTGTCCGCTCAGCAGGGACGTCAGTGTGTAGGCTATGTCTGTAACCTCGGGTGGGCAGCCAGGTATGATGTAGTCTACCTTGACGAAGTGCTTGATGGGGTGCTGCTCCGGGAGCGACTCAAGGTGCGTCGGTATGGTTCCTTTATCTGTGCCGCGGTGGTTGTTGTAGATCTCGTTCATCAACTCTTTCCCGTCCCTAAGATTAGCCAAACCTGGAATGCCGCCGAAGGCGGCGCATGCCCCCAAAGCGATAACGATCTTTGACTTTTCTCGGATATCCTTGATTATCTCCTCTTCGTGAGTATTCCTTATCCCGCCCTCAACGATCGCTACATCGATGTCATCTGGTATCTCCTTGACGTCGAGGAGGGTAGGAGCGTAGATAGGCTCGTTAGCAACCAGAATGTCAACCAACGCCTCGTGAAGACCCAATGCAGCCACCTGGCAGCCGCTATCACCAGCCAACCCAATCAATAATATCCTAGCCATGTCATCTCCTGCCTAAGCTTGAACCTTCTCTAACCCAGAAGCCATAACGTTTGAACACATATCGTCAATTTTTATGTAATTATTTGGCATTCTGGGAATCTTATATGGGTTCAAATGCGATCATATATTGTTTTCTACCTTTATTACTGACGAAAAATACAATCGTGCAAACGGTAAATACCAAGCG
>Ga0315553_10003156_pt1 | contig 12935 bp, 12 predicted proteins | sample SalMarSW160140MG_FD_203099 | JGI IMG/M metagenome (GOLD analysis project Ga0315553, IMG submission 203099) | Salt marsh sediment microbial communities from the Plum Island Ecosystem LTER, Massachusetts, United States - Salt Marsh Sediment SW1601-40 ... | reverse complement strand
CACTACCCGCAGCTAATGGCAACACGACCAAGACCAAGAGACACAAGATCTTTTTCATACTACCCCCTTTTAAAAGATCGGTAATGGTAAAAGGTCACGAGGCCCGAATAAAGAACAAACGGGCATCGCAATTCATACCTTAGCCCTAACTTATTTCAGAAGAACAGCTTTTTCTATTTGTCTGTAATCACCGGCTTTTAAATGAACAAAGTAAACGCCTGCCGGAACATTTTTCCCTGTCTCGTCAGTAGCATTCCAGACAACTCGATGATGCACTGACTTTGGTACTGCAGATAGATCATACGATCTGATCAGCTTACCCGCAGCATCGTAGATATTTATATCGGCATCTTGTACACTGCAGCTAAGTGCATAATCAATGGTCATAGAACCTTTACCCGGGTTCGATAATAAATGCAGGCTTGAATTTATTAGCTCTTGTGATTTTGGTGTTTCGGCAATGCCTACGACGATATCAGCCCTTGCCAAACAGGAATAATCACCCCAGCCCCAGGAATTATTATAACCCTTAACATAATAATAAAATTCGCCTTCGGGATGACTAATGAATTGGTACGAGGTATCGGCAATTGTCGATGAAACCGTGTTAACATCGGCAAAAAGACATGCCGGGGAAACATCGTCAACATAAAAGCCGCCAGACAAGGTATTGCCGTCAGTCATCGACCGGAATCTGAAATAGACTGATTTACCCACCCAATTATTAAGCGCATAGGATTTTCTCACCCAGGAGCTCTGGCTGCCATTGAACCGCGTCGTGTCGAGGTTGAACCAGCTCTTGGTATTTTCAGATATTTCAGCGACCGCTACATCATAATTGGTTTCAAGATTATACCGGCACCAGAAGGTGAGCGAATCACCGGTCTGTACAAGATATGGATGGATCGTCTGGGCACCGTGATTCATATCATCGATATTCCCGGAAAACAAGCTGTGTGTACCAGAATGTGCCTGGGCTGTGCTTACCGTGAATCCATCAAGAACCCAGCGGCTCGTGCCCGATTCGAAATCATCTTCAACAAACGACGGATTGGATAATTCAACGAGTTCCCATTGAAGCGGTTCATTATAAGCCGGATTCTTTGCATGCCAGTAGATCGTGAAATCCTCACCTACTGTACCTAGTGGATATATCGCTGGCGGTGGAACTAATGTCCTGACCAGAAGGACTATAGAATCGCATATCCCGGCAAGGTATTCAAGTGCTTTAAAATTCTGATGATTGATATGGTCGAGCTGGCTTTCAGCCTGATAAAACGACGTGCCTAGTTCGGTCGTAAATGAAAGGTTCGATACACCATGGACATGCCGGGACCAGGAATACAACCAGTCAACACTCGAACCGCTGACCGGATAGATCGTTATGCCGATCGGACCGCGATCATAAGTACCACCATAAAGGCACTGGACCAGATCTGCGGCATTATTACCAAAGTGGTTGTACAGTGTTGAATCTGGTGATTGTTGATTTTTCCAACCCCAGGGCCACATGATCATCTCACCGCTGCTATGGTAGGACATATAGGCATTAAACTCATGCGCCTCTGCATAAAGGGTCAGGGCACGTGTTTCATCACCTGAATTTACATAAGCACCGCAGAAAGTTTCTGACGAGGGCTGGTGCGTTGCTTTGCCATTATCAACAGCACCCCAATCGCCCTCAAGATCACCTGTGCCTCCTCCGTAATTCCGGTTTGGATCGGTCCCTGTACTTCCGCCAAACGGTTCACGGTCCTTACGCCACCAATTACCACCCGGGTAATCATAGACATAACCATCCGCATTGATGATCGGAAAGCAATAGATTTCCGTATTATCAACGATATCCGTAATCGGCTGAGCCTGTCCATAAGCATCGAGCAAGGAGTCGGCAAAAAAGAGCACGACCGGAATGCATGCCCATTCGCGTGAATGATGCAGACCATCAACGAGAAAATTCGGTTCATCATCTTCTTCAATGTGAACATTGTCCGATATCTTTACTCCGTACAACCATCTGCCCTGGTATGTCGGAATAGGCAATGAATCGAGTTTGCAGATAGCTGGATAAGCCGCGGCTAAAGCCTGCAGACTGTCATTGACCTCGGTATAGGAAAGGTAATTAGCCCGTACCTGTTCCCGGGCATGAGCAATACTGAAAACCTTGATTTCATAAGGTAATCCAGATCCACGTATCTGTGTTAGAACGTCCATATCAGCAACAATATCATAATACTGACCAGCACGTGCTTCAGCAATATCAAGATCATATTTTGGCGAGATCTTCTCAAGTTCCTGCCAGTTCGGTGCATAGACCCGAACGATCATATCCTGGGCGAGCGCAAAGCTAATGAACACCAGAAAAACAACTGTAATTTTTCTCATTTTGTCTCCTTTGATTACCCGTGCATGGTACCGTATTCCACTTCAGCCAAACATGAATAACCCTATATCTATATATATATTTAAAAATATCCTGTTTTTTCTTCCTTATTATTATCGCAATTATAATGTAAATAAATAAAATGTCAAGCCTGGAGAATTTGAGCCTTGTTAGGCTACCCGACCGATGCGCATCAGCCTTATCGACTTCCATTGCCAGAACTTTATAATATCCCACAAAGACTGTGCTTCACGACCGAGATCAAATGAAAAATAAATAAATAGCGGTTTGCCCTTGAGGTTTTTCTTGTGCAATGGACCCCAGAACCGCGAATCCATCGAATTATCACGGTTATCGCCCATGACAAAGACATGGTTTACAGGTACGATAACCGGACCAAAATTATCGCGTACATGAAGGTCTAGGATATCATAGAGTTCTGCCTGCTCCCATTTCTCTTGATAGAGACGGGGATCAAAATTGACTGCTTTGTACACATTGTGATCAGTATGACGGGTATATATTTCCGGTATTTGGACGCCATTAATATATAAGATTTTCTCGATCAACTGCACAGTATCGCCTTCAATAGCAACACAGCGTTTTACAAAATCCCTTTTCTCAAAAGGATACTGGAAAACAACGATTTCACCGCGCTTGGGTAATCGTCCAGGGATGAGCGGGATCTGATGGATTGTAAAAGGAACCGGGATCTTTATACCGTAGATAAACCGATTAACGAGCAGCGCGTCGCCGACTAAAAGGGTTTTTTCCATAGAAGGCGTGGGAATGACATATGCCTGAACAAAGAATGCCCTGAGTACCAAGACTACGGCGATGACGATGATCCAGGTTAAGATCTCTCGTTTTATCTTTTCGTTCATGCACCATTATAACATGTTTTAAAATGAAGTCAATGATTAACTGACAATATATTGCGACGATTTATTTCTTGACTTGGCGATTAATATATATAAAATAACAGATGCAATTTAATGGGCGGTTAGCTCAGCCTTGGTTAGAGCGTCTGCTTGACATGCAGGAGGCCACCCGTTCAAGTCGGGTACCGCCCATGTTCTGCCATCGAGGCTATCTAAATCAGGAGATTTCAGGCGAAGGAAGAAATCAATGGAAGACATTCTCGATATCCTCATAACTATTCAGAAACTCGATGATACACTAAAGGACACAAAATCCGAAATAGAAGTAATCCCCGATAAGATAGAAAAATTAGAAAAAGAGATCGAAGAAGCGAACGGGCTGCTCCATGAAAAAACAAACCGGATTGAAGAAATACGCAAGATCTATAAAATGAAAGAAGGCGACATCGCCGAAACCGAAACTAAGATCACCAAGCTTAATAGCCAGACTTTTGCCGTCAAAACTAATGAAGAATACCGCGCGATCTTGAATGAAGTCGATTTCTTGAAAAAAGAGAACGGAAAGATCGAGGATGAAATGATCATCCTTTTAGAAGAAGAAGAAAAACTTAAAGGATCGATAGCGCAGTATGAAGCTGAAACAGAGGATTTCACAGAAAAGAAAAGTATTGAGATTGAAAACATCAAAAAACACCACAAACAATTGACCGAACGACTGGCGCGACTAAACGCCGACTTTGAGACGAATTTCGGGAAATTACCAGATGAGATAAAAAAACAGTACAATAAAATAAAAAAATTCCGGGGGAATGCAGTTTGTTTGATCCGCGATGAAACTTGCACAGGGTGTTACGCAAATCTCACACCACAATTTTTAAATGAACTTAAAAAAAGAGACAACCTGCTTCTGTGTGATAGCTGTGGCAGGATACTAGTATACGTTGCTAACGAACAAGATGTTTAACGAAACCAAACGTTGATGTCGGTGCCGATCAATGACCCCCCGATAATATATGCAGATGGTTCATCACGCGGTAATCCAGGACCAGCAGGTATCGGTATCGCGGTCTTTGATGGCGAAGATACATCAAAACCTATCGAAGAAATATCTCGCTATATAGGTATAACCACCAACAATGTTGCTGAATATGAAGCCTTGATCCAGGCGCTCAGATGGCTACTGGGGTCGGAAAAAAAATCCGGCACGATCAAACTCGATTCAGAGCTCGTCTACAGGCAGGTGATCGGCCAGTATCGCGTCAGAAAACCCCACATCGCTCGTCAGATAAAAAGGGTCCGGCGTCTGTGCGAGAAGCTCGGCAAGATTACCTTTGTCCTGATACCGCGTGACGAAAACAAAAACGCCGATCGGCTCGCTCAAAAAGCATCGAAAAAATCAGCCCCGTAGAGAATTTCCGGCAATAGATTAACTGGCTGTTTTCTTAGTTAGACTTTGAGAAATATCTACTGCTTTTTTATCGGGTATCTTGACAATATTAAGAAAAGGAATACACTATCATAAATGAAAATAATAAAAGAAATAAACGCACCGCGCCTTTTAATATTTGGCTACATCGGCATCATCAGTATTGGGACGTTACTATTGCTCCTACCATTTGCTACGAACAATGGCATTTCGGTAATTGATGCGCTTTTCACGGCTTCGTCAGGGTTATGTGTCACCGGTTTGATAGTCAAAAATACCGCTCTCGATTTTACGCTTTTTGGAAAATGTGTCATGCTGACCCTCATTCAAATTGGAGGTCTCGGTTATATGACACTCTCAACAACATTTTTCTTTTTTTTGGGTCGAAAGATATCTTTGCGTGACCGAGTACTTTTCAGGGAATCGATCAACATCCTTTCTTTTGAAAACCTCAAACGCTTTGCCTGGCGCGTGTTCAGAATCACGATCGCCCTGGAGTTAACCGGTACGATATTATTGTATCTTTTTTTTGTCAGGAAATTCGACCCGCTGACTGCGCTGGGTCATGCATTCTTTCATTCGGTATCGGCATTTTGCAATGCGGGTTTTTCAAGTTTTTCTGAGAATTTGAGTCTTTTTTCAAATTCAATCGGCGTCCCCATTATCGCTGCTGCATTATTTATCATTGGTGGACTCGGCTTCATCGTCATCTCCGATGTATTTACGACCGTTATCAAAAAGACCAAAAAGCATTTGTCCTTGCACGCGGTGATCGTACTCAGGACAACCCTCGCCTTTATTGTCTTCGGCACGATATTCATCTTCGTACGCGAAGGTCACCACGCACTCCGGGGATACAGTTTTATGGAAAAATTGCTGTTTTCGTTTTTCCAGGCAGTCACGCCGCGCACCGCGGGCTTTAATACATTCACTATCTCGATGTTCTCACCGATAACGCTTCTTATGTTCATGTTCTTCATGTTCATCGGCGCCTCTCCGGGCGGAACTGGTGGTGGGATCAAGACAACGACCTTTGTTTTGCTTCTCAAATGGATAAAAGAACTGCTCCTTGGTCGTTATGGTGATGACATTTCCACACATAAGAAAAGAATCCCTATTGAGCAAGCTTTCAGGTCGTTTGTCATTTTTGGCCTGGCTGTATTTGCTGTAACGATTTCATTTGCCCTGCTCATGATTTTCGACAATCCACGACCTTTAAAAGCCCTGTTTGAGGTTTTTTCAGCTCTCGGGACGGTCGGCCTGTCAATGGGTTCGGCGGTGAACCGATTTTGCAGTTTCTCCTATGATCTTTCATGGCTTGGTAAGCTCGTAATAATACTGACCATGATTACTGGCCGGGTAGGGACTATCACTATTGGTAGCGCCTTATTGAGGCCACACCTCATGGATTTCAAATATCCGGAAGAACCGATCGTAATCGGGTAATGACGTGAGCAAACCGCTACTGCTCTACAATGCACATTTTCATGATCTTCGCAAACCCCGCAGGCAAATACAGGCGGTTTTGATAAAAGACGGGATCATACAAAAAATATATAAAAAAAAACCTCGACCGGCTTGGGCTGTTCAAAGATATGATCTTAGCGACAGTCACGTAATACCGGGTTTCATCGATAGCCATACACATCTAATATCCCGCGGTATTGAACTCCAGCGTATAGATCTTGACAAGTGCAAATCGCTGAATGACTGCCTAGAGAAAATACGCGCCGGATTGACGACTGCCGATAAAATAGTCTTCGCTTCGAACTGGGATGAAAGTAACTGGCGTGCTTTCAAAAAAGAAGATATCAATCGACATATACTCGATAAAATATCCAGGAAGATGCCAGTAGTCATGCGCCGAGTCTGCGGGCACTTTGCGGTTATCAATACCTGCGGTCTGCATTCAATACCGGGCAACTGGCGTATCGTCGACCGGGAAAAAGGTCACCTCTATGAAGATGCCGCACTGTATCTCAACGATATTTTCCAACCTGATCGAACGATGCTGCAGCGAGCCATAAAACTGGGCACGGCTGAGGCATTGCGCAATGGTATTACCACGGTCCACGAAATAACAAATCCCCGGCGCTTTCGTCTTTTGCAAGACATTAAAAGGAAAAATGGACTGAAACTTAGATTTTCTGTTTATATCCTTCTCCAATCATTCAAGGATATCTTCAACGCCGGATTTACCAGTGGTCTTGGTGATGATTATCTAAAGTTCTCTGGAGTTAAGATCTTTCTTGATGGTTCAATAGGTGCGAAAACCGCGGCATTAAAAAAGCCTTACTCAGGAGATAGAACTTCAGGCAAGGTCCTGTTGACCCGAGAGAAACTCGAAGAAATATTCAGTCTGGCTGAGAAAAATAAGATCCAGCTTATGATCCATTCGATCGGTGATCGGTCAACGGAAATGGCTCTAAAGGCTATCACTGGTTTGACAAGAACCGCAGGCAGCGAAAAAAATCGCAACCTGCTGCGTCACCGTCTTGAGCATCTCGAAGTATTAAATCCGGTTTTGATAAAAAAGATCGCGCGTTTGAGATTGATCTGCTCTATGCAGCCGAACTTTGCATGGAAATGGCAGAATCCAGGGAGTCTATATGAGCAGTATCTTGGGGATCGCTATAAAACAATGAACTGCTTTAAAGATGTATTAAAAGCCGGGAGTAGATTAACGTTCGGTTCTGATTGCATGCCACTCGGTCCGCTCTACGGTCTTCAGGGCGCGACCTGCCACCCCTTTGCATGTGGTCGACTGAAACCGATCGATGCCTTTAGATGTTATACTGAAGGAGGCGCTTTTGCCACATTTGATGAAAGGCGAAAAGGAAGAATAGATAATGGTTTTCTTGCAGATCTTGTAGTTTTAGATAAAAATCCGCTTTCTGAAAATAATACAAACCGTATAAAGGTTTTAATGACAATGGTAAATGGTGAATTTCTTTATAAAAAACAAGCGCCATGAAGCTTTCCTGGTATTTTAAAAAAGCCTATAGAAAATTCAACACTGATCGGTGTCCTCTCCTTGCTTCCGCACTCGTTCATGCGACTACTTTCAGTTTGTTCCCGTTACTTCTCGGCCTTATTTCTCTATCCATATTCATTCTCGGTTCTTCAGAGGGGATTATCGACAAGATCATGCCGTATTTAAAGCAGGCATTTCCAGTAGATATTAATGAAATTATCAGCAATATTTCTTTGATAAAACAAAATTCCATTGTCATCGCCGTAGCAGGTTTGCTCGGTTTTCTCTGGGGCGCGGCGAGCATTTTCCGGGCTCTCGAATCAACTCTGAATGTCATCTGGAAGGTCAAAAAGGACCGGCCTTTTTTCCGCAAGAATCTACTGACTATCGGCTGGGCATTCATCGTAATCATGCTGCTTTTAGGGTCGATCCTCGCCACGGTCGTGGCCAAAACACTGGGCGCTGAAGGGTTGCTGACCCTGCCACCCCAGTTCAGTATTATTCTGAGTGTTATTTTATTCGGCTTGATCTACTGGCAGTTCCCGAATCGCAAGGTGGTCTTCCGGGACGCGCTATTTGGAGCAGTATTCACTGCGCTTGCCTGGGAGATAGCCAAGTTCGTTTTTACCTTTTACATTACTCGCATAGTCGATTATTCCAGAGTTTTTGGTTCTTTATCGACCTTAGTTGTTATTTTCCTGTGGATATATTACTCGGCATATATTTTCCTTTTTGGAGCTGAGCTCAGTTATATCTATGCCCGAAGAAAGCATATAAAGAAGTAAGAACTAGGCACTAAGCAGAAAAAGAATAAAACATATATTGTCATTAGCTCATAAAGTTATTGAGTTACATGAACATTTGGTCTTTTTGGTCTTTACTCCCTACTCATTATCCCCCGGTTCTTCGTTTATCAAATCATTTCCGCAGCTTCGCTGCCAAAACCGTTCACATTGTGAACCAGAACCGCACGAAGTGCCAGTACCGCAGTGCAGAGCAGAGCTATCTGTCCAGCTCTCTACCCCCTGATACCGCCCACTTAACTCTGATAAGCCCAGCCCCTAACACGCACATACTCTAAGGCTCTGCCACCCTGGTACTATCGCTTTGTTAATTTTACCCCTTGACAAATATCAAATTGTGGTTATAATTGAACAATGACTCTATATATAGTGTATTTTGTGGAAATTTTCCTGAACAACTGCATCAGTCATTGCTTTACAGAAACTTTCGTGGAGGGGTCGTAATATGAAATGTCCGAGATGTAATCAGGACGGTGACCGGGTGTTGGAAACAAGGATGCCCCAGTCCGGGTCAGTAGTGCGTCGGAGAAGGGAATGCAGTAACTGTCTTTTCCGATTCACGACCTATGAAACAATAGAGCGTATGCCATTGGTCGTTATCAAACGAGACAAAACAAGAGAGCCGTACGATCGGACAAAACTCCTTAATGGCATCGCAACCGCTTGCCGTAAACGGCCGGTGTCAGCGGAAAAAATGGAATCTGTCGTCAATGGAATAGAAGATGTCTTATCAGACCGACACCAAAGTGAGATAAAATCATCTGAGATCGGACGTATGGTCTTAGATCGTTTATTGGAAATCGATGAAGTAAGTTATGTGCGGTTTGCATCGGTATATCGTAAATTCACCAATATCGACAAATTTGCTGCAGAATTAAGAAAAATAAAAGAGGAGAAAAGATGCCAGAAAAAACAACGGTGAGGATCGGTATCTCTGAGGAGATCCCTAAGGGTGCTATTTTTCAAAGTATCAAGAAAAGAGACGGAACGATCGTCCCTTTTGATAAAAGTAAAATTACAAATGCTATATACATGGCGGCCAAGGCGATCGGTGGTGATGATCCGAAACTCGCCGAAAAGCTTGCCAATGAAGTCGTTCTTTTTCTCTATACTCTAAAAGGGGATAAGACTCCGGAGATCGAAGAAGTCCAGGATGCGGTCGAGAAGATACTCATTGAAAGCGGTCATGCTCGAACTGCAAAAGCATATATACTTTACCGTAAACAACGTGAGATCCTGAGAAAAAAGCAGCTTCTAACAAAATTACCGGTCGAACGGGATACAACAGATTATGCCTTATTTGTCCGTACTTCAGACGATGATTTTGTTTCCTGGGATAGGACAAGGATCATCAAGGCCCTGCAAAATGAAACCGGAGTGGATCTTGTAGTAGCACAAAAAGTAGCCGAGGAGACCGAGGAAACGATATTGAATTCCAATGTGCATCTTATTTCTTCTTCATTGATCCGCGAAATCGTCAATGTGAAGTTGATCGAACACGGCCTGGAAAATTCTCGTTTGCGCCACACCAGATTGGGTGTTCCTCTTTATGATGCAGAAAAGATCATCCTCTATGCGAATCGCGAGAATGCCAATATCCCGCACAACCCTGAAGCAACGAATATGACGATAGCAGAAACAGTCAAAAAACAATACATGCTTTCTGAGGTATTCAGCCGCGATGTCGCAGATGCGCACATAAGGGGTGATATCCATTTACATGACCTGGGTTTTGGCGACCGTCCTTATTGTTCAGGTCAGTCTTTGGAATATGTCAAGAAATTCGGGTTAAACCTACCGAATGCGCTATCTATCGCACGGCCAGCAAAACATGCTGATACATTGCTCGCCCATATGGTCAAGTTTTCAGCCGCTCTGCAAGGTCATTTTGCTGGTGCTATTGGCTGGGATGCGGTAAATATCTTTTTCGCGCCGTTTTTAACTGAAATGAACGACCGCCAGATCCATCAACTTGCGCAAATGCTTATTTTCGAGTATTCGCAACAATCAGTAGCACGCGGCGGTCAGGCAATATTCTCTGACCTCAACATTTATTGGGAAATACCAAAGCATTTTAAAAATGTCGACGCGATCGGTCCTGCGGGCGAATATACCGGTAAGAAATATGGTGATTATGCAAAAGATGCCCAGCGATTTGCATGGGCTTTGTTCGATATTTATATGGATGGCGATGGCACGGGACGTCCATTCTTTTTCCCAAAACCACTCGTTCACATCACAGAAAATTTCTTCAAGACACCGGGTTGGGAAGATTTTCTCAACCACATCGCTGATGTATCTTCAAGGCGTGGTAATACCTATTATGTATTCGACCGCGGTGAAACTGCAAAAATTTCTGAGTGCTGCAGGTTGTCATTCAAACTCGAGGAATCCGACCTTGAAGATGCTAATACCCCATGGAAAATGCGTTATACTGCACTGCAAAATGTCACCCTGAATCTTCCCAGAGCTGCATATCTGGCAAAACACGATGATACACTTCTTTATAAAAAACTCGATGAATTTCTCGACTATGCGGTTAAAGCACATCTTCAGAAAAAGCGCTTTATCGAACAGATCATATCACTCAAGGGTGAAGGACCGCTTGCCTTGCTTACCATGGAAAGAGATGGCGAACAATACCTGAGGCTTTATCGGGCGACATATTTGATCGGTCTGCTGGGCTTGAACGAACTTGTCCAGCATCATATCGGAAGACAAATGCACGAAGACGAAACAGCTTTACGCTTCGGTCTTCGGGTATTAGCATACTTGTATTTGCGCATCAAGGCATTATCTAATACCCATGGACTTCGCCTGGTAATGGAACAAACACCGGCGGAGTCGACTGCTCACCGCCTGGCTCGACTCGATATCGAGCATTTCTCTGAAATGGCCTCGGCTACGGTCAAAGGCAATACCGGTACAGATTCCATATACTATACTAACTCAACATACCTTAATGTATCGATAAATCTTAATCCTATCGATCGGGTAAAGATTGAAGGTAAATTCCACGATCTTATTGAGGCAGGCGCACTAACCCATGTCTGGCTTGGAGAATCACAACCGGCCAAAGAATCAATCGCCAATTTCGTCGTTAAGACCTTCCGTAATACACGTAACGCACAGATCGCCTTTTCCCCCGAGTTCACAACCTGCAACAGCTGCTTTAAAACATCTCGGGGATTGAATCAAACCTGCCCTAATTGTGGCAGCGAGGCGGTCGACCACATCACCCGTGTTACTGGCTATTTCACAAAGATTTCGAGCTGGAATAAAGGCAAAAAAGCCGAGTTGGAAGACCGTTATCGGTCACAATTATAGATTTTATATCCAAAATACCAAGGGTTAGATAATATAAGGTCGATCTAACCCTTTTTTATTATATGATATCTTGACATTTAATACATTCTGGTTATTATCAAAAAAAAGGTGGTGGCTATGAAATTTACCATATTATTCGCTGTTATTGTAGTATTATTATCTCTCGACTGCGGCAAACCAGAAGAAACAGTACCAGAGGTCACTGAGGAAGTGACGACGATCGCCCCGGAAGGCATGGTTCTTGTCCCGGCTGGATATTTTACCATGGGCAGTGAGAGTGATTCAGGCAAGGCAAGCCCAAAACATAAGGTATGGATAGATGCTTTTTTCATAGATAAATACGAAGTGACGAATCGCCAGTATCTTGAATTCATCGATGCAACCGGTCATCCCAAACCCCCCTATTTTAGAGATCGTGACCTGAATAAACCTGACCAGCCCGTAGTCGGAATAAGCTATTATGATGCTGTCACTTATGCCAAGTGGGCTGGCAAACGTTTACCAACCGAGGCAGAATGGGAATACGCAGCGCGCGGTGGCTTGGAAGACAAGCAGTTCCCCTGGGGCGATGAGGAGGTAGCGAAAAGATGTAATTATGCTCCCAAACCTTTCAGGGAAATGGACGGTTATGATTTTAGTGCCCCGGTAGGCAAATATGCACCGAATAATTACGGATTATACGACATGGCGGGTAATGTCTGGGAATGGTGTCAGGATTTCTATGACCCGGATTATTATAAGATAAGCCCAGGGAAAAACCCGGCAGGGCCTGACTCTGGTTATACGCGTGTTCTTCGGGGCGGCTCCTGGTTGAGCATCAATCCGAAATACCTAAAGTGCTCAGCGCGAATGGAACTAAAACCCTTTGTACAAGACCGGTACTATGGTTTCCGTTGTGCAAAAACTCCTTAGTCTATCTTTATTACTGCTTATCGCCGCATGTCTCAGTAATCGAACAAGCTGTAGTCTAGAGGTTTGTCTATGGGCGGCCGATCCGGTTAACGAAGAACAGGAAGATCAACCGACCATTGACAACGAACCGAGCATTTCTCTGGAAAGAAGACTGGACCGTGCACCCAAGATAATAGAGTTCAAACGCAATATACCGACCGAGCCTCTTCAGCCTGTCTTGCTTCGCCTC
>Ga0315553_10003155_pt1 | contig 12940 bp, 9 predicted proteins | sample SalMarSW160140MG_FD_203099 | JGI IMG/M metagenome (GOLD analysis project Ga0315553, IMG submission 203099) | Salt marsh sediment microbial communities from the Plum Island Ecosystem LTER, Massachusetts, United States - Salt Marsh Sediment SW1601-40 ... | reverse complement strand
TTGCCGAAGCGCGGGAACTGGTGAGGAAATACCTCGACTGGTTCGGGGCAGACAATTACTATATCGAACTCCAGCACAACCTGGCGTTCGGGGATACGGAGCGCGTGAGAGCCCTGCTGGAGCTTGCCGGGGAGACGGGCGCAAAAGTCGCCGCCACCGGCAACGTGCACTACCACGTGCGTGAAAGGCACCGGCTGCAGGACTGCCTGGTGGCTGTGAAAAACTGTAAATGTCTGGAGGAGACCCACCGCGAGCGGCGCCCCAACTCGGAGTATTACCTGCGACCTATCCCCGAGCTTGAGCGACTTTTCCGCGAATGCCCCGAGGCTTTACAAAATACCCTGGAAATCGCCGAAAGCTGCGCCTTCGACCTTACCCGCGACCTCGGTTACGCCTTCCCGGACTACCCGACCCCGCCGGGGCACACGCCGGAGAGCTACCTGGAAAACCTCTGCTGTAAAGCGGCGGTGCGGCGCTACGGGTCGGTAACCCCCGCCGTGCAGAAACGACTCGACGAGGAGTTCCGCCTCATCAGGAAATTCAACCTGGCGGGCTTCCTGCTGATGTACCACGAGGTCATCAAGCTGGGGCGGGAGGTCATGATTGAGCAGGGGTTGAGCGACCCCTCGCTGACCCTGGAGGAGAACCCCCCGGGGCGGGGTCGCGGTTCGTCGGTGGCGCTGCTGGTGGGCTACCTCATCGGGCTGTCGCACATCGACCCCCTCCAGTACGACCTCTCGCTGGAGCGCTTCCTCCCCGATGACATCATGACCAATGTGCCGGATATCGACCTTGATTTTCCCCGCAGCATCCGGGAAGACCTCATCCTGCGCACCCACGAGAAATGGGGCTGGGAGCACGCCGCCCTGACCGACACCATCGCCACCTATCAAATCAAGGGGGCAGTGCGGGACCTCGGCAAGGCGCTGGGACTGCCGGAGACGGAAATCGACCAGCTTGCCAAACAGGCGGACTGGGGCAGCGCTAAAAAGCTGGAAAAGAAAATGGAGAGGATGCCCAACTTCAGGGACAAGGTTGACGCCCCGGTCTGGCGCGACCTGATAAGCCTGGCGGCGGAGCTGGACGGCTTCCCCAAGTACATGGGACAGCACCCCGGCGGTATGATTCTCTCGTCCAGCCCCCTGACGGAAATCGTGCCGGTACAGCGGGGCGCCATCGAGGGACGCTACGTCTGCCAGTGGGACAAGGACAGCATCGACGACGCCGGGTTCGTGAAAATCGACTTTCTGGCGCTGGGAGCCCTCTCCCAGATGCAGGAAGCCATCGAGCTTATTAAAAAACGTACCGGAAAGCGCATCGACATGTCGCGAATCGACTTCGAGGATACCGCCGTCTACGACATGCTCTGCAAGGGGGACACCATCGGCATCTTCCAGGTGGAATCGGCGGCGCAGATGCAGACCATCACCCGCCTCATGCCGCGCAACCTGCTGGACATGGCGCACGAGGTGGGGGCGGTGAGGCCGGGAGTGGGCGTCAACCACGGCGTGCAGGAATACCTCGCCCGGCGCAGCAAAAGAAAACCGGTGACCTACGACTGTCCCCTGGAGCAACGGGCGCTGGAGCGCACGCTGGGCGTCGTCCTTTTCCAGGACCAGGTGAACCAGCTGGCTATCGACGTGGCCGGGTTCGCCCCCAGCGAGGCGGACAGGCTGCGCCGCGCCTTCGGGCGTAGGCACAACGAGAAACTCATCGAGAACTACCGCCGGAAATTCCTGGAAGGGGCGGAGGCAAAAGGCGTCAGCGAGGAAGAGGCGGAAAAGGTCTTCAAGAAGTTCAACGGCATGTACATGTTCCCGGAATCGCACGCCTTCGCCTTCGGGGTTACGGCCTACCAAGCGTCCTGGCTGAAGTTCTACTATCCCCTGGAGTTCTTCGTGGCTATCTTCAACCAGCAGCCCATGGGCTTCTATAACCTGGAAACGCTGAAAGAGGACGCCGGACGGCACGGCATACGGGTGCTGAACCCGGATATCAATAAAAGCAGGACTAAAGGCGTCATAGAAGACGGCGAGCTGCGCCTGGGCTTTCTGAACATCACCGGACTGGGGAAAGCCTCGGCTGAAGCAATCGAGGCGGCGAGGGGTAAAGGCGGGGCTTTCCGGAACATCGGCGACTTCCTGGAGCGCACCGGCGTGCTGGAAGAGGTAGCCCTGAACCTCGCCGGGGCCGGCGCCTTCGACGGCATAGAGTCGAACCGCAGGAAGGTGAAGTGGGAAATAGGCCTGCGTTACCGCCCCATAAACTCCCAGATTCCCCTCCCCCTGCCCGTGGCGCAGGACCTGGTGCCGCTGGACGCGCCGGGCGACTGGGAACGTATGCAGGAAGAATACAACGTGCTCAGTCTTTTCCCCGCCGGGCACGTCATGTCGCGCCTGCGCCACCGCTTCAACGGCGGCTTCCGCACCAGCCGGGATATCGAAAAACTCGGCGATGGCGCCGCGGTAACGGCCGCCGGACTGGTCATACGCCGCCAGCGACCGCAGGGCAAGGTGGTCTATATCACCCTCGAGGACGAGTTCGGGCACATTCCCTGCATGGTCTTCGGGAAGGTGTACGAACGCCACGAACACAAATTCAGGTCGCCGTTCCTTGTCGTCAAAGGCAGGCTGTCAAGGCGCGAAGGGACCTGCAACCTGGTGATAAATCAGGTGGAGCCTTTCAGCGCCCTGGAAAAAGCCCTGCCCTCGAAGGACTTCAGGTAACCAGCGGTATCGTAGGCTGTTAAGCCGAAATGATATTGCGTTTTTAGAAAAATTTTAGAACTATCAGGCGTTTTCCTATTGATATCTCCAAATTTTGATATAAGATTATTACGTAAAATACTGATTATGCGTGTATTATCATGAAAATCATGACGAGGGTCTTTGATTTATACGTCGGGAAATACGAAAATCTTTCCGCTCTGGCTCATGCCATGGAGCTATCACCGAGCTACGTCAGCCGGGTACGCAACGGCAAGCGCAGCATCAATGAGAAATTTATCATCGGGGCTAAAAAGGCTTTCCCGGACAAAAGGCTCGACGAGCTTTTCTACTTCAATTCGGATTCATCACCCGGCGGTACTAAGGAATAATCCCGGCATATCACCACCAGAGTAAAAGAGTAGAAGTATCCCCTACCGCCACGGGTCTATCGGGCAAACATGCCATTATCCATCTCAACCCAGAAATGTAGTATCATGCTCGGTATTGAGGCAGATGGCGCTGAAGCCGTACGGCTTGTCCACCCTTCTGGTAATCAGTGGACAGTGCACCAGTCCCTTGGGAGCGACGACCACCGTGGGGGTATCGAAGACGTGGACTTCCCGCTCCTCGCCCATCTGTATCTCTATTTCCGCCCCCAGATAGTCCGGATTATCGGGGTCGAGGCCGACGAAGAGTAAGGCTTCATCGTTGGGGTGCACGTGGGGGTCCTTTTCGTGCCAGGCGCCGGTTCCGGTGTGAAACGCCCAGGTAAAATTCAGCTTGAAGTCCTCCATGTCCTTGCCGCTCCACCAGCCGATGTAGTCCGCGTTGCCGCCGGACTTACGATGGATATCCCTAATTTCCAGGCCTTTCACGAGGTCGGCATACTTCTTGCCTTGCGACGGCGCTCCGCTGGCGGGCAACTCCTCCGTCTTGTGCACGCCGCTGAGCGAGACCGCCAGGAAACCGAAAGGCTTATCTGCCTTTTTAGTATCCAGCGGACAGTGCGGCACTCCCGGGGGAAGTACAACTACCGTCGGCGAGTCTATGGTGTATTTTTCCCCTTCCGCGCCCATGGATAGCTCGATTTCCCCCGGAAATCCGGTCCAGTTATCGTAGTCCAGCCCCGAAAAGACCAGCGTCTCTCCGTAGGGATGGACATGGCAAACGCCGCCGTCGCCACCCCACATGCCTAACTGCCGGCGGTAGCCCCACGCGAAGCTTACGTCCAGCCCCTCCAGGTCTGCCCCCACCGGCATCGTCATGAATTCGCCGGTGACATCTTCGTATTTCAGCTTTTTTATAAGGTGACCATACTTCGTGTCAGCCATCGAACATACTCCTTATATTCTTTTCCGCGGGACTAGGTGATATACCCGTCTTTACCCCTGCCCACGTGACCCCAGGGACGCACTACGGCGAATATCCAGGGCCTGTCCTGCCTGGTAACGATTACCGGACAGTGCGCGTGGTGCCTGGGCTGTATGGCAACGCAGGGTTTGGTGACAACGTGCTTCTCCATCTCTTTGCCCATGTATACCTCGATTTCTGCCCCCAAATCGCTCAGGTCTTCGGTATCGGCGCCCATGAAGAGCAGGAACTCGGTATAGGGATGCACGTGCGGTTTATCGGGGACGGGGCCGAACCGGTAAGGCGCCCGGTTCATGCTTTCGTAGGACATGTGAAATTCGAAGTCCTTGCCGTGAATATCCGTTATCGCACCGTCGTGGGTATCCGGGTTGAGCGGTCCGTAATGCCAGGGTCCGTTGCGCGTGAAAGCCAGGTGCTGGACGTTCTGCACGTACTTCGAGCGCATGAAGCCTGCCGGCTCGGGCTGCCTGTCGTCGAGCGTTACCGCCTTCGTTTTCGTCTTCGCGGTCATGGCGACCGTCATGGAAATAAACCGTTCGTCCATCCGGGTAATGTCCGCCGGTATATAAGGCAAGCCCTTGGGGACTGCCACGGCTGTGGCGGTGGTAATCATGTGCTTTTCCTTTTCCTCGCCCAGGCATAACTCCACCTCCGCCCCCAGGTAGCCCAGGTCGTACGTGTCGGTGCCCATCCATATCATTACCTGGTCGTAATCGTGCGCCACCGCGTCTTTGGTCGACTTGCTCATCTTCCCCGCTGCATAGTACGTCCCGTACTCCATGCAGACGTCGTACCCGAAGAAGCTGCCTGCCATCTTGGTACCCTGCCGGTAGTCGCCCTGTCCGTAGTCTTTGAAAGTGAAGTTTTTAATGAGATGCCCGTACTTGGTCTTTGCCATTTCACTATCCCCCTTTACTTATCTTGAAAAGAGTATAGCGTTTCAATCCGCTGACTGCAACGCCGGTACTATATTTAATCCAGTTTTCTCATGCTGGTTATAAATATTATAGCCAGCACGGAAAGCACGATGAGGAGCATGGCCAGGCTGCCGAGTATCCACTGGACCGGCAATGCCTCGGCAAGAAGCCCCGCCACGAACGTCACCACGCTCATGAAGCCCCACTGCATACCGAAGATACTCAACACCCGCCCGCGGTATTCTGGTTCCGCATAAGCTTGTAACAGGGTGCTCCCTATCGTCATGCGGAAAGCGTGGCTGAGACCGATAAAGACCATGATGGATAACGAAAGCGTCCACATGGTAGAAAAGGCGAAAACCACCAGCGACATACCCGCCACTATGCCGCTTATCATCAGCATGAGACCGCGCTTTTTATTTGGCAGGGTCGCCAGGATAATCGAGCCGACCAGCGCCCCCGCGCCCGATAGGCTCATGAGGACACCCATACCCGTGGCGCCGACCTTCAATATATCATCCACGTATATGGGCAGCAACTGCTGATACGGCATGGCCAGCACGGTAACCACCAGGGAGAAACCCAGCACGAACAGAATCATCCTGTCCTGGCGTATATACTGAAATCCCTGCCGGATTTCTTCCAGGATGTTGGTGCCGCTGGTGACCGACCGGCGGGTGACGGGCAAAAAGGACATCAAAATTGCGCCGCAAATATAGAGCCCGGCCTGGGTAAAATATACGGCGTCAAAATCAAAGGCGTCGATTATGAAGCCGGCGATGGCGGGTGCGACGAGGGCCAGGATATTCATGCCCATGGTGTTAAGGGCCACCGCATTCATCAGTTCTTCCCTGTCCACGATTTCCGCGACTATCGCCTGGAGGGCGGGCATCATCACGCCCATCAGGCTGCCCATCAGTAATGCGGTGATTATCAGGAACACCCACGAACCGGGATTTTCACTGCTGATAAAACCGGTATACAGCATCACACCGAGCAAAATTGCCAGCAGCGCCGAACCCAGTAAACAGACTATGACGACCCGCTTTTTGGGTATACGGTCGGCGATGGCTCCCCCGTACATGGACAGGAATATCATGGGAAGGGCACTGACGAGTGCCATCGTCCCCAGCAAGGCGGGTGAACCGGATATCCGGAACATCAGTAACGGACCGGTGATAATCTGCATGCTCAGGCAGGCAAACTGGCAGATGGAGCCGAACAGGTAAAAGCGGTAATCACGATTTTTCAGGGAACGCAGCGCCCGGAACCCGGATATAACACCACCGAGTTTTCTAACGAATTCCAATTTCACGAATTACTTCCGCTTAACCTTACCTGCCGATGTATTTCAGGGCGTTCCTGCCGGCAATCCTGCCGGAGTTAGTGGCAAAACTGGAGGAAAGCCCTGAGGACTTGCCGATACTGTAACTGTCTCCGTACATGCCGCCGGCGTCGTAGCCGGCCGCGTACAGACCCGGTATCACGTTATCCTTCTTATCGAGCACTTCCGTATTTTGATTAATCTTGATTCCCCCCATCGTCCCCAGGAAGATGGTACGCACCCGAATGGCGTAGAATTTAGGCCCCTTGATCGGGCGCAGATACTGCGGATCCTTGGCAAAAAGGTCGTCGTGGCGCTTTTCGCAGTAATCGTTGTATTCTGCAACGGTAGCCTCGAGTACCGCCGGTTCAATCCCTATCTTCTCCGCCAGCTCCGCTATGGAGTCAGCCTCGAAGACCTCCTTGCTCTTATTTTTAAGGGCGCCTTCAAGCTCCCGGTCGAGGTCCGTGGTCTTTGAACCGGGCGGGAATTCCATCGCCATGGCTTTTTCGATGCCGTTCTCTATCAGCTGCTGTTTGATGGAGGTATCGAAGATGGTATAGGTGCAGTCCCCCGGCTGTCTGGCGTTGGCATTGCCCACGTAAGCGTCGTCGAAACCGACGGCCTCGTTGCAGTACCTTTCTCCCTTAACATTGACCCAGAGGTCGGGCTGGACCGCCGGCATTTCGAGGTTCGAGCCCATGGGAATTTCCGCACCCACCGGACCGCGTACCAGTTCCAGGACGCCAAGTCCCTCTTCGGCCGCGCCGACCTCGAACGCCATGCGTATGCCGTCGCCGGTCTTATCGACGTTGCCGAGGGGGAACAGGTTGACATCGATTTCGAACCCCGAGTACTTTTTAATCCATTCCTTATTGTTCGCGTACCCGCCGCTGGCGATGATGACCGCCTTCGCCGCCACCTGAACGTCTTCCTCGTCCTCCTCGGCGATTACCCCCGCAATACGGTCGCCGGACTTGATTATCTGCTTGACCGGCGTGGCGGGCAGGATTACCACCCCAAGTTCCCTGGCCCGGGTGGCGAGGACTTTGATAACCGCCTCGCCCTTCCCCTTTACCAGGTGATACGTGCGGGGCGCGTCGGGAATATTAATCGTCGCCTCGGTGAATTCTACGCCCGCCTGCTGCAGCCAGTCGATTGTCCCCGCGGACTCGTTGACGATTGCCCTGACCAGGCGCGGATTTGCCCGCCAGTGGCTGTAGTCCATGATGTTCTTGAACGCCTCGTCCCGGCTGTACGTAATGTAACTTTTCTTCTGCAGCGAGCTTTCCACGGCGAAAGTACCGTGAAAGAAGTTTGAGGTGCCCCCGAGGGAGCGCTCTTTCTCGAATACCACCACCTTCGCCCCTCCTTCCGCCAGGGTTACCGCCGCCGCCAGACCTGCCACGCCGGAGCCGATGACCACAACATCGACCTGTGCCGGTATGTTACTCATATTACGCCTCCTTAGCTATCGGCTGAACTATAATAACACAATCGGGGTAACTATCAGTAGTTACCCCAGAACTTTACGGACGTTATTTTCAGTCGCAGGTCGCACTGCAAACAGCGTTTGGACTCGCCCTCCGCTGTTTTCTCATCCATGTCCCGCACGACCTTGCCGAAGTTCTTAACGCGTTCCTCCGGAGAAACGCAGGACTCCTGGCACCTCGCCAGAGAGGCGAAACCTTCCTCCAAACCCAGGCATGATTCCGGCTCGGCGACGGCGACCAGCTTCTCGTCGATGATGCCGCTGCCTCCCAGATATCTGTCCGCGGCAGCGGCGGCTTTCCTGCCGGAGGCTATCGCCTTGATAACCGACGACGTGCCGATTACCGCGTCCCCCGCGGCGAAGACCCCATCTTTGCTCGTACTCAGGGTAAAGGAGTCGATTTCTATAAGACTGCCGGGTCCCGTGTCCAGCCCGAAGTCCGGCGGGATTTCCGGACGCTGCCCGATGGCGAATATCACCGTGTCCGCTTCCAGGACGTGAGCGGAATTCTCGACCGTTTCAATGCAGGGGTTCTTGTCTTCGTCGAATGATAGAGAGGCTACCTCGACGAATTCCACGCCGGTAATCCTGCCGTTTTCCTCGATAATCCGCGTAAAACTCCGGGCGGGATAAACGCTTATTCCCTCCTCCTCGCCCTGCCTGATTTCGTCGTCCGTGGCCGGCATGGTCTCCCGGCTTTCCAGGCAGGCAAGCTGCACCTGCTTGGCGCCGAGCCGTACCGCCGCCCGGGCGCAGTCGAAAGCCACGTTCCCGCCACCCAGCACCATGACCCTGTCGCCGATAACCACTTTATTGCCGGAATTTACGCTCTTTAGAAAATCCACGCCTATCAGCACCCCCGGATTGTCCGCCCCCGGTATGGCGAGCTTCTGCCCGCAATGGGTCCCGACGGCGACGACTACCGCGTCGTAGCCTTCCTCCAGTAATGCGTCAACCGACTCGGTTTTCACGCCGGTCTTTATCTCCACGCCCCTGTTTGCGATGTCCTTGATTTCGTTATCGAGGACATCCCGCGGCAGGCGGTATTCCGGTATCCCGCCTCGCATCATGCCCCCGGCGTACGGCATCGCTTCTAAGACGGTGACGGCATGGCCCTGGTTGTTCAGGTAATAGGCGACGGTCAGACCGGACGGTCCGGAGCCGATTATCGCCACCTTTTTACCGGTCGGCTCTCTCTTGTTTGAATTGTCCTCCCAGGCCCTCTCTTCGTCGTGCTCCGCCGCGAAGCGCTTCAATTCCCGGATAGATACAGCCTCGTTGACCTCCCCGCGACGGCAGACGTCCTCGCAGGGTCGGTCGCACACGTAACCGAGTACCGCGGGAAACGGCGCCTTCTCCCGTACGACCGCCGCGGCGGCGGCATAATTCCCTTCCCTGATATGGCGGATGTACTGCGGCACGTCTATTTCCGCCGGACAGGTATAACGACAGGGTATCAAAGCGTGCCTGCGTTTTTTGTCCTTGACGAGTTCTTCCTTGTCCTGGATAGCGCCGGTGGGGCAGACCTCGGCGCAGGCGCCGCAAAATCGACAGCCCGCATCGCCCAGAGGCAGGTCCGCCGTCGTTCCGGTCAGCGTTTCCCTGCCTTTCTTCGTATAAAACAGCACGCCCACGCCGCGCAGGTCGTAGCATGCCCGCACGCACCTGCCGCAGACCACGCACTTATTGGGGTCGTGCACGAAGAGAGGATTGGAATTGTTAATCGGCAGTAATTTCGAGCGGTCCCGGACATGCAGGTCTTCACAACTGAAATACTGCTTCAGCGACTGTAATTCGCAGTTGAGGTACTTATCGCAGCTGCCGCAGTCGGCAGGATGCCCGGCGAGCGTCAGTTCCAGGGCCAGCCGCCGCATGCGATCGATTTCCTCGCTCTTTGTCCTCACCAGCATGCCGTCGGCAGCGGTCGTCACGCACGACGGTACCAGCCCCTCCGTGCCTTCGATTTCCACGATACACAACCGGCACGCGCCGATTGGCGGCAGGTCAGGGTGGTGGCAGAGGTGGGGAACATATATACCTGCGTCCAGCGCGGCATTGAGCACGCTTTTACCCTTTTGCGTCTCCACGTCACGACCGTCGATATTCAGTTTTACGGTTTCTTCGGACATTTTTTCTCTTTGACATGGGCGTCATAGTCCCCGCGGAAAAGCTCGATGCTGCTTACCACCGGGTTCGAGGCGGTCCTGCCGAGTCCGCAGATGCTACCGACTTTCATGCCCCCGGCAAGCTCGAGCAGCATATCAATGTCATCCGGCTTGCCCTTGCCTTCGGAAATATCGGCGAGGATGTCCAGCATTTGATATGTTCCCTCCCGACAGAAAACGCACTTGCCGCAGGACTGAGCCTGGAGATAAGTCATGACGTCTTTAGCCATTTCCACGGCGCAGTGACTCGCATCGTAAACCTTTACTGTCCCCGACCCCACAATACCCCCGGCTTTTTCCATTGTATCGTAGTCGATTGGCGTATCCAGGGAATCGACGCTAAAATAACAGCCCGTAGGCCCGCCGAACTGCACGGTTTTGACATCGGCCGCACCGCCAATATCGTTCATTACGGAGCGCAGCGTCGTGCCGAAAGGCACTTCAACCGTATATTTGTGGGCAACGTCGCCCGAAAGCGTAATAACTTTATTATTTGAAACTGCATCCGTGCCATTCTGAAAGATTGCCGACACGTGGGACAGCGTCTCCACATTGTTTATCAGGGTGGGCTTGCCTACCAGGCCGCTGACGGCGGGATAGACGGTGCGCAGGTAAGGTATCGCCTGCCTTCCTTCAATGGTGCGAATCAGGGCGGTCTCCTCGCCGGCCGCCAGCGACGGTTCTATCTCTTTAATCTCGATATCGAATGTAAAAGGCGAGTCCAGGACGCTATCGCCGAGCAGACCGTAATCCCTCATCTGCTCCAGCGCCTTCTCAAGTCGTTTGATAGCTGCTTTATAACCGGAATTGATGCAGACAAAGCCCCGGCCGGCGCCGACCGCATACGCCCCGATGAGCATCCCCTCCAGTACTGAATGTGGGTCGCCTTCGATGAGTAAGCGGGCGGTACGCGCCTCGGGGTCGGCGTCCACGGCGTTGCAGATTATGTATTTCTCGTCGGCTTTCGTATCGCGGCAAATTTGCCATTTCTTTGCAACGGGATAGCCCGCGCCGCCCCTGCCCCTTAACCCCACCCTTTCCAGTTCCCCGATTACCTCCCCCGACTCCATCGCCAGCGCCCGGGCAAGCCCGCTGTAGCCGTTGCCGCGCAAGATATACTCGTTGATATTCTCGGGGTCGAGATACCCGCAGTTGCGCAGGGCTGTCCGATTTTGCAGCTTCAGTACGGGCACATCGTCGACGTTACCGAGGGCAAGCTCCGATTCCTCACTGCCCCCTACTAGATACCCGTTTACCAGCCCCCCGGTCGCTTCCGGCGTGACGTTGTGGCACAGGACGGCAGGCATGCCTGGTTTTTCAATGGATACGATAGGCTCGAGGTCGTACAGTCCGTAAGAACCGGCGGCGATTACTTTCGCTTTAACACCGGCTTTATCTATGTCCTGTTGAAATCGATTTATTACATCCGCGAGAGCGGGATGGTCGGCTGATGCCCCGATGCGTACTATCGCGCCATCATCATCTTTCAGGTAATCGCATGCCAGTTCGGCTTCATCGCGAATTTGCTCAAAATTCATTGATATACCTTCTGACCGGAAACACGCATAAAGAAGTGAAAAACGGGTATCGAATACGCCAACCTGCCCTGACATTATTATGTTTGATTATCCGTCCGCCTGTCAATCGTGCCGGTGTATCCGCAAAGGCAATTAATTTATGTGAAATGAATGGAGGGGGGAAAAGAATTTGAGGTGTTTTGGATTATCTTTGCGGGGACTTGATTTCGATTATGTGCTCGCAGTAGTCGTCGCCGGCGGGGATGGACCTGCCGATACGGTACGACAGCCCGGGATTCAGTTCCTCGACCACCGCCTTTTCCATCGCCGTGTGCGCCAGGCACATCTCCGGTTTATCGAAACGCAACGGACATGCGGCGGCTTTGATGATGATTTGAGTATCGTTTACCCTGATAAGCTGCGTGAAATCAGTTTTATCCCGGCTGACCGTCCGGAATATCCGCAGCAGGTACCCGGCCACGGAGTCGAGGCTGTTATCGCGGAGTCTTTTCCTGGCGCGTCCCGCCACGCTGAGGCCGTATTCGCGGCTCATCTCCGCTATCATCCTGATGCCGTCGTCGCCGTATTTACGGTAGAGAAAATCGTAATTGCTCCGGAGCCGGGCGTACAGACCGCTAACGGCGCTGCGGTATACCTGCTCCAGGGTACGCTCATCTTTGTCCTGCATTTCCGATTTCCCCCGCGAACGTTCTAGACATTTCTGTACGCTTTCTTCCAAGGCTCCCGCTTCAGCGCCAGATAGTCTTTTATCGCCGCTTTAAGTGTATTCGCCGCCAGAACGGCACAGTGCTGGTTCTCCTCGGGCAGTCCTCCCAGTGCTTCCAGGACATCGTTGCCGCTTATTTTATAGGCTTCGCGGACTGTTTTGCCCCCGGCTAACTCGGTTACCATGCTGCCCGAGGCAATGCTGGGACCACAGCCGTCGGTGGAAAACGTGACTTTAGTTATCGTGTCGCTGCGCGTTTTTAGCCAGATTTCCATGGTATCGCCGCACGGTCCGGTGACTCTGGCGAAACCATCGGCATTCTGCGTGTCCCCCAGGTTCCTGGGATGTACGGCATGGTCGATGACAGTTTCGGAGTAAATCATACGCCTCCCCTTTACCCTGTCTCTGAAATACTACGGGCAGACCGCCCGCTACCGGCTGATGCTTCAGGTAGATGCGCCCGAGGCGCAGGAACCGCCGGAAGAAGTGGCAAAGGTAGATAGGACACGGCGCGGACTCGCCGCTCCGCAGTTCGGGCATTTAATATCGCTGTCGCTTTCGTTCATGCCGCGTCGCAGTTCGAACCGCTCTCCGCATGATTCACATACATATTCGTAGATAGGCAAGTCCCGTTACCTCTTTCCGCCGTTCTTCAGCATACCTGATATATTATGCCATAATTCGCCCATCTCTTGCGAGACCCTGCCTTTATCATACTC
>Ga0315553_10003150_pt1 | contig 12946 bp, 13 predicted proteins | sample SalMarSW160140MG_FD_203099 | JGI IMG/M metagenome (GOLD analysis project Ga0315553, IMG submission 203099) | Salt marsh sediment microbial communities from the Plum Island Ecosystem LTER, Massachusetts, United States - Salt Marsh Sediment SW1601-40 ... | reverse complement strand
TCCACTTGAGGATAACCCATTTTAAGATCTCTTGGGTCTGTCATTTTCCCTGTAATGAGTGAGGCAGCAGCTGTTTCAGGGCTTGTCAAATATAGGTTTGCAGTTTTTGTTCCGGAACGACCAAAGAAATTCCTGTTGGATGTACGGATTGATACCGCATTTGTTTGAGGCGACTGGCTGTTTCCAATGCAGAATCCGCAGACGGGTTCCGTAATTCTGGCTCCTGTAGACAATAGATCTGCTAGTGCTCCTTCTCTGGCAAGGTTCTCAATTACTTGTTTTGAGCCGGGAGAAATAACGAAGCTGACTGATGGATGAACCTTTTTTCCTTTCAGTATTTTTGCAACAGTCATCAAATCTTTGTAAGAAGAGTTTGTGCAGCTTCCAATACATACTTGATTTACTGTCATTCCGCTAAGCTCTTTCACTGTTTTGATGTTACCGGGGCTATGCGGATAAGCTACTAGCGGAACTATATCGCTCAGATCAATGTCAACTACCCGGTCATACGTTGCATCTTCATCAGCCTTGACTTCAACCCAGTCCTCTTCTCTGCCCTGAGCTTTCAGAAACTGTTTCGTAATTTCATCAGATGGAAACACTGAAGTGGTGACTCCACATTCCGCGCCCATATTTGTTATGGTTGCCCGCTCAGGAACCGAAAGCGTTTTTGCTCCCTCGCCGTCATATTCGAACACGGTACCAACATTACCTTTTGTTGAGAAAACCTCCAAAACCTTCAGAACCACATCTTTCGCAGAAACCCATGGTGTTAGTTTTCCCTTCAAATTTATTTTGGTTACCTTTGGGCACGTAAGATAGAATGGCTCACCTCCCATTGCAACGGCAATATCCAATCCTCCAGCTCCAATAGCGATCATTCCTAATCCGCCTGCAGTTGGCGTATGACTGTCAGACCCTAACAATGTCTTTCCGGGTTTTCCAAACCGCTCAAGGTGAACTTGATGGCAAATCCCGTTTCCAGCCCTCGATAATAAGATGCCATATTTAGCTGCGATTGACTGAAGATAGCGGTGGTCGTCTGCGTTCTCGAAGCCCACTTGGATTGTGTTGTGATCTATATAACTTACAGAAAGCGCGGTTTTGACTTTTGGCATTTCCATTGCCTCAAATTGAAGATATGCCATGGTTCCGGTTGCGTCCTGTGTCAAAGTCTGATCTATTTTGATTGCGATTTCTTTGCCTGGTTCAAATTTTCCATCTACCAGGTGCTCTTCCAGTATCTTTTGAGTTATACTCTTCCCCATGCAGTTTTTCTCCTTCAAACATTTCTGTTAAATTTTGCGATAGGGTTATCCCTACCATAAAAGCCTTCTATTTCATCGTATTTCTCATATAAAACATTACCTAATAACATCCTTCAGCATAGTTCCTTGATCTCAACTGTTTTTGCGTTAGAAAACTAGATGCCTAAATCAACGGGTGGAACCTGAAAAAAGCATTTTTCAACCAATAAATCAGCATAAAGGAGATTAAAATGGGTTTACTGAAGCAGCAAAGCGAGGAAAACGATAAAAAAGTTAAAATTTAACTACTATTTTTGAAAAGAGCGACTTTACTAAAGTTTTCACACTAGTTTTCATGGTAAAGGGTTTTATTTTGGGCTTCATGTCAGATATTGGATTGGTATAGTGGTGAGTTTGTGTTGAGGGTTGCTTTTCAGGGAGAGCTTGGCGCTTACAGTGAGAGCGCAGTTTACAGTTTTTTTGGTCAGTCTGCAGAAGTGAAGCCCTGCAAAAACTTCGGCGAAGTCTTCGAAAGCGTCAAAACCGGAGACGTAAACTATGGTGTTGTTCCCATCGAAAACTCTATTGAGGGCAGCGTAAACCGCACCTACGATCTGTTCCTCGAATACGACCTTAAAGTCTGCGGCGAAATAATCATTAGAATCAGTCACTGCCTTATCGCCCACAAAGGCACCAGCATCAACCAAATCAAAATGGTCTATAGTCATCCCCAAGCCTTAGCTCAATGCAGAAAATTCCTTGAACAACATAAACTCAAGGCAATTTCCACCTTTGACACTGCAGGCAGCGTAAAAATGATCAAAGAAGAAAAACTGATGGATGCAGCAGCCATAGCCAGCGAAAGAGCAGCCCAAATCTACGACATGACCATACTAGCAAAAGAAATAGAGGACATCAAAAACAACTCCACCCGATTCTTCGTTCTAGAAAAAAAAGACTCACCCTACTCTGGAGAGGACAAAACTTCCATAATCTTCGCAGCTAAATCCGTGCCCGGAGCATTATACCATGTTCTGAAGGAATTTGCTGACAGAAACATAAACCTAACCAAGATAGAATCCAGACCCACCAAAAGCACCCCATGGGAATACCACTTCTACCTAGACTTTGAGGGACACAGAACCGAAACAAAATGCCAACAAGCCCTAAACAGCATCAAAGACAAAACTTTATTCGTAAAAATCCTCGGCTCCTACAAAGCAGCCAAAAAATCCAACTTAAGCCTCTAGGAATCATCCAAAAGCCGATACATAAGCCTATAATACCGCTCATAGTCAGGGTCCAGTTCCCGTAACCGCTTTTTGATTTGCTCCATCTTACGGGAGAAACCCGCACAATCCTTCGCCTTAACCAGCCTAAGCCACTCTTCAACTTTCTCCAAGAACAAGCCCTCAATCTGTTCCATCTCGGGCAAGCTCATGTGAAGATTAGAGTAGAAAACAGGCTCCTCGGCAGCAACAGCCCCAGCCAATGTCAACAAGAGCTTATAGGTTGCTCCACCCACCTGTTTTGCTTCAACGAAGTTCGAATTATTCATCAGCGTGTCGCCAGCAACCAAACCAACAAAATGAGGAAAACCTAAAACCAATGACATCAACTCATCATGCCGCCTAGGCGACAAAACCGTCACCTTTGCATCCCGCTCCTCCAACCAGCCCTTAAACTCCCCAGCGAAACGTCTCTCCTCCTCGTTGACTGGAGTTAAAACAAAATTCTGCCCCTCAAGGCTTTTGGCTCCGGGACCAAAAACAGGATGAGTCCCCAAGGTGATGCCCTTATTCACGTATTTGTGCAGCAAATTCACTGGAATCTCTTTGATAGAGCCGATGTCCATGACAACCTGACCTGACTGAATGTGAGGACCAATTTCCATCAGGACAGCTTCCAAGCCATCCAAAGATACACACACTAGAACCCAATCAGCACCCTCAACAGCCTCCACATTGCTGCCGGCTAATTCAACCCCAAACTCATCCCTTAACGCCTCTGCTTTACTTCGGGTTCTGCTAGAAACAACTACAGAATAGCCTTCATCCTTGAAGAATCGTGTGAACCATCGACCCATCTTTCCCGCGCCAATAATTGCTACCCTCAAGGTAGAGCCTCACAAATCTTCTCCAAACCTTCCCTAATCTTTTCCTCGTCCACAGTTAAAGCTATCCTGAAGTATTCACGGTAATCTCCGAAAGCGGTTCCGGGAGCCACAGCAACTCCCATATCCAACAGATCCAAGGCGAAACGTTCAGAATCCAGGCCATCAACCTTAGGAAACAGATAAAACGGCGCATCAGGACGAGAAAACTTCATCTTCGCCTTCAAAAGAATGCTAATTGCCAAATCTGCTCTTAGTCGAAACTGCTCTCTGATTTCATCCGCAATCTTCTTCCTAGACTCCAATCCCTTCAGGGCACCGTACTGGATAAACGCTGGAACACAAGTGGTAGTTATCTGATTCAGCTTAATCATCTTCTGAGCCAACTCTTTTTCAACAACAGCGTAGCCGATTCTCCAACCCGTCATCGCGAATATTTTGGAAAAACCATTTACGAGTATATGTTCTTCGCCAAAATCTAAGATACTCTTAGCCTTGACGAAGCTTATGTCCGAGTACACCTCATCAGACAGAACAGTAACTCCCTTGCTTTTTGCTATCTGAACGATCTTACTGAAAGTTTTCTCATCAACAACCTTGCTCGTCGGATTACTAGGACTGTTAAGTATCACCAGCCGAGTCTTTTCATCAATCAACTCTCCCAGTTTTTCAACATCAATCTTCCAGTCAGACTCAAGGTCTCCCCTCAGAAATCGCAGTTCAGCCCCAACCCGTCTTGCAGCTAACTCATAACTGGTCCAGTGAGGAGACGGAACAACAACATTCTCTCCCCTCTTCAGCAACAGAAACATCAAAGAAAAGACTGCCCACTTTGAGCCGGTGGTTATCACCACATTATCCGCCGAAACATCATGAATGCTTGCCAGTTCTTCTCGCAGCTTCTTCTCGCCAGCAGCAGAGGAGTATTTCGTCTTTCCCTGTTTCATGGCTTCATAGGCTGCTTCAATTATTTCAGGCGGTGTTGGCATGTCTGGGTCGCCCAGATTAAATTTGATCATCTTTTTTCCTTGGTTCTCAAGTTGTATCGCTTTTTCGCTTATTTCATACAGCATCTTCCTCAACTCCCGAAGGAACCCAGAACTGACGAGTTTCTCATCATGAATTGTGTGATACTGCTTTAAGTTTTCTCATTCGGCGCCTTGGACAGAGACGCCCAAAGCAATTATTTGTTTGAAGATGGCTTCAACTTTCTGGGGATCAAGTCCAAACTCCAAAGCCTTTCCCATGATGTGCAAGTAAACCTCATCTTCTCTTTGATAGTCCTTGACAGCAAGCCTATTTTCTTCTTTGACTTTACCGATACGTTTACAGAGCTCTATTCTATCCTTCAGAAGAAGGACAAAATTCTCATCGATGGTGTCAATCTTTTTCCTTAACGCCATAATATTCTCCAACAGCCTCAACTCCTAAAACTTTGGGTATACAACCTGCCCGAATCAGCTGATCAACCAAAACAGCGGCAACCGAAGCCTCAACAACCGGAACAGCCTTGGGCACAATACAGGGATCATGCCTACCATGCACCTGAATCGTTGTCTCCTCCATCTTCGATAAATCCACAGTTTTTTGTTCTTTCGAAATCGAGGACGTAGGCTTCACCGCCACCCTAACCACAAGAGGCATCCCAGATGATAATCCACCTAAGATACCGCCCGCATTGTTGGTTAAAGCCTCAATTTCTCCGTTTCTCATCACATAGGAATCATTATTTTCTGACCCCTTCAACTTGGAAGCTTCAAATCCCGCGCCAAACTCAACACCCTTGACAGCAGGCACATCAAAAAGCATCTTAGCAATTTCTGCATCCAAAGAATCAAAGATGGGTTCCCCAACTCCAACTGGAAGGTTAAAGGCTACGCACTCGACAATTCCTCCCACGCTGTCACCCTCCTTTTTCGCCCTCAAAATCGTTTCCTTCATCTCCTCCGCAACATCAGGGTCTGGACATCTCACCGCGTTTCCATAAGTTTTCCTCCTAACATCCTCAAGAGATGGAGTTGTTCCGAGTCTAACTTCTCCGATAGCAGTTGTATATGCCAGAACTTCGACGCCAAAGACATCTAACAGTTTTTTGGCTACGGCACCAGCTATGACAAAAGCCACAGTGATTCTGCCAGAGAACCTTCCTCCGCCACGATAATCATTGAATCCACTATACTTGATTCTGGCAGGATAGTCAGCGTGTCCAGGTCTGGGCTTGTCCCGTATCGAAGCGTAATCGCCAGAAACTATCTGCCTATTCCACACCAAGGCGCAGATCGGAGCACCAGTCGTAAAACCGTCATAAGTTCCCGACAGAATCTCAACAACGTCCTTTTCTCTTCGGGCAGAAATGATTTCCCTGTTAGGCGGCAATCTTTTGTCCAGTTCTTTCTGGATATCCTCTTCTATAAGGGGAATACCAGCTGGACATCCGTCTATGACTGCTCCGACGCATCTGCCGTGGCTCTCGCCGAAGCAGGTTACAACGAATTCTTTTCCTATCGAGTTAGCTCCCAACGACATTCGCTCCTAACAAACGCAGATCACTGAAGAACTGCGGATACGACTTATTTATACATTCAACATTTTGAATTTTCGTTTCACCCCTTGCTCCAAGAGCCGCTACGGCACATGCCATGGCGATTCTATGGTCGTTATGAGGATCAACACTTGCCCCATGCATGGCACATGACCCCTTTATGGTTAATCCGTCCTCTTTCATGACAATATCAGCCCCCATCTTCTTCAGTTCAGTGTGAAGGGAACCCAGTCTGTCAGATTCCTTGTATCTAAGCCTCTTCGCATTATATATTTCCGAAGTTCCCTTGGCATAGCACGCGAGAACCGTGCAGACAGGAACCAAGTCAGGTATATCCTTCGCGTCAACATCAACTGCAGTAAGTTGCTTTCCCTCAACTTCCACAAGATTGTTTCCAACCTTCACTGCTGAACCCATTTTCTCCAGTATATCCACTATTGCCTTGTCCCCCTGAGTTGTTTGATAATCAAGATTTTTCACTGTTACCCTTGATGAAGTTATCGCCGCGGCTGCTAGAAGGAAGGCGGCAGATGAAAAGTCGCCTGGAACTTCATGGTTGCATGGACTGTAGGTTTGATTTGAGGGAATCCACAGTCGGGAAAAATCAGATGCTACGGATGCTTTGACGCCGTGTTTGGCAAGAATCTCCATGGTCATTTCAACGTAGCCCTTAGACTCCAGCATGGTGGTAACAGTGACCTCAGTGTCTTCCTTTGCCTGTGGACAGGCAAACAAGAGTCCGGAGATGAATTGGGAGCTTATGTCTCCCCTTATCGAAGTTTTTCCTCCTCTAATTCCCCCTCCATAAACGATAACAGAGGAAGCGTTTTTTTTCTGTTGAATAGCAGATTCAACCCCCAGTTCTTTGAGGCTTTCCAGAAGGGGAGCTACAGGTCTCTTCTCAAAGGAGGCTCCAAAATTGAATGTTGAAGGACCGGGTGCAAGGGCTGCAACTGGAATCATAAAACGGAGAGTGGATCCCGACTCTCTACAATCTATGGGATTGTCAGGGGTCTTAAGTGATTCTTGTCCATGAATCGTCCAGCGATTGTCCTGTAATTCTGTTTCTGCTCCGAGGGCTTTTATTGCATGTAGAGTCACTTGAGTGTCATCCGAGACTAGAGGATTGGATATCTTCGAGGTTCCATTTGACAATGATGCGGCTATGAGCATTCGGTGAGTGTAAGCTTTTGATGGAGGAGCCGAGACCATGCCCTCCAGATGACAGGTGTTCTCGACTATAACCTCCATTTTTTAGCCTACCACCCTAGCTTTCTCCTGATTAATCCGAGCTTCTAGGATTTCTCCCTCACGCTTCTGCCAAACCTCTTTCACAGGGTCTACCTTATCTTCAGGAACGATGGCTGTAACCGCGGGACCAGTTCCGGACAACCCAGAGGCATAGGCTCCTGCTGTGAGGGCGTCTACGGCTGGGGATGAATCGTAGCCTAGTGCCAAGGAGTAGATTAAACCGTTCAAGGTTAGGGCTGCCCAGTAATTTCCGTTCAAGGCTTCTCTGTAGGCTATTTTGACGACGGAAGCCATGCCCTTCATTCGTTTCACGTTTGAATCTGCGGTATAGGTTTTTTTGGCTGGAACATAGAATAGGACAGCTGGGGCTTCAGCTAGTTCAAAGCGTTTAATGATTTTTCGTTCTAGGTTATCAGTGATTATGACTCCGCCAAAATATGAGGCGCAAGCATCATCGAAAGCTCCGGTTATACTAACCTTTGCGTCCATTGCCCCGTCAACACCAAGCTTCACCACGGCAACATCATCTAAGCTACGTTCCAAGGCTGCAGTGGTTGCCAAGGCTATGGCGTTTGCTGCCGCACTGCTGCTCTTTAACCCCCTTGCTACTGGGATGTTTGACTGGGTTTCAACTTTGGCGCCAAACTCTTTTTCTAACCCAAAATGTTTGAGAACATTCTCAACCGTCTTTTGTGCCAAAACAGGGTTTTCAGAAGAATCAGACAGAATCTTAACCTTTACAATTCCGGGTTCGTCCGTGATGGTGACGCTAGCTTTTGTCCACAGGTCTACTCCTATGGCTGCTCCCTTGCCCGTTGCTATGGCATTAATTATTGTGGCTGCCCCGTGAGTTATCGCCTCAGCTCTTCCCCTCAATGGTGGACACCCTGTTCCGTAAGTTTGTTCAATGCAGCCTTCTTCATCACTTCAACAGGTGCGGGACAGTTAGTCCAGATTTCGAAGGCAACAGCTCCCTGATAAAGCAGCATCTCAAGACCCGACACGACCTTAGCTCCCACAGATTTTGCGTCCTTTAAAAGCTTGGTTTCCAAGGGATTATAGATTATATCCATCACGCACAAATCAGATCGCAGTAAATCCGATGGAACTGGACTCCTGTTAACGTCCGGATGCATACCAACAGATGTGGCGTTTACCAGTATATCGGCGTCTTTCATTTCTTTCTTCAGAACCTCAGCTGAGAGTGCCCCGCCCTTCACCCTTTTGCCGAATTCCCTGCGCAGGACTTCAGCTAACTTTTCTGCCTTCTCTGAGGTTCTGTTAAGGATAACAAGTTCCTCTACCTCTTGGGCTGCCTGAAAGGCTATGGCTTTTGCTGCGCCGCCGGCTCCGAGGAGAAGCATTTTATTTCCGTCTGGGGATATGCCGTTTTCTTTTAGGGCTCTCAGGGCGCCAACGCCGTCTGTGTTGTATCCGATTAGCTTTCCTTGGTTGTTCAGGATTGTGTTCACTGCGCCGATGGCTTTTGCCGTCGAATCGGTTTCATCCAAGTAAGTTATGACAGCGTTTTTGTGGGGCATGGTCACGTTTAATCCTCGCAGACCCAAACTTCTTGCGCCTGAAATTGCGTCTTTCAGCTCGTTTCTTGTTACTGTGAAAGCCACGTAGACTAGGTTTAACCCTAGTTCTTTGAAGGCTGCGTTATGCATTACGGGACTTAAGGAGTGCTCTACTGGGTCGCCGATGATGGCGCAAACCCTAGTTTTTCCGGAAATTTTCATTGTTACCTTAGCCCCAGAACCTCGTATGCTCGTCTCATTTCCTGAATAGTTAGTTGTCCTTTTGCCGTTTTTCTCTTTTCATCAATGGAGGCAAACGTGAAAAAGGCGCCGAAGACCGGAGACAACAAACGGGAGGGCTTGCCGAGTTCTCCCATGGCGAAACAGACAATTTTAGCTTTTTTGGAAGCCTTGGAAACGAAATCTAAGATTGCTAAGTTATCTTCGACGCGTCTGGCTGTGGTTACGATTTTGCAGACTTCAGCTCCCCAAGCAATTTCCTCTTCAAGAACCTTATTCAACTGTGACAAACTAGGAGTCCGGTCGAAGTCATGGAATGAAACTATTGGTTTAGCTCCCACTTCGTGCAGGTTGCCGATTAATTCCCTCATCTTTGGGGTGAACAAGTCTATGTCAACATATTCAAAGCCATTTTGCGCGGCGTCCATCAAAATTTTTTGGCGCTCATCTTCGCTTCCGGAGAATTTGCCGTGATGTTCTATTGATTTGTTTGTTGCGATCAGGGGCGTCTTGCTGCAGCGTGGAATGTCTGATATGTTGTCATGTTTTTTGAGGCTGTCAAGCCTTATTTCAATCAAGTCTGCATTTTGAGCCTCAGCTTTCTCTATCAAATCAAAAGCTTCATCAACTGTCTTAGGAGGAACTGAGACGCAGACTTTGATGGTCAACGCTCTATCACGGCTTCTTCTTTCACCAATGTTCCGAAGTGCCTGCCGCCCTCTTCCACATGAGCCAAAATTTTGTCGCCTTTATCCAGATCCGTCACTGATTTGGAGCCTTCCGGAGTCACAACTCTTATGGTTTCGGCGTTCTGGGCGATCGTTTTAATCCTTTTTCCTTTATATTCCGCTTCGATGAGAAGCATGGGTCTCCACTCGATCTTCGCCCGCGCAACATTAGTTAACCTGACTTTTCCTTCCCTATCCACTACGAGAACTTCGTCCCCAGCCTTCAGCTCCGACAAATATCTTGTCCTACTGGAGGAAACGAAAGTGTACAGTGACAGAGGCCCAGCGTTTACTCTAAATGGACGCGTCTCCACGTATGGGCTTTCATGAACCTCAGCCTGAACTAGGAACAAACCGGATGATTGGCAACCCACAAGAATGCCCTCTCCCGGCTTCATGAGATCGCATGTGTCGATGCAGATTCTGGCGCCTGTTCCAATCTCCTTCAACTCAACAACCTTAACATCAACCAACTCAAGCTTGAGAGACTCCTTCTTGGCGAAAGCGGCTGTTTCCTTGAGTTCTTCGAGATCTGCTGTTTTCAAGACCACTCCATCGGCTCCCAGCTCCAGAGTTTCTAATGCCAGTTTTGCTTCTTTTGCGCTGGAAACTTGTGCGAGCAGTTTGGTTTTTCCTCGGGTCTTGGCGATGAGGTTTTCTAGAGGAATAATTTTCCAGTCCGGAGTGTAAACGATAAGGTAGTCGGATGAAAGCTCTGCCGCTTCTATGGCAGTTTCTTCGTCCTCTTTCCCTTCGATGGTCACCTTCACAGCGACACTTCTCCCCTTAGCCTTCAGCTCCTTCACTTTTTCCCTGTCGAAGATTGAAACAACAGTAATGTCGGGTTCCCCGGAAGCTGAGGCGACCTTACTTCCAGTTTTCTTGGCATTCTCTACATCCTTTGAGGCAACCAACACGGCATCACAGAACTGAGCCGCAGAATTCAGCAACCTACTTTTCTGGTCTTCAGGAAGCGATTCATCTATTTCAATCCACAGTTCTTTCATTCTGATTCACCAATAATCTTCAAGGCTTCGTAGACGGATGCCCCTCTGTGAATAAGGGCTAAAAGAGCCTTAACCATCTTTGTGGGGTTTTCATGTTGAAACACGTTTCTGCCAATGGAGACACCTGCTCCTCCAGCTTTCAGGGAGTCACTTACCATCTGCAAGACCTCTTTAGCGGTCTCCATTTTTGGGCCACCCGCGATAATTACTGGAACATGACAACAGCTTACTACTTCTTTGAAGGATTCAGCGTCGCCAGTATAGTTTGTTTTTATCACGTCGGCTCCCAACTCTGCCCCTAAGCGAGCCGCATGAGCCACCACATCCACAGCGTGCGAATCCTTGATGTTCGGGCCTCTCGGATACATCATAGCCAGCAATGGCATAGCGTAATCGTCGCACTTGCAGGCTACGTTGCCCAGCGTTGCAAGCATTCGATCTTCATGTTTAGCCCCTACATTAATGTGCACAGAAACGGCGTCTGCCCCTAGTCTAACAGCGTCTTCCACAGAGCAGATTTGAACCTTACTGTTGGGGTCGGGACAATGCTTCGTGCTTCCGGACAAGTGAACAATCAATCCAGCGTTTCCGGTATCAACGCTTTTCGCTACGCCTCTATTGAGAAGAACTGCGTCGACTCCCCCTAGCAAAAGTTTGTTAACAATCCCCTGCATGTCTATTAGTCCCATAACTGGACCAACTGTGACGCCGTGATCCATGGGAACAATAACTGTTCGGTTGTCATCTCGGAAAATTCTTTTTAATCGCCTTTTTTTACCTGATTCCAACTGTTTTCTCTCCTTTTAGATGAATTTTTTTACTTTCAAGTATTCTGCATTGAGTACGCCGCATCCAGCGGCTCCCCTTATGGTGTTGTGGCCCAGAGCCAAAAATTTCACCCCATTTAACACGGGATCCTTTCGGATTCTGCCCACTACAGTGCTCATGCCATTACCCTCCATTCTATCCAGTCTGGTTTGCGGACGATCCTTCTCCCACGTAACGATAACGGGTTTTTCTGGGGCTGAAGGAAGTTTTAGTTTTTGGGGTTCCCCAACAAAGTTTTCCATAGCCTCTGCTACGGCGTTGGGTTCCGCCTCCTTTTTTGTCTTTACGAAAACGGCTTCCATGTGCCCATCAATTGTTGGAACCCTGTGGCAGCTGGCTGAGACCTTGAAATCCGCTGGTTCTGAAGGAGAACCCAATATCTTTTGCATTTCAGTCTCCATCTTTTCTTCCTCTCCCCCGATGTAGGGGATAACATTGTCTATGATGTCCATGGAGGCTACCCCTGGGTATCCAGCGCCCGAGATTGCTTGCATCGTGGATACGATGAGGCTGTTGATGCCGAATTCGTCGTAGATCGGTTTCAGGGCGAGTGATAGAACTGTTGTGCTGCAGTTGGGGTTTGTGACGATGGCGCCGTCCCACTTTCTTTTTCTGCGTTGTTCCTCGATGAGGCTGACATGGCTGCAGTTTATTTCAGGATTTATCATAGGAACATCAGGGTCCATTCTATGGGCAGAGGCATTGCTAACTATTACGTATCCGGCAGCGGCGAAATCCTCTTCGGTCTTTCCAGCAACGGCAGAAGGCAATGCCGAGAAGACAATGTCAATGTCCTTAACTGCTTTCGGGTTTATGTCTACAACTTCCATCGGGGCGACGGCTTCGGGAATGGATGTTGCTTGTCGCCATCTAGATGCTTCACTGTATGTTCTTCCTTTGCTTCTTTCTGAGGCTGCAACAGTTGTAACCTCGAACCATGGGTGCCCCTCTAACAGTTGAACAAATATCTGGCCAACGTTGCCTGTTGCACCTAAAACAGCTGCTTTCAACATTTTTAGTCACCTTTTAAAGCGTTCCTAACTAATTTTATGACTTTCTCTCTTTCATTCCAGTTTACGAATAGCATAATGCTTGATGTGATTGTCATCAGACCGAAGATGTTGATGGCATTCAATCTCAGAGCCTCTGCTATTCTTCCTGTTAGACCAGGTGTCTTTTCCAGATCGACGCCCTTGATCTTGAGGAAGGCTAATTGTTTTCTGACAGACATAGCTAGGGTTTCCTCGTGTTTTAGGATTACTTCATGAACTTTTTCGAGAAGCAGATTCGAATTAGAGTTTTCTGAAGCGTAGAGTATCATGGAGTCATAGTTCACGGATAATCCCAACAATTCTGCGTGGTTTTTCACTGTTTCAGTCAGCTCTTTTATTACTTGAGGCTGTTCAGAAACACCTTTGCCTACAACTGTGATAGACATGGTCGGAGATGGGTTTGCCAGAGCTGCATCCA
>Ga0315553_10003147_pt1 | contig 12958 bp, 9 predicted proteins | sample SalMarSW160140MG_FD_203099 | JGI IMG/M metagenome (GOLD analysis project Ga0315553, IMG submission 203099) | Salt marsh sediment microbial communities from the Plum Island Ecosystem LTER, Massachusetts, United States - Salt Marsh Sediment SW1601-40 ... | reverse complement strand
CGCATTCAACCGCTGCATCATGTCGCTGTAGGCGACCGCCGAAACGCTTTGCGCGCGGGCGGTGCCCGCCCAAGCCAGGGCGCACGCGGCCATCGCCGCGGCTGCCAGGATGCGTGTTCTCGTTCTCATTCGTAGCTCCTTGCCTTGACCATTGGTTGCCGTGAACTCTTGGCTGCCACGCGTAATGGGCCGACACCGAACGACGCCGCGGTCCGCGGTATTCCAGGCGGCAGGGAACCATCGGTATGCCGGTCCGACGATGTGGTTGGAGGTCGCCGCCGCTGGGGCCGGCGCGACCTGAGCGAAGGACCGACGAGTACCGATGGAACGTGTGCTCGCTGGAAATGGCGCCTGGGACGAGGGTGCCCCTGTCACGGGGCGGGCTCTCGGACTGCGACGCGCCGTCAGGCGCTGCCTGGGCCGTAAACGCAGTAAACCGCGTCTAATCGGTGCATTCGGACAACCCAGCACTCCGGATTTAACAATTCCACCGATCCTGTGGATTGTTTGCCATCACTCGTGCTTCGCGCTCGCCTCAAGTTGGCGAAAGAGGCAGGCGAGGTAAGTTATGCGGCCTGTGGATGCCGTCGGCCACCACTTCTTGGGCAGGCAGCGCAGAAGAATTCGTGGGGAGGCGGCACAGCCCGCAGAGGTCGGCTATCGAGCCGCACGGCAATCGGCAATGCGTTGGTACCAGGGTGATTTGCGGCGGCGGGGTGGGGCGATGTTTCAACCGTCCCGGCCGTTTCGGCCTACCGCCGCTTGATCATCATGGTCCCATTGCCCGCCACGTCGAACAGCGGCCGAGCGTCGGTATCCCAACCTTCGCGGCCCGCGCGAGGATACCACACCATGGCGATCGATACGTTCCACGACTCGTTGCGGTTGGGCCCTTCCGCAAAGTTCGTTTTGCTCGGCGCCAAATACATGAAATCGGCCTCCAGCGCCCATGGCCCGTTGATCGGCAGCAGAATGTCGCCGCCGCACAGCCCGTCGCCGTATCCCGTGAAGCCCGCGTACAATCGCCCCGCTCCGCCGCGGCAGTCGGCGAATCGGCGGCGGTAGAAGAACAGATACATGTCGGTCGAATCCCGCAGTTCGGTCACAGTCACGGGGTCTCCTACCTCGTCTTGGGTCACCCAAGTAACGTCGGCGGTTCGCAAGGATGTGGCGAACCACAAGCCGATCTCGTGGCACTGCGGGTAGACCCAGCTTACCTCGGCGCGAAGCTGCAACAGCTCGGTTTTGACGTACCAGTCGTCGTTCAAATAGTCGAGTACAATTCCGCCTTGCAGTCCGCAATCGACGCGGCGGAACAGCCCGCCCGTCAGGAAAGTCTGCGTGCGATGGTCGGGGGTGAATTCGGCTCCGTCGAGATTGTTCTGCGTGAATCGGGCCCCAAGCTGCATGCTGAACTGAGCGCACGGAAGGCAGGGCAAGCGGTTCGACCAGTTGATTCCTTCGTGAAAACCGAAGCTGCCCGTCGACGCCAGGTTGGGCGGACCGGTGAATCCCTGCACGCCGGTGAAAAGTTGGATATTGCGCATGCAAACGTGGGGACAGGGAATCAAGCATCCTCCGCACTGACTGCACGCTCCCTCGCCTTGCCCGCATTCGCCGCATCCGCCGCGTCCGCCGCATTCACCGCACGCCCCTTCACCGTGACCCCAGCCGAAGCCGAAAGGCCCCACCCAATCGTAAGCGGGGCCGTCCAAGTACCCGGGCCCGGCGTCGACCTCTTCGCCGATCGAAGGTTGATACGCGCCCGTATAAGCGCGGCGTGGTCCGACTCCCGCTCCCTCGCGTCGGGGCGAGTAGCCTTCCGCCGAATTGCCGATCGCGCTGCCGCTGCGTCGCATGGCCGGGCTGGGAAGCGTTTCGGTGGGGATGCCGCCGCTGAGGGAGCCGCCAGTACCCGATTGTGTCAGCGAGTTTCGCCGGGTCAGCACCGAGGTGGTGTTTCGGGCGGCCAGCCATTCCGGATCGTGGGGATCCTCGGAATACACAATCTGCCCTTCGGTGGGGGGCGAATTCTGGTATACCGTCGGCCCCTGGTAGACGACCGGCCTGGGGACGAACCTGGAGCCCGAATTCGTCGATCGCTCGTACGCGGTCCGCTGATAGTTGCCGTAGCCCGAGCCGGCCGGCGATCCCGGGTAGACGACCGAACCCGGGCTGACGGGCGTGCCCGAGATCATCGACGATCGCGTGGCGACCCACGGCGCCTGCGCGCGGACCTCGCAAACGCCAACGATGGCAACTCCGCACGCTGCCGCGGCGATCAGCGTGCCGGCGACTAGGCGCGATACGGCTTTCATGTTCGATCCTCGGCAAACCGCGTCTGGGTGCGGGGGCATAACGGGGGCCGGCGAGAGGCGGAATCCCGGCCAACGACGTTATCGGAAGTTGCCCAATCGCGACTTTTGGAAAAACCGGAATAACCGGCAGAATCGGCAAAGTCTGGGCATATTGCGCAGATTGACGCGATAGCCGCCAGATTCATCTGGCGCGTGAACGCTTCGAGGTTTCCCAACGCGACTACTGTTCCACCTTCCGGCCACGCAACGCGAAGTCGTCCCAGTCGCTCGTGTCGTCGAACGAGCCGAGGCCGACGCGGCCTGAGGCGAACGTCTTGTCCTTGGCGGTCATAACGGGCGTGTGCATGTCGTCGAAGTAGACCTCGATCGTGGCCTCTCGGGCGCGGCGGACGATCCGCACATTGTGCCACTTGTCGTCCCAGGGCGTGCCCTCGGTGGTGGTGAGCGAGATTTTGGTGCGCGGCGCGTCGTTCACGATGAAGATCTGGTTGGCGTGATCGTCGGTCTTCTTGCCCAGGTGTACGTAATAGTAATGGGCCGGGTCCTGGTAGCCGAACACCAGGCACACGTCGCGATGGTCGTAATCTTCGTGCGTGCTGAGCGCCTTCACGTTCAGCTCGAAGTCGCCGACGCGCACGTCCTTCAAGAGCGAGATGTTGTACGGGCTGCGATAAGGCGGCTCGTACTTGCTCTGCTTGACGAACTGACTGTACACGTGGTTGCCGTCCGACTCGGCGATCTTCCACGCCTTCTCGTCGGTAGGCTGCCAGTGATCGGCCCCCTTCTCGAAATCGTCCTGATAGACCAGCGGCAGCTCGTCCTCGGCAACAAGGGACGACGCGGCGTAGTGGCCGGACGTGGCGACTGCCAATAGCACGGCGGAACAGACAACGGAGATTCGGCGGCGGTTCATAGGGAGTCCTCGGCAAATGGGGAAGCACGGCGCCAATGCGGTCATTGTCGCCGCGCCGCCGCACCGCTGCAATCAAGGAAACGCGTGAGGGCCAGGTCGACGTAAACGGGCCTGTCGGACTAAGAGCTCATCCAAAAACCGCTTCAGAGAAGGGGACAGGCACATTTTGCTCCGCGGACTGCGCAAAATGAGCCAGTCCCCGACGGTTTTTGGATAAGCTCTAAATGGACTGAATGGACGACATGGACGGGATGGACAAGGTCGAATCATTGTTTCTGCGTCTAGCTCGTCCATTTCGTCCATGACGTCCATTTCGCCCATTGCTGAACTCATGCGTGTCCAGAAACGAGCGTCTGAATCAGCCGCCAGCGATTGATTCGGCCGCTCGGCGCAGGGCGGGGCTAATGTCGACGCGGTAGGGCGCCGCGGCGCGGGGCAGGGCGCGCAGTTCTGGCGGCAGCGCTTCGATTTGGCGGCGGGCCGTCTCGCGGGCTTGCTCAAGCGTGGCGTTGCCGGCTGGCAGCCGCTTGCCGCCGCGCATTACCGGCACCAGCAATGGTTGACCTGGCAACTGCTCGTCGGCCAGGGCGATCACGTCGCCCACCATGACTCCACTGTCGATCGTGCGGAATACCTGCTTGCGGCCGGGATACGATTCCTTGCCCTCCGACGTTTTGCGCCGACCCGTACCGGCGTATTCGACCAGTTTGTAGGCCATGTCGAGGTCGGGGGCGTCGCGCGAGACAACCATCCGCGTGCCGACTCCGAAGGCGTCGGTGGGCGCTCCCGACGCAACGAGCCGCTCGACTTCGTATTCGTCCAGTCCGCCGGACGCGAAGATCTTTACCTCGGTCAGCCCCGCCTCGTCGAGCAGCGCACGCGACTGGCGGGCGAGCTCTCCCATGTCGCCCGAGTCGAGGCGAATGGCCTGCACGCGAAACCGCTCGCCGAGGCGGCGGCTGAGGCGGATCACGTTGCGCACCCCGTCGAGCGTATCCCAGGTGTCGACCAGCAGCGTCGTCTCGGGATATCGCTCGGCGAATGCGGCGAAGGCGTCGATCTCGTGATCGTGTACCTGCACGAAGCTATGCGCCATGGTGCCGAAGATCGGCATGTCATAAACTTTCCCGGCCAGCACGTTCGACGTGCCCACGGCGCCGGCGAGATACGATGCGCGGGCGACCTTGAGAGCGGCGTCGGTTCCATGCGCGCGGCGGCTGCCGAAATCGACGACAATTCGGCTGGCGGCTGCCGTGACCACTCGTGCCGCTTTGCTCGCCACCACACTCTGGAAGTGCACCTGATTGAGGACCAGCGTTTCGACGATCTGGGACTCGATCATCGGGGCAACGACCCGCACCAACGGCTCGTTGGGGAAGACGATCGTTCCCTCGGGCACAGCATCGACGTCGCCGGTGAATCGCAAGCTCTTGAGCTGCGCGAGCAGTGCGTCGTCGAACAATTCCTGGCGGCGGAGGTAGTCGAGGTCGTCGTCGGTGAAGCGAAGATGTTCCAGATAGTCGAGCACGTCGCCGAGACCGGCGGCCAGCACGTAGTTGCGGCAGTCGGGCAGCTTGCGAAAGAACAGCTCGAACGCGGCGGGGGCGCACAGGCCTTCATCGAGATAGGCCTGGGCCATGGTCAGCTCGTACAAGTCGGTGAACAGAGCCGACCGCAGCGGATTGACGGGAGCGTCGGTCATGGTTGTGCAGCCGGCGTGTGGAAACGGGCATCCAAAAAAGCGTTGTGGCCGGTCTCCCGACCGAGCCACATCGAGCGACCGAAGGTCTCACGTGAAGGGGCGTGCCGTCAAGGCCTCGGCGGGGTCGGGAGACCCGCGCCGAACAGCGCCGGTCATGGCGGATCGGGCTGGGTGTGGATCACGGCGCCGGCGCGGCGCATTTCCTCGCTCGCCTTGCGGCCGTCGGCCGAGTCGCGACGAACCGGGCGCGTGGCCGGCTCGATCACGTGCACGGCGAAGCCTTCCTGCAGAGCGTCGAGCACGGTCGCCCGCACGCACACGTCGAGAGCGAGGCCGCCAACCCAGAGTCGCCGCACATTTTCCTGTCGCAGCGCGTCGGCGAGCCCGGTGCCATCGAAGGCGGAGTACTGCTCGCGCTTGGTTTCGGTTCCCTTATTCACGACGCGCGCCGACTGGGGAAGGTTCAACCGCGGATGAAGTGCGGCGCCGCTAGAGTCTGCGATGCAATGGGCCGGCCACGGTCCTCCCTGCTCGTGGAAGCTGATGTGGTCGGCGGGATGCCAGTCGCGCGAGGCGACAATTTTCGCTCTTGCACGCTGAGCCGCCTCGATCCAACGATTGAGCACGTCGACAACGGCGTCGCCGTCATCGATTGCCAGCGCGCCCCCGGCGCAGAAGTCGTTCTGCACGTCGACGATGATCAGCGCGTCGGTCGGCGTGAGCATGGGGTAGCGACCGGTTCAGCGCCCATTGGCGCAGTGCAAGCATATCACTGGTGCCGCTGACGCGAAGACGCGGTGACACGGAGACGCGGCGAGGTCGGAATTCGTCAATTCTACCTGCCGTGAGTGAGACCTTACAGCCGGCGGTAGTGGAACGGCGAAACCGCAAGCGTGCTGGCGAGGTGTGATGGAGACGGGTGCGGCAGACAAACTAGCGGGCAAGCGGTAGAATCGGTGGCGCGAGATGCGATCTGATAAACCCCGGTCTCCCGACCGGGGCTGTGGCGGCCGACCCTATCGTTCATCGCATCGGCAAGCAGATTATCGACCTATCTAATCAGCGAGATGCTTGACCTATGACATCCACCACGTCGTTCGATCCGTTCGGTGCCCGCGACACATTTACCACGAGCGGCCGCCCCGTCGGCATCTACCGCACCTCTCGTTTGGAAGACGCGGGGCTGGGTGCGGTGTCGCGGCTGCCGTATTCGCTACGCACGTTGCTTGAGTCGGCGCTGCGCAAGTGCGACGGCGACGTGGTGACCGAGGACGACGTGAAGAACATGGCGTCGTGGAAGGCGGCCGCTCCGGCCAAGGCCGAGTTCCCCTTTATGCCCGCGCGGGTCGTGCTGCAAGACTTCACGGGCGTGCCGTGTGTCGTGGACTTGGCGGCCATGCGGTCGGCCATGAAGCGGCTGGGGGGCGATCCGAAGGCGATCAATCCGCTCATCCCCGTCGACCTGGTGATCGACCATTCGGTGCAGGTCGACCAGTTCGGCACGGCGAACGCGCTGGAGTTGAACGTCGATCGGGAGTTTCAGCGCAACGGCGAGCGGTATCAGTTTCTCAAGTGGGGACAGAAGGCGCTGGCCAACTTTCGCGCCGTGCCTCCGAGCGTGGGCATCGTGCACCAGGTGAACCTGGAGTTCCTGGCCAAGTGCGTATTCCTGCGAAGCGACGCCAAGGGGCCGGTCGCACTGCCCGATACGCTGGTGGGCACCGACAGCCACACCACCATGATCAACGGGCTGGGTGTGGTGGGATGGGGCGTGGGCGGCATCGAGGCCGAGGCCGTGATGCTGGGCCAACCGCTATACATGCTGCTGCCCGACGTGGTGGGCTTCGAGCTTACGGGCGAATTGCCGGCTGGCGCGACGGCCACCGACCTGGTGCTGACGGTGACGCAAATCCTGCGCAAGGAACGGGTGGTTGGAAAATTCGTCGAGTTCTTCGGCGACGGCGTTTCGACCATGCGGTTGGCCGATCGCGCCACGATCGCCAACATGGCGCCGGAGTATGGGGCGACGATGGGCTTCTTCCCCATCGACGACGAAACGCTGAACTATCTCCGCCGCACGGGTCGCACGGCCGAGGAAGTCGAGCTGGTCGAGCGGTACGCGAAGGAGCAGGGCCTCTTCCGCCGCGACGGCGGCACGGCACCGACGTACACCAAGAAGCTGTCGCTCGATTTGGGGAGCGTCGCGCCGTGTTTGGCCGGTCCCAAGCGTCCGCAGGATCGCGTGCCGCTGGCAGACATGAAATCGCAGTGGCAGCGTGACTTGAGCGAGACGTTCGGCAAGCCGCCCACAAGCGTTGTGGGCCGGTGGGAAGGCGAAGGGGGAACTCCCGCCGGCAAGGTAGAGGTCGCCAAGGATACCGCCACGGCTGTGGCCGACGAGCCCGAGGAAGACGGCGTCGAGGTGCGAAGCGACGGCGCGTCGTTCAAAATGAGGCATGGCCACGTGGTCATCGCCGCGATTACGTCCTGCACCAACACCAGCAATCCCTCGGTGATGGTGGGCGCGGGGCTGTTGGCCAAGAGGGCGGTCGAGCGGGGTCTCAAGTCAAAGCCGTGGGTCAAAACTTCGCTCGCGCCGGGAAGCGGCGTGGTGACCGACTATCTACAAAAGTCGGGGCTGGCACGGTACCTCGACGAGCTGCACTTCAATCTCGTGGGCTACGGCTGCACGACCTGCATCGGCAACAGCGGGCCGCTGCCCGAGCCAATCGCCCGAGCGGTCGAAGAGCACGATCTTGTGGTGGCCGCGGTGCTCAGCGGCAACCGCAATTTTGAAGGGCGGATCAACCCGCACGTGCGGGCCAACTACCTGGCTAGCCCGCCGCTGGTCGTGGCTTACGCGCTGGCCGGCACGACCGACATCGACTTGGTGAACGAGCCGCTGGGGACCGGCAAGGACGGCCGACCGGTGATGCTGCGCGACGTATGGCCGAGTAAGGAAGAGATCGACGAGATTGTCGAGCGGTGCATCAAGCCGGAGATGTTCGCTTCGCGCTACGGTCGGGCGCTGGAATCGAACGAGCGGTGGAACAAGCTGCCGGTTAAACAATCGGAGCTATACGCCTGGGACGAGAGCAGCACGTACATCCAGGAGCCGCCGTTTCTGGCCGATGCGCAGGCCGAGCCGGAGCCGATTCGGCCCATTGAGGGAGCGCGCGTGCTGGCGATGCTGGGCGACTCCGTGACGACCGATCACATTTCGCCGGCGGGTTCGATCGCCCAGAACAGTCCTGCGGGGCGGTACTTGATCGAGCACGGCGTGGAGCCGCGCGATTTCAACAGCTACGGTTCGCGGCGGGGCAACGACCGCGTGATGGTGCGGGGCACGTTTGCCAACATCCGCATTCGCAACCAGCTTGCGCCCGGAACGGAAGGAGGCGTGACCCGGCACTTGCCCGACGGCGAGGTGATGACGATTTACGACGCGGCCATGAAGTACCGCGAGGAAGACGTGCCGCTCGTCGTGCTGGCCGGCAGCGAGTATGGCACGGGGAGTAGCCGCGACTGGGCCGCCAAGGGTACCTACATGCTCGGCGTTCGCGCCGTCATCGCGGCCAGCTACGAACGCATCCACCGCAGCAACCTGGTGGGCATGGGCGTATTGCCACTGGAATTCCCGCAAGGGCAGTCGCGCGATTCGCGGGGGCTGACCGGCGAGGAAACGTTCGACGTGCTCGGCCTCGATGATTCGCTCAAGCCGCGGGGCGAGGTATTGGTGCGAGCAACCGACGCCAAGGGGAAGGTAAAGGAGTTCCGGGCGAAGGTGCGCATCGACGCGCCGGTTGAGCTGGAATACTACCGCCACGGCGGAATTCTTCCCGCGGTGCTGCGTAAGCTGCTGGTGGAGAGCAGGAAGTAGGGCCGCGCGGTGTGTCTACGGAATGTGGCTAAGCAACCGGCGAATGACCAAGCACCAAGCACAAATGACCAATAGAGCTTTCCGTCATTGGTCATTTGGATTTGGTCATTGGTGCTTGTGACGAGCAGGGTCTCCAATCTGATGCCGGTCGCCTAATCGACCGTTTCCAACTCGTGGTGGTAGTGCTTGATGGTCTGGGCGGGATTCAGATTGAATACCGCCCGGCCGTCGGTCGTCCACTTCTGGCCGTCGTAAAGAAAGACGGCGGTGGCGGCCCGCAGGTTGGCCACGTTGGGATTGTCCTCCATGTCGCCCCCTGCCACCGCTTCGAAGCCGACGGTGACGCCGACCAGGGCACGCAGGCGCCCGGTGCCGCGGTCGCGGGCGAAGGCGACGGCGTCCTCGAAGTCGCAGTCGACCCAGGTCAGGCCGCGCGGCTTGCCGCATTGCGACGCCGCGGTGAGGAAACGCGCTTCCAGCCACTCGCGCTCTCGGTGGAACGTCTCGCGAGCCAGCGGCACGCTCACTTCGGGTCGCGCGCCGCGACGGCGACGTACCGCGATGATCAGCAAGACGGCGGCCACCAGCGCGGCGACGAGCGCCGCCACCAGCGCGACCACGAGAACGACCATCCACGCGCCACCCGTCATGGCGTTTGGCTCCTTGCCCCGGTAAGGGAATCTGGCCGGCCAGCGGGACCGAAGGCTCCGCTTTGTTACATTGAGATTGTAGGGCCCACGGTGCCGGGCTGGCAACGGTCGCATGGCGCGGCGCCACGGTAAACCGCCGCGGAGCACCTCCACGCGGAACACCGTGTCGCCAGGGAGCCCCGTATCTTCCGCCCGCGTTGAAGTGCCTCGCGGGGGCAAGTAGACTTCCGGATGCTGGGGGAAAGCTGCCAGCCCCTGGTATTGCGGCGCGGGTCGAGCCGCCGCGTGGAGAGCCGATTCATGGCCATCGAGATCCACTGCGCCGGCTGCTCAATGCGCTTGCGCGTTGCCGACGAACACGCCGGCAAGCAGGCCCGCTGCCCGAAGTGCGGGCATGTCACGCACGTTTCGGCCGGGGCGGTGCCGGGGGGACCGCCTGAAGCGAGCGATTCCGGCGCCGCCCTGCCGGCGTCGGCCCCTGCGCCGGCGAGCTCAGCGGCGGTAGCGGCAGCGGGCGGCAGTTGGCACTTGCTCACGCCGGAAGGATATCGATACGGTCCCATTGGCAAGCCGGAGCTCGACCGCTGGGTTGCCGACGGGCGGGTAACGCCGGAATGCAAGTTGCGCATCGATGGCGAGGGTCGCTGGCGTCCAGCCGACGAGTTGTATCCCGCGCTGCGCGGCGCAGCCACGTCGGCGGGTCCCTACGGCGCTTCGGCGGGTCAGCAGGGAGGCGGCATGGTCGCCCCACCGACGCCGCAAGCGGGGCACAACCCCTTTGCGGATCATCCCTATCCGGTCGGCCCAGGTTACACCGCGTATTCGCCTTCGCGCTACGTGCGGCCGGCTCATTTGGCGCCTCATCGCGGCGCAGTCATTTTGGTGCTGGGGATTTTGGGCATGGTCTTCGGATTGCTTTTCTTGTGCCCGGTCCTCGGTATCATCGCCTGGATTTTGGGCTCGTCCGACGTGCGTGAGATTCGAGCCGGGCGCATGGATCCAGAGGGCATGGGCATGACACAGGCGGGCTGGGTGCTGGGCATCATTGCCACGATCCTGTGGCTTGTGTTATTTGGCCTGAACGTCGCGGTCTTTCTTCTGTTCCTGTCCACGGGCAACTTCTAGGAGTGCCAGGGTGTTGCCTTGGGTGTGCGGAGATGGCGATGCTTCGCGTCGGACCGGCGTGCCTCGCCAAAGTTCGTCTCTGGCATCGCCAAGGGATGCACTGCGCAATCGAACAACCTATAACAGGCGTTCTTGGCGCCGGTGTCCATCGCTCGGAGTACAGCCCCCACATTTGCAGATTTCATGGCCATTGAACTGATCTGTCAGAAATGTTCTGCCAAGCTGCGCGTTCCGGACGAGCACGCCGGCAAGAAGGCCCGCTGCCCCGAGTGCGGGCATGTTACGCAGGTTCCGGCCGGGGCAGCGCCGCGAGGGTCGGCCCGTGCGGCACCGGAAGCAACGGCCGGGGTGGGCGATTCCGGTGCTGCCGCATCGTCGCCGTCGCCTGCGTCCGCCGATGCGGCGACGGCCGAGGCAGCGGGCGGTCTGTGGCACATGCTCACGCCGGAAGGGTACCGATACGGTCCCATCGGCAAGCCGGAGCTCGACCGCTGGATTGCCGAGGGGCGCGTAACGGCCGAGTGCCGGCTGCGGAGCGACGGCGCGGAAGAGTGGCGCCCGGCCGACGCGGTGTATCCGGCGCTGCGCGGCGGCGGCGCTTCGGCGGGTTTCCAGGGTGCGGCCGCGGGTCAGCAGGGTGGCGGTATGATCGCGGCCCCGACGACGCAAGCGGGGCAGAACCCATTTGCGAGCCAGCAGTACGCCGTCGGCCCGAACGCGGCCGCTGCTTCGCCGTACATTCGCCCGTCGCATTACCAGCCACACCGCGGCGTGGTCATACTGATACTGGGCATAATCGGTTTTGTACTCGGTGGCGTGATTGGATGTCCGATCCTCAGTGTCATCGCCTGGATGATGGGCTCGGCCGACGTGGCCGAAATCCGCGCCGGCCGCATGGATCCCGAAGGCATGGGCATGACACAGGCCGGCCGAATTCTGGGAATCATCTATACTGTTATGTGGCTTGCTTCAATCGTTCTCGTTCTCGCCATCGTGGGGATCATGTTACTATGTGGCTTGGCCGGCAACTTGTAGCCCGACTGATCGGAGCCGGAAGAGTTCATTCGCCAACCTGCCTGCATCTTCCCAAGTCTCATGGCAATTGAACTGCTTTGTCAGAATTGTTCCGCCAAGCTGCGCGTTCCCGACGAGCACGCCGGCAAGAAGGCCCGCTGCCCCAATTGCGGGTCGGTGACCGATGTGCCGAGCGCCGAGCGGCTCGGCCTGGGCGTGGATGAAAAGTCGGTGTTCGGCTCCAGACAGGAGTCGTCGAAGACGCCGCGGGAGACGGCGACGTTCGATCGCGGCTCCGGCACGATAGCCCCCGATCGGTGGTACATGAAAACCCCGGAGGGGCACACGTACGGACCGGTAGAACGCGGCGAGCTCAATTCGTGGGTCGCCCAAGGGCGCCTTACCGGGGCCGATTCTCTGCTCAGGGACGGCCAGGACGTCTGGCAAGCGGCCGGCAGCGTGTTTCCGGCGCTGGGCCCACCAGCCTCGGCGAGCGACGCCTGGCAACCGGGCGCGGCGGAGCCGTCGGCGACCGCTTCGGACTTCGCCGGCATTTCGACGAATCCGTACGCTTCGCCCCGCAGCCGAACGATCGGCCACATGCGCTTCGGGCCCCGTGGGTATATGGCGCCACATCGGGGCGGCACCATTCTCGTGCTGGGCATCGTATCGCTAGTCGTGTGCAACTTCCTGATGATTCCTGGCCTGGCGGCGTGGGTCATGGGCCAAACCGATCTGCGGCAAATGAGTGCCGGCCGCATGGATCCCTCGGGACGGGGTATGACGATTGCCGGCATGATATTGGGAATCATCTCCACGACCATCTATGGCTTGATGTTCGTCTTGCCGTGCCTGGCCGCGCTGTTCGGAGGGTAGGAGGATCGCCCGACGCCGAGAAAACCGCACACCAGAATCTGGGCGAGCACAACGATCGGGACGAGCATCGCGACATGCCCATTCTTGGCGCCCACATGTCGATTGCCGGCGGCTACTATAAGGCCGTCGAGGACGCGGCACGAGTCGGATGCGACTGCGTGCAGCTCTTCACCAAGAATAACAACCAGTGGAGGGCGCGGGCCATCGACGACAGTGAGGCGGAGCGATTCCAGTCGGCGCTGGCGGAAAAGCACATCTCCCACCCGCTTTCGCACACTGCGTATCTGATCAATCTGGCCAGCCCCGACAAGGCGCTGTGGAAGAAGTCGGTCGACGCGTTTGTGGTCGAGCTCAAGCGGGCCGAGCGGCTGGGAATTCCCTACGTGGTCGTTCATCCCGGCGCGTTCACCACCGCCGACGAGAAGACAGGCATCCGGAACGTGGCCGCCGCGCTCGACGATGCGCTGCGTCAAACGCGCG
>Ga0315553_10003146_pt1 | contig 12962 bp, 12 predicted proteins | sample SalMarSW160140MG_FD_203099 | JGI IMG/M metagenome (GOLD analysis project Ga0315553, IMG submission 203099) | Salt marsh sediment microbial communities from the Plum Island Ecosystem LTER, Massachusetts, United States - Salt Marsh Sediment SW1601-40 ... | reverse complement strand
TTTGCCTTTGCGCCGCTTTCACGCTGGCCGGCAATGCGGCGCTCGCTGCCGAGCCCTCCGGATGCAGCGCTCTTGCGGCACAGCCTGTTGTCCTCCCACAGGGAGCGGTGTCGGCGCACAATACCGGCGCCGTTCCTCTCCGGGCCGGCGAGACATTGCGGCTGCGCATGAGCGCTCACAACGGCCAGGCGGGGGCCGGCTCCATCGCGCTGGATGAGGGCGGCGAGCCGGAGGCGCCGCTCCTCTCCGGCGCCGCGCCTCAGGAAATCTCCTACGCGGTCCCGTATGACGGTCTTTTCGGCCTGGAGTTCCGCGCGAGCGGCGCCACGCCGGTCTCATTCGAGGTGATTTGCGAAACGAGCGCCGGTCTTACGCCGTCGGCGAGCCCGGAAGCCTTCGTGCAGCGCCGGGCCGGCCGCATTCTCGCAGATGACACTGCGCAGGCCAGCTTGCGCCGGCGGGGCAATAAGCCGGAGACGATCGACAAGGCCGTCAAGAGTGCCGCCGTCACGGATGAGAACGGAGTGCCGCGCCAGGTCACCATCATGACCAGCGCGCAAAATATCGCGGCGGCCGAGGGCGGCAGCTTTGCCGGCGACAAGCTCGATTTCTGGATCGAGGGCCGCGTCTCGCAATATGAAAATCGGTTCGATGAGAACGGCCTGCGCTATGACGCCGACGCCAATGCCGGAACGCTTTATCTCGGCGCGGACTATCTGTTGCAGCCGAGACTCATGGTCGGCGCGCTCGTCCAGCTCGACCAATATCGCGAAAGCTATGGCGCGCTCGGAGCCGGAACCGACAGCCAGGGCCTGCTCTTCGGGCCCTATGCCAGCCTCCGGCTTACGCCCGATCTTGTCTTCGACGCCCGCGCTGCCTGGGGCAGTTCTGAAAATGAGGCCGCTCTCCCCGACGGCACCCGGCTCAGCTTCGAGACCGACCGGCAGCTCCTGCGCGGCCAGCTCACCGGCAAGCGCAATCTTTATGGCATTCAAGTGACGCCGAGCCTTGCGCTATCCGTCATCGAAGACCGCGTCGCCAACGCGGAGGGCGCGCCGGAAATCGCAAAGAATGAAGCCGCCGTTCTCGGCCGCCTCGGCCTCGGTTCGACCTTTTCCTATCGTCTGCCGCTGGACAATGGCGACTATTTGCAGCCGAGCGCCGGGCTCAGCACGGGCTGGAGCCTCGATCAGATCGATGCGCTCGCTTTCGATAACGCAAAATTCGTCAACGAGACCGGCGCCAAGGCCGAGGCAGGGGTTATGCTCGGGACGGCGGACGGCGTGAGCATCGAGGCGAGCGGCGCTCTGGAGGGCATCGGCGAGGAGGATTACTCGGCCTGGAGCGGACGCCTGTCGCTGACCGCACCGCTGAACTGACCTCCGATCGCAGATCCTAACCGTCTGAATTCTTTGTCCAATATATTGGCACTTGATATCACTGCACTTTCAATATCTACAAATATTGATATATTTCAATATCAGGTCCACATATGTTGAGAAAATAAAAAACGGACCTTTGCACAGTCAACGATAAAGGAGGAAATGGGATGCTTAAGCTGGTAAGCGCAGTAGCGCTATCATTCCTGATGCTGACCGTGCATTCGGCCAATGCGGCGGACAGCTCGACCGTAAAGGTTGCTTTGCTGGACATGACATCCCTGATGGGGGGCGATAGCGGCAATTATCCCGGCTATGGACCTGGCATGATGGGATGGAATGGCCCTGGTTCCGGACCGGGAATGATGGGGCCGGGCGGCCGCGGCATGATGGGGCAAGGCTATGGCCCAGGCTATGGTTACGGGCGTGGCCGCGGCTACGGCATGATGGGACACGGGATGATGGGCATGATGTCCATTCGCACCGATGTCTCGGCGGTCAAGGCCGGCAAGATCACGTTCGATGTGTCCAACCTGTCGCGCAGCATCGTCCATGAGATGATCGTTGTCGCCGTCGACAATCCCAATGCGCCGCTCCCATATGATTTCAATAGCGGAGAGGTTCCGGAGAAACAGATCAAGGTGATCGGCGAGATCGACGACATGGAGCCGAATGCGGAGAAGACGCTCGAATTGGATCTGAAGCCGGGGTCGTATCTGCTGATCTGTAATCTGCCGGGGCACTACGCCGCCGGCATGTGGACGGCTCTGACAGTCAATGAATGATGTCGGCGGGGGCGTCGCTCTTGCGAGCGCGGCGCCTTACCGTTTCGTCCGCGCCATAGGAGCTTTCGGACAGCCCGCCTGTGAAGGAGACGCGGCATGATGGATGGATATGGGATGGGCGGCGGCATTGGGATGCTGCTGCTTCTGGTGCTCGCGGTTTTGCTGATCGCGGTGCTGATCAAAGTTTTAATGAAGTGACCTGTCTAGCGCGGCGCGCGTCCAAGCATGTCGCCGCGAAGGCGGGGATGGACCTGGGAACAGTTGCGCTCGTCTTTTGAAATAGATCAACTTAACCTCGTTCAAGCGATTCCACTTGAACGAGGGTTGATCTCGATTGGCAGGAGGAAGGACGTCATGAGCTACACAATAGACAGAACGATCAGCGGTGAGACCTTTGACAAGGTCGTCGAAAAAGCCCGTTCGGCCCTGTCCGCGCAAGGGTTCGGCGTGCTGACGGAAATCGATGTCAAGGCGACCTTGAAGAAGAAGCTCGGCGAGGACGTCGACGATTATCTCATTCTTGGCGCCTGCAATCCGGGAATGGCTCACAAGGCCATGCAGATCGAGCCGAAAGTGGGCGCGATGCTGCCCTGCAATGTGATCGTGCGGGCGACAGGCGAAAATGCCGTCGAAATCAGCGCAATCGATCCGGTCGCATCGATGACGGCGATCGACAATGCCGAGCTTCGATCCGTGGCGGAGCAGGTCAGAGAGATGCTCAAGACGGTCGTCGCCAATATCTGAGCGGGCGTCTCGAACGCTAACGCCCAGGCGGAGCATTGCGAATCTCTGCACGTCGGCGGGCCGCATAGATGCACGTCCCTATGCACCTGTTGGACCCGCTCGACCCCCAAAGCAAAGCGGTCGCATAGGTCGGCTTCCACCGCGGGCGAAACTCCGATGCCGCTCGTCACGGCTTTTTCGCTACCAGATCGATGAGCGCCGACAAGCCGCTGTGGCCCGCGCCTTCCTCGATGACGGCATCATAGGCGGCAAGCCTCTCGATCGACATGTCGCCGAAGGCCTGCCGAAGGAGATCGATGGTGTACATATTCTCCCGGTATGGCGGGCCACCAGTGCCGTAATCGACCTGTTCGGGCCGGTAGCCGTGAAGAAGCAGGCGGCCGCCCGAGCGCAGCGTGCGTTTCATTCCCTCGAACACGGCCGAGCGGGCGTCGGGCGCAAGAAATTGGATGAACACCGCAACAACGACATCGTAGCTGTCCGGCGTCCAATCCCAGCTCAAAATATCGGCGACATGAAAATCGACCGAAACGCCGCGTTCCGCTGCGAGGCGGCGCGCCTTGTCAACGCCGACCGGCGAGGCGTCCATTGCCGTAACCGCAAGGCCTTGCTCAGCGAGAAACACGGAATTGCGTCCCTCCCCATCGGCCACGGACAGCGCGTTTTGCCCTGGCATCAGCAAATGGGCCTGCGCTTTAAGGAAGGCGGCCGGCGCCGTTCCGAACAGAAATGCCTCACCCGAATATCGCTCGTCCCACAAGAGATCGTTCCTTTACGTTAGGCTGCCACGGCGCGGCGCGGATCCGTCATTCTGATCTCTCCCCCATGATTCGGAGAGAAGCTATGACGACCATCATTACACTGTCCACTCCCCCTTTACGTCCCAAGCGCCCCGGAACAAGGCCGAGCTGATCGGCGCCAAGCCATATTGTATGATGCATATCAACGGGCTGCGGCGACTATGAATGGATTTCCGGATCTGCGGCACGATGCACGCTAATGATCTCCGCGAGGATGGCGATCGCAATTTCCGACGGTGTCTTGCCCCTGATCTGTAATCCCGCCGGCGCCCGTAGACGAGCAAATGCCTCGTCTGAAATTCCCTCAGCGGCCAGCGGTTCGCGCAGTGCGGCCGCCTTGGCACGGCTCGCAACGAAAGCGATATAGCGCGCGTTCGTTTCCAGGGCGCTTTTCAACGCCACATGATCGCCCGCGCCCTGCGTGGCGATCACAACGAAGCTCCGATCCAGACGAGGCTCGTTCGATAACGCCCGTAACTCGGCAGTCGCTTTGTCTGGCTCAGTCCGGATCAGCTCAAAACTCAGACCTGCCGCCAGATCGGCGACGGCCTGCGCTACTTGGCTGGTACCGATGATGATCAGCAGTGGTTTCGGGAGTACCGGCTCGATAAACACGTCGGCGCCTCCATTGCCAGGACAACCGCTTGCATAAAGCGGGATACCGTCATTGTCGTGCGGTGCGGTGATTTCGTTTTTGGGCCGGACGCGGATCAGACGCGGCGCGCCACTGTCGATGGCTTCGCGCGCCGCACGCAGGACAGCGCCCCGCAGACAACCGCCGCCGATCCATCCGATCAGCTTGCCATCTGATGTCACCACGGCCTTCGCCCCGGCTTTTGCCGCCGTCGCGCCCTGCGTGTGCACGATGGTCGCCCGGGCATAGGGCGTAACGCCATCCCAGTTGCGGCAATAGGTTTCGACCGTTTCGTTCGGATCGATGGTCATGGGTCTTCACGCAAGGTCAAAGGCGCGCCAGCTCGTCTTCGAGCGCAGCCAGGCTTTCGAGATTGTGCGCCGGGGCAAACAAGTCGATATGCGGCAGGGCGGCGGCCATGGCCGCTGCACGCGGCTCGTAGGACACCCGGCCAAGCAGGGGATTCAGCCAGACGAGGCGCTTGGCGCGGCGTTTGAGACGGCCCAGTTCGGCGGCGAGTTGTTCTGGCGGTCCGGTATCGAAACCGTCGCTGATGATGATCGCCAGCGTGCGGGAACTCATAGCCGCGCGCGCATATTGATCGTTAAAGGCGGCGAGCGCCTCCCCGATCCGTGTGCCCCCTGACCAGCCCTGGCTGATCAGCGCCATCTTCTCCATCAGCTTCACCGGATCGGCGGTTTGCAGCGTGTTCGTGATCTGCACGAGCCGGGTGTGAAAGATGAAAGCCTCGGTCCGCACGAAATGGGTCGTGATAGCGTGGACGAAACGCGTGAAGAACAGCGAGTAAAGATCCATCGAGCCCGAGACGTCGACGAAGATGACGATCCGGAACGGCTTGGGCTTGCGATGGCTCCAGGACAGCTTCATCGGCACGCCGCCCGTGGAGACGGATCTCTGGAATGTTCGCCGCAGGACCGGCCTTATTCCGCGCTTGGCCATTCGCCTGCGCCGCGAGAGGCGATAGCGGATGCGCGCCGCCCATTGCTCCGCGAGGGCGTGCAGACGCTCCAGCTCTTCCCGATCGGTCATTTCTCCAAAGTCGGCCTTCGCCAGGCTCTCCGCCGCCGACGCACCGGCCGAACGCGCTTCGCCGCTGGACGTCGCATGATCCGCGGAACCGCCCGCCCAATCGAAATAATCCGCCAGCGTTCCCACTCTTCCGGGCTGGCCGCCCTGCCCTCGCATTTGCGCGGAAGCCGCACCGCCTGACTGCTTCACGGTGGTGCGCCGCTTACGCGCCAGTCCCAGCCAGAATGCATCGAAGATGTCATCGAACCGCCGCCAATCGTGGTGGGATGCGGCGAACACCGTGCGCAGCGCGTGCCGGACCTGATGGAAATCGCGAGCATCGAATGAACCAAGCGCCGTGAGCGCGTCGGCGATTTCGGTGACACCGACCGGGAACGCATTGTCATGCAGCAGACGAGCGAAGCGGGTCATCTGCTCCTCGAGAAGAGCGGCGGCGTTTCGCTCGAGTGTCTCATCCATCGCCGCGCTCATCATGCCGCCGTTCCCGCCAGCCGCTCGAAGACCTCGAGCGGAATCGCCTCGCGGTCGTCCCGCGTCTTGAGAAGGCAGAGCAATGTTTGGTGAACGGTTTCCGGGTCGTCCTGAAGTCCGGAAATGTCGAGACCGACCAGGGCCGCAACCCAGTCCAGTGTCTCGGCGACACCGGGCTTCCTGCGCAGCTCTTCCGTGCGCAGCCGCTGAACGAAATGCGTAATTTGTCCGGCGAGCGCCGATGAAATGCCAGGAAAACGCGTCTGTATGATGCGCAGCTCGGTCGCGGCGTCGGGAAACTCGATATAATGATAGAGACAGCGGCGGCGCAGGGCGCTGGAGAGCTCGCGGGTCGCGTTTGAGGTCAGGATCACGTGCGGAATGCTGCTCGCCTGGATGGTGCCGAATTCCGGAATGGTGATCTGGTAGTCGGAGAGCACTTCGAGCAGATAGGCTTCGAACTCCTCATCCGCCCTGTCGATCTCGTCGATCAGGAGAATCGGTGGCTGTTCTTGCGTAATCGCCTCAAGCAGCGGCCGCTTGAGGAGAAAGCTCTCCGAAAAAATATGGCTCTCTTTTTCCTGCGTGCTTGCGGCTTCGCCTTCCAGAACGCGGATCGCGAGGATCTGGCGCTGATAGTTCCACTCATAGACCGCTTGGGATGCGTCCAGCCCTTCATAACATTGCAGGCGGATCAGGCGCTGTCCGCCCGCGTCCGCCAGCGCTTTGGCCAGCTCCGTCTTGCCGACGCCCGCCTCGCCCTCGACCAGCAACGGACGGTCGAGCAGGTACATCATGGAAAGGGCGGTCGCCAGTCCGCTATCGGCGATATAGCCGACGCGCTCAAGTGCAGCTTGGATTTCCTGGGGCGACTTCATACGAAGGCAATCTTATCTTCGTCGCGCCGGACTTGATCCGGGGCCCACTCGCCTTACGGCGAACCGAAGTGCTTGCGGCGCTGCGAGTGGATCCCGGATAACGCCTACGGCGTTTCCGGGATGACGATCTACGTTGCGCATGACCCTAAGCCACCAGCCCCAAGCCTTTTGCATATTCCCACACGCGCGGTGCGGTATGCGGCATCTGCATATGCACGCCGCCGAGCTTGGCGAAAGCGTCGTTGATGGCGTTGGAGAACGCCGGCACGCCGCCGACATTCGGGCTTTCGCCGACGCCCTTCGCCCCGATCGGGTGATGCGGGCTCGGCGTTTCGGTGAAGTCCGTCTCCCAGACCGGCGTTTCCACGGCGGTGGGCAGAAAATAATCCATGAAGCTGGCATTCTTCACATTGCCCAGCTCGTCATAATCGATGATCTGCCCCATCGCGATGCCGAAAGCTTCGGTCAGCCCGCCATGGACCTGCCCCTCGATGATCATCGGATTGATGCGCGTTCCGCAATCATCGAGTGCATAGAAGCGCCGGATTTTGGTCTCACCCGTATCAACATCGATCTCGGCAACGCAGATATATGCGCCGAACGGATAGGTGAAATTCGGCGGGTCGTAATAGTCGACCGCCTCCAGCCCCATCTCCATGCCCGGTGGGACATTATTATATGCCGCCCAGGCAAGCTCCTTCATCGATTTGCGTTTTTCCGGCAAGCCCTTGACCTGGAATCCGTCCACGTCCCATTCGAGATCGTCGTGGTGGACTTCGAGGAGATGGGCGGCGATCATCTGCGCTTTCTGCCGGATCTTGCGGCCGGCCTGCGCGCAAGCCGCGCCGGCAACCGGCGTCGAACGCGAGCCGTAAGTGCCGAGGCCATAGGGCGCGGTGTCGGTGTCGCCCTCCTCGATGGTGATCATCTCGGCGGGAATGCCGGTCTCGGTGGAGAGGATCTGCGCATAGGTCGTCTCGTGCCCCTGGCCCTGGCTCTTGGTGCCGAGGCGGGCGATCGCCGAGCCGGTCGGATGCACGCGGATCTCGCAACTGTCGAACATGGCGATGCCGAGAATGTCGCAATTCTTCGATGGGCCAGCGCCGACGATCTCTGTGAAGAAGGAAACGCCGATCCCTAAAAGTTTACGGCTCTTGCCGGCCTTGAAATCAGCCAGCATCTGCGCCTGCTCGGCGCGGAGCGCATCATATTCGACCGCCTCGCCGACCTTGCGCAAGGCGGCCGGGTAATTGCCGCTGTCATATTCCCAGCCGAGCGCGGATGTGTAGGGGAATTGCGAAGGCTGAATGAAATTTTTCAGCCGGATCTCCGCGGGGTCCATGCCGAGCTTCTGCGCCAGAATATCGACCAGCCGCTCGATCATGTAAGCGGCTTCCGTCACCCGGAAGGAGCAGCGATAGGCAACGCCGCCCGGCGCTTTATTGGTGTAGACGCCGTCCACTTCGACATGGGCGACCGGAATGTCGTAGGAGCCGGTACAGATGTGGAACAGACCTGCGGGGAACTTCGTCGGATCGGCGCAGGCATCGAACGCGCCGTGGTCAGCGATGACATGGGCGCGCAGGGCGGTGATCTTGCCGTCCGGCGTTGCGGCCAGTTCGCCTGTCATGTGATAGTCTCGGGCAAAGGCCGTGGCCGAGAGATTCTCGATGCGATCCTCGACCCATTTGACCGGAACGCCGAGCACGATCGAGCCAACGACGCTCATCACATAGCCAGGGTAGACACCGACCTTGTTGCCGAAGCCGCCGCCAATGTCCGGCGAAATCACGCGGATCTTGTGCTCGGGAATGCCGGCGATCAGCGAGGCGACGGTGCGCACCACATGCGGCGCCTGGAAGGTGCCCCAAAGGGTCAACTCGCCCTTGATCTTGTCCATCGAGGCAACCGAGGCGCAGGTCTCCATCGGGCAGGGATGGCAGCGCTGATAGGAGATGAACTCCTTGACCCTCACCCCCGCGCCGGAAAATGCCGCGTCGGTCGCAGCCTTGTCGCCCACCTCCCAGGTGAAGATGTGGTTGTAATGCTTGCGCGGCCCGTGCGCGCCATCCATCTTGTCCTTGATGTCCTCGCGCAGGAGGGGGGCGTCGGCGGCCATCGATTTCATCGGATCGACGAGCGGCGGCAGCTCCTCATATTCGACCTCGACCAGTTCGACCGCGTCGGCGGCGATATAGCGGTCCGTGGCGATGACGAAGACGACTTCCTGGTTCTGAAATAGCACCTTTTCATGAGCGAGGACGGCCTGGACGTCGCCCGCGAGCGTCGGCATGTAATGCAGATTGAGCGGAATGAGATCCTCCGCGGTCAGAACGGCCTTGACGCCGGGCAGCGCCAGCGCGGCGTCTTTCTTGATGCTCTTGATCCGCGCATGGGCGAAGGGGCTGCGGACGAAATCGCCATGCAGCATGCCGGGCAGCGCGATATCGTCCACATAATTGCCCTTGCCCTGGACGAAGCGGATGTCCTCGACGCGCTTGCGCTTGCAGCCGATGCCTTCGAGCTTTGCTTCGCGCTCGGAAATCGGTGTCTGGTCGTTCATTCCGCGGCCTCCCGCACTTGCATTTTCTCCGCGGCGTAGCGGATCGCCTTGACGATGTTCTGATAGCCGGTGCAGCGGCAGAGATTGCCCGAGATCCCTAAGCGGATTTCATCATCCGTGGGGTTCGGGTTCTCCTGCAGCAGCCGGTAAGCGCGCATGATCATGCCCGGTGTGCAGTAGCCGCACTGCAGCCCGTGCTCTTGGCGGAAGCCTTCCTGCAGCGGATGCAGCGTGCCGTCGGCCTCGGCCATGCCTTCGATGGTGTGGATGTTCGCGCCTTCGGCCTGCACCGCGAAGATCGTGCAGGATTTCACCGATTTGCCGTCCATATCGACCGTGCAGGCCCCGCAATGGGTCGTTTCGCAGCCAATATGAGCGCCCTTGAGCCCCAGCTCCTCGCGCAGCAGATGAATGAGGAGCGTGCGATTTTCGACCGCGTGCTCGACGGTCTCGCCATTGACCGTGAGCGAAATCAGCCTTTTAGCCATCCGAAAACGCCTCCTCCTGATTTGGCCTCGCCGGAACGGGCTTTCGCTTCTTCCAGTGCGCGTCTGACCATGACACCGGTCATTTTCCGGCGATAGTCTGCAGAGCCGCGTGTATCGTCGGCCGGTGAGGCGATTGCCTCGGCGGCGGCAACGGCCGCGTCGATGTCGGCCGCTTCGAGTGCGGTGCCGGTGATGCGGTCGGCGGCGTCCTTGGCGTAAAGCGGCGTCGGGCCGACATTGGTCAGCGCGATGGATGCTTTTTGAACTTTGCCGCCGGACATCTCCAGGATCACGGCGGCGGCAGCGGTCGCATAGTCGCCGATCTTGCGCTTCAGCTTCTTGTAAGCATAGCCATGGCCGGCGGGCGGCGCAGGAAAACGCAGCTTGGTGAGCATCTCACCTGTCGCCAGAGCGGTGGTGAACGGCCCCTGATAGAATTGACGCGCCGCAACTTCACGGACGCCGCCGGCGCTTTCCAGCACAAACGCGGCATCCAGACATTGCATCAGCGCGGGCATGTCGTTGCCGGGATCGCCGCCGCCGACATTGCCGCCGATCGTGCCGCTGTAGCGAACCTGCGGATCGGCGATCTGCTCAGACGCTTCGCGGATGATCGGGCAGGCCGCCGCAAGCGCATCGGAGGCGATCAGCTCGTGCTGAGTGGTCATCGCGCCGATCTCGATCTGGCCGCCGCTGATGGTGATGCCTTTCAGCTCGGCGATGCGCGTAACGTCGACAAGATGCGCCGGCATCGCCAAGCGCAGCTTCATCATAGGGATAAGGCTGTGGCCTCCGGCCAGAACCCGGCCCTCATCGCCGACCTGACCGAGCAATTGGAGGGCTTGGGCCTTGTCGTCCGGCCGGTGATAGGTGAAGTCAGCCGGAATCATGTCCGCCTCCTCGGGTCATACGCTTCGTCCTGGTCTTTTCGTTCTTGCGTGGCAGCGGCTTTGGCCGAGCGCTTCGATGGTAGCGGGCGTGAGGGCCGCGGCTCGCTGCTGCTTCACGAGTGGCGCAAATCCGGCATGAATGACGGCGGGGAATGAGGCGCGAGTGAGGAAAGTCAGCACATCTTTGAGACCACAGCTTACTCGCCCAAACGACACGCAAGGTGATCCTGAAAACGTGATCCTGCACGAATGGCGGAAATATTGCGTGAGTGACGGGGCACGGATAGACTGAGGTATAATGACAAGGAGCGGTTTGGTCGCCGTTCACGTGCCAATGATCGTCTCTTACGACGCAACACTCGTTCTTCTCTCAATCTCCGTGGCGATAATTGGATCGTTTACCGGCCTGTTGCTCATGGCTCGTGGAGGGACGTTCACGAGCGGGTCGTATAAGCTCAAAATCGTCACCGGAGCCATCACGATCGGCAGCAGCATCTGGTCGATGCATTTCATCGGAATGCTGGCGCTCGGGCTTCCCGTCGCGGTGGCCTATGACGGCCTTGTCACCACGATCTCGGTCTTCATCGCCATCGTGCTGACGGGCCTCGGTCTCTATGCGGCGAGTTCGGGACATATAAAGCGGTTTGCGGTGCCGGTCGGCGGCCTGCTCATGGGCTGCGGTATTGCAGGCATGCATTATACGGGTATGAGCGCCATCCGCGCCAATTGCATCATCACCTACGAGCCGGTCGGTGTCGCTGTCTCGATCCTGGTTGGCGTGGCCGTTTCGACCCTCGCCCTTTGGTTCACCTTCAGCGATCGCGGGCGATGGGAAACAATCGGCGGAGCAATCGCGCTCGGCTTGGCCATTTCGACAATGCATTACACGGCTATGATGGCGACCGATTTCATCGCCGCCGGCGAAATCCTCGTCCTGCCGAGCTCAGCGCTGACACAGCATAATCTTGCGTTCATCGTCGCCATAGCGACATTCCTGATCTGCGGAATCTTCCTGGTTCTTGCTTTACCGGATCAAAAACGTCTCGAGACCGGACACAGCGACCCGCCTCCCGCAGGCCGGACGCCTGACGAGCCTGCCAACGGCGCTGTTGTCACCGCTACGCCGTTGCGGTCCACAAAAATTCCTGTCCGCCGCAATCACTCGATCTTCTTCGCCGAATCCGAAGCCATCATGGCCGTCCGGGCTGACGGCCATTATTCATGGATCTCACTCAAAGCGGACAGCGGCAAGATCGATGAATATTTCTGCGATCGGTCGATATCTTCCCTTGCCAAGCTGCTCACTGCCCCGCAATTCGTACGCTCGCACCGGAGTCATCTGGTCAATGTTGGGCATGTACTCGGCTTCCGTCGTCACGGCGATGGCGGATTCCTTCTGTTGAATGCATCGGGTGAGATAACCGTCCCGGTCAGCCGATCATATGTCAGGCAGGTGATCACGCTTCTCGAATGTCCGCCGCCCCAAAATGGGGCGTCAATGACACAAATCGCCGGCGCCTAGCGCAACGCGCGTCCATGCATGTCTCCGCGAAGGCGTGGATGGACGCGGCTACCATCGTCAGAAATCGCAGGCCTCGTTGCGTGCTGGATTCAGACGAATGCCCAGCCAGTCGAATCCCGCGCAGATCTTCTCGCGAATGCGCCAGGCGTGCTCACCGATGCCGCCGCAGAAAACGAGAGCATCGAGCCCACCCAGAATGGCGGTCATCGCGCCCAGCTCGCGTCGGATACGGAAAACGAAATAGTCGATGGCTCGCACGCGCCTGTTGCGGCGGCGTGATATTGTCGCCATGCGAGGCAAAGACGACGATCGGAGCCTTGATCTTGGTCAGGTCGACCCGTGTGCCGTCGTTCAGGATCGCCTCGCCGCGTGTGAGCCCGTTGCCGATGAACAGATTTTCGACGATCCAGCGCATTTCATTTTCGTTCATGAAATAAAAGCCGGACCACCAGTTCTCAAAGCGCAGAAATTCCTGGGCAGCCGTGTCCACATGCGCGAAGACGTCATAATATTTGCGCCACCGATGCAGGTGGCTATTGAGAATGGCGAGCAGCGGTCCTTGAGCGAAAACACGGATAAACGATCTAATTCGCGTCACGCTCGTCGGCGGCGGGAGACTATTCCGGCAGGACAAAGCTATATACAATTCATGCGGACCCAGCCAAGTTCGCCCCGCTCCAATCGACAGGCGAAGGAAAACCGATGACTGCCGACACCGTCGCGCAACGCAATGTGGTCGTGCTGACAGCGGCGCAGGC
>Ga0315553_10003145_pt1 | contig 12968 bp, 7 predicted proteins | sample SalMarSW160140MG_FD_203099 | JGI IMG/M metagenome (GOLD analysis project Ga0315553, IMG submission 203099) | Salt marsh sediment microbial communities from the Plum Island Ecosystem LTER, Massachusetts, United States - Salt Marsh Sediment SW1601-40 ... | reverse complement strand
AGTCATCTGCAACATCTGCTGCAAAAACGCAGGGAATAACTCGCCGGGACGAGGTGGGCCAAATCCGGGCCCGCCAGGGCCGCCGGGCCCGCCAGGGCCGCCGGGCCCGCCAGGGCCGCCGGGCCCACCAGGGCCGCCGAAACCGGCACCCGGGTATTTGAACTGCCACACGACCTCGCTGTCGGTCGAAACTTCAAACAGGATGCCGGGATTGCCCGAGCACACATATGTATTGCCGTTGGGGAGCCGTTGCGCCCCGGAGATCAGCATCGAATAGAAGCTGCGTTTGTCGGGCGCCGAGTAGCTCCACTTCGCCCGTTCGGGGCCATACGCCAGGAATTCCTCGCAGGCGTAAGTGCCGTCTTCGTTCACCGGCAACACCACTTCGTCGACCGACGAATACTCGCCGCCGGGACGCCGCATGCCGTTGTTGAACACCAGCATGTTGCCGGCACCGGGCAATCCCTCGGGAATCCAGTGGGCGGAGTGCTGGGAGTACAGCCGCTGGTCGACGTTGGTGCCGCGTCGATAAGCCACGGGATTGCCCCAGCGATAGAGCAGATCGCCCCCCTTGCCGGTACGACCGCCCTCGTGCGATACGGCTTCATCAGTTGTGGTGCTGTGATCGATGATCCACACTTCGCTGAACTCGTGCACGCTGAGCATGATCTGGTCGAGCTTGGGGTTGTAGGAAATGGCATTGGTGTGGGTCCAGTCGCCACTCATGCCGAAGCCGCCGCCTCGTCCACCGCGCCCGCCCGGTCCGCCGCGATCGCCGCGACCGCGACCATCACCACGATCGGGCCGACCACCTCCATCAGGGCCGCGCTGGCCGTCGCCATCGGGCCGCTGGGCGTCCCGCAGGTCGTCGTCGGGCGATTTCGGGTCTTTCTCGTCGTCGTTGTCGGGCCGCTGCGTTGGGCCGCCGACATAGCCCAGGGAACGCAATCGCGCAAGTTGCTGCGGGTCGGCCAGCATCGCCGCCATCATGCCCGCGGTGAAGTTGATGTCGACCAGCTCGGGATGCTCCGAGACCTCGCCGTAATTGGGCTTCGCGCTGTCGACGTCCTGCACCAGGTGATCCCAAACGCGCCACTGCCACACGATCTCGCCGGTGGTCTTGCCGGTGGGTTTGATTTCCAGAATGCTGTCGGCGAGGAGCTCGTTGCGAACGGTCTCCGGCCGACGACCCGCGGAAATCGCTTCCTCGGCCGTCTCTCGCTCGGCGGCGATCATCAGCACGTTGCCGTTGGGAAGCGGACACACATCGTGGTGGGGGATGTATTTTGCGTCGTCGAACGTATAGTCCCACAGCAGCTCGCCTTCCCAGTTGAATCGCTGGATGCGGCCGCCCGCCGCCGGTATGGCGAATCGCTTTTCGGGGTTCACGGCGGGACGAAGCAAGGTGCCGTCTTCCAGCAGATACGCGCACATGGCGGGCGTGTACTGGCTCTTCCACTCGTTGACGATGCGTCCTTCCATGTCGACCAGGTAGGTACTGGTCGAGTTCATCGGCGCGATCAGCGAATAGCCTTGGAACGCCTCGGGCTCATTGATCGACAGACCGTCGGGGACGATTGCCGGGCCGCCGCGATCGGGTCCGCCCCGATCCGGGCGCTGGGCATGGGTGCTGGGTAGCGAGCCTAGGGCGGCGACGACGAGCGCGACCGCTGCGACGACCACGATCTGGGTCCGACGTTTCATGGCGAATCTCTCCGGAGGAAGAAGAAGTGGCGACCACCCAGTGAATGGAACCCCGAAAGACGAGTTACTTCCCGCCGACGCAAGGCGATTCGCGGTCCGGTGGGGAGAATACCTCTGGCGGAATATGCGAAATTGGCGGGACAAAAGGGCCAAGTTTCTTTCGCCGTCGTGGGCGGCCGAGCTTGGATTCCGGCCATTCCCGGGTTCACCCCGGCCCTATTCGCCCCGCAAAGTGGCCAGGGCCCGCTGTTCGATCTCGTCGAGCCGCGGATCGGCCGGCGGCGGAGTGCCACGGACGCGCTCGTGCGCTTCGCGGTACAGGATCAGGCATTCGAGGTAGTCGAACCACGGTATGGGCAGCGTGGCGAACGAGCCCTCGTACAGGGCCCTTGTCCATTCGTCGAGCGCTTGGGCGGCATCGGAAAGCGCTTTGTCGGCCTCGGCGGCTTGGCCCGCATCGTGGTAGGCCATTGCCAGGACGGGAAGTGCGATACGTCCGACCGAAAAGCGCGGATTCGATTCCGCAGCCCGGCGAAGCAACTCCAACGACTTTTCCGTTTCGCCGGCGCGATAGTGCGCCAGTCCGGCAATGTACCACTGCACCTCCCACGGCAATCCGCGTGGCATGCGGAACTCGCCGCCCGGCTGATTCGGCCCGCCCGGCTGGCCGCGATTGGGCGGACGCTCGCCATTGGGGGGACGGTCGCCCTTGTTCGGACTGTCACCCTTGTTTGGACGCTCGCCGCTGGGCGACTCGTCGTTGCTCGCCGAACGCTGACCGTCCGGGCGACGATCGCGGTCGGGCGAACGGCGACTATCGGGCGAAGCGAAATCGAAGGGCGGCCGACCGCCGAAAAATGGAGGCGCACCCCACGGCGCGGCGCCGGAGTTCTCGAGCGACTCTTCCAGCCGCGTCGCCAGCGCGCTCGCCTCTTCGGGCGACGTCGGCGCCAGCAACATGCTGCGAATGGCGAAGGCGACGAAAGTCGGATCCTCCGATTGGTGGAGCTGGCCGCCGAGGGTGGTGCAAATCTGTCGATATGCCTCCTTGTCGCCGGCGTAGAGGAACAGCGGCGGCACACCCCACCAACCTGGATTGTTGGCCGGTGCGCGCAACTCGACCGCCTTGGCGAAGTCGCCGGCCGCGGCGTGCCATGCGCCCAGCCGAGTGTAGAGGGAACCTCGGCCCGACCATGTCAGGTAGTGATCCGGCTGTAGCTCGGTGGCTTTCGTGTACTGCGCCAGCGCGAGCGGCCACCGTTCCTGGTCGGCGTTGGCGCGAGCGCTGTCGAGCAAAACGTTCGCCTCTTTCAGGCGGTCGGAGAAGTCTTCGGTCTCCTCGCGAAGGCGATCGGCCTCGGCTTTCGCGTCGGTAGCGCGAATCGCCTGCCACGTGCTGACGGCCGTGCCCGCCACGAGCGCCAACAGCACGATCGACGCCGTTGTGAACAGCACCTTGTTCCGCCGCGCGAACTTGCTGAAGCGATACCAGGGCGACGGCGGCCGCGCGATCACCGGCTGCTGATCGAGGTATCGCTGCACGTCGCGGGCGAAATCGGCTGCCGTTTCGTACCGCCGCCGGCGATCCTTTTCCAGCGCCTTCATCACGATCCAGTCCAAGTCGCCACGGAGGGCCGCGGCATGCGACCGGGCGTCGGTACGCGGGCCGGTAGCCGTCGTCGCCATCGATCGCGCGAGCGTCGTCACGCGCACGCTGGGACGCGGCGGCTCTTCCTCGCGAATGATTTTGCGCAGCTCGTCGAACGTGGCCGTTTGAATCCGCCGTTTGTCGAGCGGAGGGGTCCCCGTCAGCAGCTCGTACAACAGCACCCCCAGTGCGTAGATGTCGCTCCGCGTGTCGACGTCGAGCGCGTTCATCTCGGCCTGCTCGGGGCTCATGTACATCGGCGTGCCGATCATCTGGGCGAACCGCGTGTACAGCGTTTTGTCGGTCAGCGGCTGGCTGATCGCCTTGGCCACGCCGAAGTCGATTACCTTCACCACCGGCGTGGCATCGTGCAGAGTGACCATCACGTTCGAGGGCTTCAGGTCGCGGTGGATCACCCCTTTTTGATGGGCGTGCTGCACGGCCTGGCAAACGTCGACGAACAATTCCAGCTTCTGCCGCGTTGTCACGTGCTGCCGGTCGCAGAAGGTGGTGATGGGAACGCCCCGCACGAGCTCCATCACGAAGTAGGGCTGCCCCGCCGCCGTCGATCCCGCGTCGAACACGCGGGCGATGTTGGGGTGCTCCATCATCGCCAGGGCCTGCCGCTCGGCCTCGAATCGGGCGATCACCTCGCGCGAATCCATGCCGGCCTTGAGCAGCTTGAGCGCCACGCGGCGGCGAACCGGCTGCTGCTGATCGGCGACGTAGACCTGCCCGAATCCCCCTTCGCCGATCAACTCCATCAGGCGATAATTGCCAATCGTTTCGCCGGTGCGTTCGTCGAGCGTCGCAATTGCCGCTGTCGAGCGCTCCGCGATCGCCGCGATGCCGAGTGCTGCGGCGGCGCCCTCGAGATTGTCGGCGAGCCGCTGGTTGCCGCTGGGCCCATCGTCGAGCACGTTGCGGGGCGAATCGTGTGCGGCGAGCAACTCGTCGACGGCCTTCCGCAGCGCGCGATTCCCTCCGCACGCCTGGGCCAGATAGGCCTGCCGCTGTGCCCCTGACGCGCAATCCAGGGCGGATAGGAAGATGGACTTCTCGGGCCCGACCGGCATGTTCTCATTCCCGCCAGAGTTTGTGGTCCGACCGCTCAATGCAGGCGCTGTCGCCGCGTAAGACCGCCCCATCAGAACATGCGAATTCCGAACGAGCCCAGTGCCAATCTCGCCGCGCGATCCACCATCACTCTTGCTCGATTGCCCGCTGCAACCACGCGCGGGCGAAGCTCCAGTTGCGCTTGGCCGTCCGCACCGAAACGCCCAGCGCCGCCGCGGCCTGGTCGAACGTCAGTCCTCCGAAATATCGCAGGATCACCAGCTTGGCAGCATCGGGATCCTCGACTTCCAGTTTCTTCAGAGCTTCGTCCAAAGCTAGCACGGTATCATCGTCCCGGCCGGGCGACTCACCGACCGGGTCGCCGAGCTCGACCCGCAACCGCCCTCCGCCGCGCTTGGCGCTGGCCCTCCGCCGGGCCGACTCGATCAAGATCCGCCGCATCGACTCGGCAGCCGCGGCATAGAAGTGCCCGCGATTGTCCCAGCAGCGTGGGTCGCCGTCGCCCACCAGCCGCAAGTACGCTTCGTGTACCAGAGCGGTCGGCTGCAAGGTGTGCCCCGCCGCCTCCTGGGCCATTTTTTGCCGCGCGAGCCGGCGCAGCTCGTCGTACACCAACGGCAGAAGCTGCTCCGCCGCTAATGGGTCGCCCGATTCGATCCGTGATAGAATGCGCGTGACATCATCCATGCGGTCCAGCTTACTGCCGGGCTCGTGGGGAAGCCAGCCTCGGCCGCGCGGTTGGGAACGTGCTCGGCGGCGCTACGTGAAGCACTGTGCTGATGTACCCGGACTCCATGAGCGACAGGAGGTGTGACTCATGCAAGAGAAAGCGGATGCCACGGAAACCACGCAGCCAAAGTTCGACGAAACTGACTCGAATCCATCGACTAACGAAACCACGGATTCGAGTACGCGGAATCTCGACGACGCCGATTCGCGCCCGTGGGCGATCGATGAAATCATCGCCGAGCTCGACCGCGAGTACACCGGCCGATTGCCTGAGCGGGCGCTTCGCGAAGCGCAGCGCCGCCGCGAGGAAATCACGCCGCGGCTGATCGAGCTGATTCGCGCCGCGACGGCACAGGTCCGCGCCGGCGAAAAGCCCAAGGCCGAGGGCTATTTCTTCGCACTGTTCCTGCTCACGGAATTCCGGGCCAAGGAAGCCCTGCCGGCCATCTTCGAGGCGATTACGCTTCCCGGAGAGGGGCCGGAGCTTCTCTTCGACGATGTCATCACCGAGATGCTGGAACGCACTCTTGCCGCGATTGCCGACGATCAAATCGAGCTGTTTGAGCAGTTGATCAGCGATCGACAGGTCAACGAGTATGTGCGCTGGGCAGCCGCCGGCGTTTACAAGCACCTGGTACGCAATCGGCAAATGACTCGCGAAGACGCCGTCGAGCGCTTGCTGCGTCATCTCCGCGAGAGTATTGCAAACCGAGACGGCTCGATGGTCACTATTCTCGTCGGCGAGCTGAGCGACCTGGGGCCGCGCGAAGCGTTGGACGACATCCGTCGGGCGTTCCGACTGGCCCTCGTGGACCCCATGTTCATCCGCATGGAGCATATCGAGGACAACGTTGCGCAACGAGAGGCGTGGCTGCGAGAAGCGTTGGAACGATGCCGCCCGACCGGAATCGATGACACCGTCGAAGAGTTGCGCACGTGGCACTGCTTTCGTGAGGAGCACGATCCCCGCGACGACGAAGCCCCGATTTCGGACTCGTTGACAGACCTTGTCGATTATGAGGAGGAGTACGACGAAGACGCGGCGGCGAGCGACTGGGCCAACGACGACCCTTGGCGATCGTCCGACACGATCCGCAACACTTCGCCTCCCGTCCGCCGCAACGACCCCTGTCCCTGCGGCAGCGGCAAGAAGTACAAAAAGTGCTGCGGCGCGAAGCGAGATTGAATTGGGTCCGACGCACGATCCGAAAGTAGGACGCACACTCATCTCACAAAAACACCTCCATTATCTGGCACTCGCCCTTTCGCTGTTTGCGGCGATACTCGCGCCCCCTGCTTTGCGAGCGGAAGAAAGCTGGCCCTTGCCCGACTGGCCCACGGCAGAGCCGGAAGAGGTAGGCCTCGACAAGGACCTGCTCGCCAAGGCCCGCGACTATGCGCTGACCGGCGGCGGGTCGGGCTACATCACGCGGCGCGGCAAGCTAGTAATGTCGTGGGGCGATGCGAAGAAGCGGTACGATCTCAAGTCGTCGACCAAGTCGTTTGGCGCCACGGCGCTCGGCGTCGCGATTCTCGATCGAAAAATCGCGCTCGACGACAAGGCGATCGAGCATCATCCCGGCTTCGGCGTGCCGCCCGAGAGCAACGCCGACACCGGCTGGCTCGACAAGATCACCATTCTGCACCTGGCCACGCAGACGGCCGGATTCGAGAAACCCGGCGGATATGAGAAGCTGATCTTCGAGCCGGGCACCAAGTGGTCGTACAGCGACGGCGGACCCAATTGGCTGGCCGAGTGCATCACGCTCGCCTACCACGAGGACGTCGACACGCTGATGTTCGACCGCGTGTTTACGCCGCTGGGCATCGAGCGGCGCGATCTCGTGTGGCGCAACAACAGCTACCGGCCCCGCGAGATCGATGGGCTCGCGCGGCGGGAGTTCGGCTCCGGCATCAGCGCGAACGTCGATGCCATGGCCCGCGTTGGTTTGCTCTACTTGCGCGGCGGAATGTGGAACGGAAAGCGAATCCTTCCCGCGGACTTCGTCAAGCAGGCCGGCACCACGGTCGAATCGGTCGTCGGCCTGCCCGAGGTCGACCCGAAGAATTACGGCAACGCGTCGGACCACTACGGCCTGTTGTGGTGGAACAACGCCGACGGCACGCTCGACGGTGTGCCACGCGACGCCTTCTGGTCGTGGGGGCTGTACGACAGTCTGATCGTGGTCATTCCCAGCCTCGATATGGTGGTGAGCCGCGCCGGCGACTCGTGGAAGCGAAACGGGGGAGACCATTACGACGTGCTACAGCCATTCTTGGGACCGATCGCCGCGGCGGTGAAGGAACGGGACGCAGGCGGCGAGAAGAGGCCGGAGTCGCTCGGTGCAAAGGAAGCTGAGACGCTCCGCGCGAACGAATCGGAGGCGGGCAGCGCCGCATCGCCCCCCTACCCTCCCAGCACCGCGATTACCGCCATCGAGTGGGCTCCCGCCGATTCGATCATTCGCAAGGCGCCGGGCAGCGACAATTGGCCCATCACCTGGGCCGACGACGACATGCTGTACACCGCGTACGGCGACGGCCGAGGTTTCGAGCCGCCGGTCGAACCGAAGCTCAGCATGGGCATCGCACGGATCAGCGGCTCGGCCGACGAATTCACGGGCACAAACATCCGTTCGCCCTCAATCGAGACCCGCGGCGACGGCGCAAGCGGCAAGAAAGCCAGCGGCATGCTGATGGTGAACGGCACGCTGTACTTGCTGGCGCGTAACGCCGGGAACTCACAACTGGCTTGGTCCGATAATCGCGGCGAAACGTGGACGTGGTGCGATTGGCGTTTCACCGAAAGCTTCGGTTGCCCGACCTTCTTGAACTTCGGCCGCAATTACGCCGCCGCGCGCGACCGCTTCGTATACGTTTACTCGCACGACAGCAATAGCGCGTACGAATCCGCCGACCGCATGGTGTTGGCCCGCGTTCCCAAGGATCGCATCAAGGATGGCGACGCATACGAGTTCTTCGCCGACTGCAACGAATCAGGCGAGCCAATGTGGACGGACGACGTTGCCCGCCGCGCCTCTATTTTCTCGCACCCCGGCCGCTGCTACCGATCGAGCGTCAGCTACAACGCCCCGCTCCAGCGCTACCTGTGGTGCCAAACTCTCCCAGGTGGCGACGCGCGATTCAAAGGGGGCTTCGCCATCTACGACGCGCCGGAACCTTGGGGACCTTGGACGACCGCCTTCTATACCGAAGCATGGGATGTTGGCCCGGGCGAAACGTCGAGCATTCCCACCAAATGGATCAGCGACGACGGACGAACGATCCACCTGGTCTTCTCCGGCGACGACCATTTCTCCGTCCGCCGTGCGAAGCTGACCGTGGCGCCGTGATCCGCTGGCTGCGAAGTCGGCCGCGGCTAATAGCTGTAGCCGAAGAATTCGATGTCTTGCGCGTAATGGCTTTCGACGAATCGCCGCGTCTCGTCGTCGAAGTACGATCGGTAGTGGTCGTGCTCCGACGCTGTCCGTTCGACGTGCGGCAGCGCCCGGGCGACGCCGATCTTCTCGCAGAGACTGCTCCAGTCCTCACTCAGCCGCTCGAAACGAGCAGTGTAATCGACGAGAAGACGATTCTCGCCGGACAGGTTGGCAAGCTGCGTGATGCGATCGCGGAAGCTGCCCCGCTGCATGTGGTGCTCCAGAAGCCATACGCGGAACGTGACACCGGGGTCCACGATGCGGGAGTTCTGCACCTTCTGGTGATACAGCGAAACCAAACGGTCCCAAGGATTGCGAACCACCGCGAATTTGAAATAGCTGTCGAACCGGCCCGTACCCACACTGTCGCGAATCTCAGCAGCAGTCAGGTGGCGGTTGCGGCTGTCGACCGGCTCGCACAAGTCGACCAGGGCCGTTTCGATACTCAGGCCGGCCGTCTTCTTTGTATGGACGAAAATAAACCGGTGCGAATGCGAGATCATCGCTGGGTGACCGTGTGCATGCCAGAGGCGTGAAAAAGCGCCCTTCGCTACATCGGGCGAGGCGCGCCGCAGGACAACGGTACCCGTATCCTGACCAACGAGTCTAGACGATTTTCCCGCTCACAGGGCCGACGGGCCGGCGGACCGCCCGTCGTGTGTAGCAGACGTAAGTGAATCGCTTGCAGCCGTCGCCAATGATCTTCGAGGCGGCTGATCGCATACTTTGTCAGACCTTCACTCGGTCGACCGGCGATCACCGAACGTGTCGATGCCGAACTGCGCTCGGAAAAAACTTGAAACGACTTCGTCCTCTTCCTACCCGCCGCGCGCCCTGGAGCGATCCCATCGGATTGGGAACGTCGCTCCGCCGACCGCGCTCTAGCGCACTCACTTTGCCCACCGTTACACAGAACATATTCGCGAAAATCTAGCGGACCGGTACACACTGCCGATATTTACTGCGAGGCACGGTTGCCGCGCCGATGGGGGCACTGACGGCAAGCTGGCGCCAGCGACGGTGCCCTGCTGTGGTGTGCTGGCAAGTCATGCGTCGCGGCCCACGGCAAACGGATCGCTGCGAATGGATCGCGCCGTCGCGCGTGGATCGACTCACCATCGGAGAGGCGTCGATGAACATCTGCTTTGTGCGTCACGAGGCATTTCCGCTGTTCGAGCCGAGCGAGACAGGCGGCATCGGCGGCGCCGAAGTCCGCTCGTTCACGTTTGCCCGCGCACTGGCTGCCCGCGAAGGAACCAATGTCTCGTTCGTCGTGCAATCGGACTTCGCGCGAGCTTCGCGGCGTTACGGCAACGTCGTCGTCCACTTCGATCCGGCCCGGCGATGGCCGCATACGCGCGAGCTACTTGGGCGCCCCAGCGGGTTCTGGCTGTTGCCGGCGGCCACGGGCTACAAGGTCGTGCGCTCCATTCAACGGACCGTCGGCGGATTCTCTCAGGAAACAATGCGCACCTGCGCCCGCATCGATGCCGACGTCTACTGCTGTTTCGGAGCCGGCATTGCCGCCGCCAACGTGACACGCGCGGCTCGCCTGCTTGGCGAGCGTTCGATCGTGTTTTTGATTCACGACGACGACCTCACCGAGCGATCGAAGTTCGCCGTCTACTCGCCGAAATACCGCCGTGCCATCGCTCGCGCTCGCGACGAGTGCCTGGCCACCGCCGACGAGATCGTCGTTCAGAACGCGTATCAGCAGCAGCAACTGCTGCACCGCTTCGGCCGACGATCGGTGCTGATCCGCAATCCCATCGACACGCGGCGGCGGGAATTCGCCTCGCGCCCCATCGCCGAGCGGTTCGTTCTGTGGGTCGGGCGCGGTGAGACGTTTCACAAGCGAGCCGACCGTTGTCTCGACCTCGCCCGCCGCTCTCCCACGATCCGATTCGTGATGGTGATGAACCCGGCCGATCCGCGGGAGTATCGCAATCTTGTAGATGGCGCTCCCGGCAATGTGACCATCATCCCCCGCGTTCCGTTCGCTGAGATCGAGTCGTACTACAGCACGGCCGCGGCCTTTGTGAGCACCTCCGACAGCGAAGGATTCCCCAATGCGTTTCTTCAGGCCGCAAAATATGGCGTGCCGATCGTGTCGTACGTGGTAGATCCCGACGGAATGTTGACCGAACACGGCTGCGGACTGTCGGCGCGCGGCAACATGGACGACATGGTCGCGATGCTGAACCAGGTTTGGCAGGGCGACGCGACCACCGACGAAATCGCGCAGGCCGGGCCGCGGTATGTCGCCGCGTATCATGCGCTCGACGATCGCGTGGCCGAGTTAGAATCCTTGATTCGCAACTTGGCTCCACGCCGTGTTCTCGCAGCGCCAACACGCCGCTTCCAGCCGACTCGCGCCATACGTCGACAGCGCGCGGCGGCCTAGAATCGCGCTGAGATTGCTTCTGCGGCGGAACGTACGTTATCCTTCCCGAGAATGGACAACTGACGACTGACGTCCTGCGCCTGAAAACCGAACACTGAAAACTGAACACCCTGGCCGCATCGAATGTGCTCACCTTCTCCTCTCGACGGAAGCGTCAAGAGTCCTTCATCAGCTCCAGCATCGCGTCGCCCATGGCGTGGCCGATGCGGTTGAACCAGATGGCGCTGCCCAGGTAGTGATAGCCGTGATCGCTTCCGATGAGCTTCCACTCCTCGAAGCGTTCCCGCCACATCGGGTACAGCTCCTCGGCCGCCTTGTCGACCAGCTCGTCGGTGCGGATCGCTTTCACGTTGCCCTTGTACCGGGGCACGTCGTTCATGGCGAGCTGCGCCGTTTGGATGGTGAGCATCGCGCCGGTGGCCGGCTTCGAACCGTTCTGTCCCATCACGCCGATCACAAAGGGGAGTTTTTCGACTTTCAGGTCGCGGCGGACGTCGTCAATGAATAAGCGCATGTTCGCCTCGTAGTCGTCCTGGCTGCCGTACTGGTCGTTCCAGCCCTGGAACCACACGAAGCCGGCGATCTTGAGCTTCTTGCCGGCCAGCTCGGGAAACATCGTCGCGTAGTTCTCCGTCACCTCCCGCACCTCGGCCAGCATATTGCGGTACGACAGACCGTACGGCTCCTTGATGTCGTCCATCGTCGGCAGCGGGTCGTTGCGGTTGTTCTTCTCGTTGTTCGCTTTCACCTGCTCTTGCCGCTGCGCGAGCTCCTCCTCAAGTTTCTCGTCGCTGGGCAGACCCGCCGACGGAGGGCGAAACTGCTTGAACAGCGCGTGCCCGCCCCATGCCGCTTTGATTAACAGCACCGGCTCGTCGAAGTGGTTGCCCATCACCGTGCCGAATTCCAGCTCGACGCCGGTCCGGCCCGGCGAACCATAGCCGATGGTGAGCGGACCCTTGCGATCGAGGTATTTGATGAATACGTCGTCGCGGACGACCCACTCGTCGCCCTTGCGCAGATGCGCGAAGAAGTCCTTGGTCTTCGGATCGGTGGCCTGATGCTCGAGCAGCTCGTTCGTCGCCTTGCCCTCCATGTTCGACTGCCCGGCCAGGACGAACACCTTCACGCTTCCCTCACCCGGCTCGTTGGCAACAGCCAGGTTCGACCCGAGCGAAAGCGCGCTCCCGCCAATCAACAACAAACATCCGGTCAATACGCTTACGGGCGAGATTCGTGGCATGATGAGCAACTCCTTGGAGGCAATGCGGGATCGCGCGGCGATCCGCATCGGAAGTCGGAATTCGGATATCGGAAGTCGGAATTGCAACAGGAAGGCGCGGAGGAAGCAGAGAGTCGGGAACACGAATCGCCGCTAATCAGCACTAAGAGGCTGTTTCAGAAACGTCGGGGACTGGCTCATTTTGCGCAGTCCGCGGAGCAAAATGTGCCTGTCCCCTTCTCCGAGACGGTTTTGAAACACGCTCTCACCACCGCGAATCAGCACCGGTCTTCCGCATTCCCGTTTCCGTATCCGTGTTGATAAGTGTTGATCAGCGTTCCCTACTGCGGCATTCTACACTTTGCCGTCTGCGTTTGCACTCCGTACCGCGACCCATCGTTGGTGCGCACTGGATCGCCGCGCGCACCGGAAACCCCGTACTGGGGGCCCCACGACGGTGCGCGCCGGCCTTTTGGCGCACCAACGGCGCGAGCCCAGGCAGCGGCCATTTCTCTCCCCGGCGGAGAGCGGAAAGCGATGGATACGGAAGGTCGGAAATCGGAACATGGCTCAAACCCTTCGCGCTCTTCGCGCTTTCGCGGTTCCTGTTGCAAGCGCCTTCGCGTTTCCCACGGAAGAAAACGGAACGCCCGTGCCGCAGCGGGAACGACCCGGCAGCGAGCCCGATCGTAGTCATGATACGCGCAGGTCGTTGATATGTCAATAGTACTTGTTTAATACTGA
>Ga0315553_10003144_pt1 | contig 12969 bp, 11 predicted proteins | sample SalMarSW160140MG_FD_203099 | JGI IMG/M metagenome (GOLD analysis project Ga0315553, IMG submission 203099) | Salt marsh sediment microbial communities from the Plum Island Ecosystem LTER, Massachusetts, United States - Salt Marsh Sediment SW1601-40 ... | reverse complement strand
CAGACGATTCCTTTTGCCCTGGAACATCCCGACAACCCAGATACCCCCTACGCAAAGTACTTTCTTGGAAATCTGGACTACCGTGAGCCATCCAGAGTCTACCGTCTGAAGAATGCTCCTCGTATCCTTGGAAGAACCCTGTATTCCTGGGAGGCAAGGAGGAAGATAGAGGCCCTGATCGAGGATACTGCCCCTGATGTAGCTCACCTTCAGTCAATCGAGCACCATATCTCACCCTCCGTTCTCCATTCTCTTCGCAAGTACAATATGCCGATCGTCCAGAGCATCAATCACTACAAGCTGGTGTGTGCATCGTACCGGCTATACCTTGACCGAGGAGAGATTTGTGAGCGCTGCCTGTACGGCAAGCATTACCATGCTGCTCTGACGCGCTGTGTGAAGGGCTCACTGCCGGCCAGTATGCTGGCGGTGATCGAGATGTATCTCCACATGTGGCTCAGGATCTATCACCTTGTGGATCGTTTTCTCGTGCCCAACCGTTTTATGCAAGCTAAACTGATAGGGGCAGGGTATCCTGCCCACAAGATCGTCAAGCTGCGAAATCCGTTGCATTTGGAAGAGTACACGGCGAGCTATCAGCTTGGTGACCATATACTCTACTTTGGAAGAATAGACCCAGAGAAGGGTGTGATGACGCTTGTTCAGGCAATGACGCGGCTCCCCAGGCTGAAGCTGATTGTTGTCGGGGATGGCACTATGTTTGGGGAGATCAGCGGTTGGGTCAGAGACAACAAGGTAGACAACGTAGAGTTCGTCGGGGCCAAGTGGGGAGAGGCGCTAAAGCCATACCTTCACAAAGCACGCTTGGTCGTCGTACCTTCGGTTTGGTATGAGCCATCACCGATGGTTATCTACCAGGCTCTGGCTACAGGCAAACCGGTGATCGGCTCAAATATCGGAGGCATTCCCGATCTATTGACCGAGGAGACTGGACTGCTGTTTGAACCCGCCGATGCACAAGACCTGGCGGAGAAGATCGAGACGCTGGCGTTTGACGACGAGCGACTCCGTTCGATGGGACGCGCGGCAAGGCGGTGGGCGGAGGTTAATCTGGACGTAGAGCGGTATTACGGCTCTTTGATGCAATTGTACTCGCAGGTCATGGAGGACAAGGCCAGATGAGGGCCGTCGTCGTGGGAGGAAACGGCTTCATCGGCAGCCACTTGGTGGATGCCCTCTTGGCCGACGGATGGCAGGTCGTGGTATACGACCGTGCTCCGGAACGGTATCGCCCCCCGGTGACCGGGGTGGAATATGTTTTGGAGGACCTCGGAAACACCGCTATGCTGGCCTCTGTGCTGCCTCGGGCCGATGTCGTTTTTCACCTCGCCAGCACGACGATCCCCAAGTCGTCGCACGATGCCCCGGTGTTTGACATACGGAGCAACCTGATTCATTCAGTGCGCCTACTAGAGCTGTGTGTGAAAAGCCAGGTTGGCAAGGTGGTCTTTCTCTCGTCCGGCGGAACGGTCTATGGCATCCCAGAGTTCCTGCCGATAGACGAAGGGCACCCCACGAATCCTATCTCCGCACATGGGATTGTGAAGCTAGCCATTGAAAAATACCTGTTTCTGTTCAAGCATCTATATGGGATGTCCTATGTCATCCTACGCCCGTCTAACCCTTATGGACAGCGGCAGAACCCGGCTGGCAACCAGGGCGCCGTTGCAGTTTTCCTGGGCTGCATTGCCCGCGGCCTGCCGGTCACGATTTGGGGAGACGGCGAGATCACCAGAGACTTTTTCCACGTTTCTGACCTAGCCCATGCCTGTCTGATCGCTGCCACCTCTGAGACGGCCGATTCTGCTTTTAACATCGGAAGTGGACAGGGGACGACTCTGAACCAACTGCTGCAACTGATCGAGTCGATAGTTCAAAAGACCTTCCGTGTTGTACAGTTGCCAGCCAGATCCTTTGATGTGCCCGAGATCGTGCTGGATGTTCGGCAAGCGCACGCCGAGTTGGGGTGGGCTCCCAAAATACCTTTGGAAGAGGGCATTCTTGACACTTGGCGTTGGGTGCGTTCGTTGCAATGGATGAATCCAATAACGTAATACGTCCAAGTGGCGAGAGCCTGCTGCTCGCTCCTCTGCCCGATCGGCCTTGAGGAAAGCAAAAGATTCCTCGCCTACACTGGGCCTCGTGATATGGAGCAGTTCTCCGGAGGTATAGGTTGATGCGCAGGCTGTTTGCCTCACTCCGTCAGCATTTTCGACAAAAACGGTACCTGCAAATACAGGACATAACGAATCTCCAAGACCTGTCTGGTTTCATTTTGGATCTGGGCGGTGGCCCAGCCAGCTTTTTCTCCGCTGTCTTTCCCAGACCGAAGCAGGTTGTCCTCTTGGACATTAGTCACGAATTAGCGCGCCAGGCCAAACGAAAGCGACCAGGCCTGCACGCTATCGTGGCTGACGGTGGACGGCTCCCCCTGGCCGATTGTTCTGTAGATATGACGATCTGCAACTCTGTCATTGAGCACGTGGATGAACCGAGAGCATTGGCAGCCGAGATCCGCCGCGTTAGCCAAGGCTACTTTCTACAGACGCCTAGTGGTGACTTTCCGGTAGAGCTGCATTCGTTCATCGCCATACCCTTCTACGGCCTGATTCCCTGGGTGCGGCTGCGGGGTTTCCTGTGTAAGGTGTTTGGAGCAGACTTTGAATATGTGAGCAGTGTGCGATACGTGACCGAGCAAAGATTGAGGTCCCTTTTCCCGGATGCTACGATATCCTATGAGAGAGTTTTGGGCCTGAAGAAATCCTTTTACGTTTTTCGTTTCAAAGAGGACATCTGATTGCTGACCATCCCAAACAAGTACCCAGGAGAGGAGCCTCTCATTGCTTCAGCCAGTAATCCGTGGTAGAATGGCAGTGGGACATTTACAGATATACCACAACAACTATGGATTATGTTGGGTTCAGGATGGCCTAGCCGTACGTCGGGTAGCGTAGCGAATAGGCGAGTTACATCCCGATATTCAATAGCTTCAAGGTTGTCAGGCAGATCGAGAGGAGTCGCTAAATGACTTCTCTTTTCTTCTGTTTGCGTACGTTCGTGCTCAGCGCGATTCATTAAACTAAACAGATTAGCAATGTGTCATATCGACGAAAGCTCGCTGTTTGCGCCTTTACCCGAACAATCGCGGTTGATGCGTTGGCTCAAGCGTTGGATTCCCGACCCCCAATTGTCATTCCACAGTCAGCAAAGCCGACAGACCTTTGCCGCGTTTATCCGGCGCATAGCCAGCCATCCACAGGCGACAGTCCTGAACATCGGCAGTAAGTCTGTTCACTTGGGCCTCAATGTCCTCAACCTGGACATATTACCCTATCCAGGGGTTCACGTCATCGGTGATGCACACTACTTACCATTTAAGGATAGAGCCATAGATGGAACAATCATATCCTCTGTTTTGGAGCATGTAGCTGATCCACCAGCAGTCGTTGGTGAAATCGAGCGGGTGCTTAGAGTCGGCGCTGAAGTATACGCCGAGGTGCCCTTTATGCAACCATTTCACCCAGACCCGGGAGATTATCATCGCTATACATTAACCGGTGTTGAGCATTTGTTCAGACGCTTTGCTATCCTAGAAAAAGGAATATGTGTCGGTCCCAGTTCAGCGCTGGCCTGGATACTCTGCGAGTATCTGGCGATAATGTTTTGTTTCAGCAGTCACTATCTGTACAAAATCCTGCTGAGGCTATGTCGCTTCCTTTTCACCCCCCTGATCTATCTGGACATACTCTTAGAAAAGATACCTTACTCTCTTGCACTGGCCAGCTCTCACTTTCTTGTTGGATCTAGGAGGGCGGACGGGTTCGTACCGGACATCCAGACTGTAGAGTAAAGCGCTCGTGACCTGAAAGCAGTTTCCTTCTCACTGCTTCAGCCGGCGATTTTACGGGAAATTAACCACGTGAGATATGATTCGACTATTGAGCCACACGATTGCAAGACAAAAAGAATAGGAAAAGAAATAGGTCTATGAAAGTACTTGTCACAGGAGCCAGAGGTATGCTGGGCACTGACTTGTGCCGCGTTATGGGAAACGAGCATGAGGTCAGAGCTACAGGCACTGACGATATGGATGTGCGTGATCGGAACGCGGTTTCGAGCGTGGTAGCCGGTTTTCATCCAGAGCTGATCATACATCTCGCCGCGTTGACTGACGTGGACAGATGCGAGCGAGAACCGGATGAAGCATTTCACATCAATACGATTGGAACGCAAAATGTGGCTCTGACCTGCCAGCAATTGGCGATTCCCATCGTCTACGTCAGCACGCTGAGCGTCTTTGATGGCACCAAGCCGGAGGCCTATATCGAGTTTGATGCCCCCAACCCACGGAGCTGTCACAGCAAATCCAAGTATCAGGGCGAGAGGATCATCCAATCCTTGCTTCAGAAGTATTACATTGTACGGGCCGGCTGGTTGTTCGGCGGTGGTGATAAGGATAGAAAATTCGTTGCCAAGATCCTAAAGCTGGCACGGAATAGATCGGAACTCAAGGTTGTGGACGACAAGTTGGGATCACCGACCTATACAATCGATTTTGCCCACGGCATTAGGGCGTTGATTGGTACTGGACAATATGGCGTTTATCATATCGTCAACACAGGTCGTCCTGCAAGTCGCTATGAGGTGGCACAGGCAATTCTCGAATATGCCGGCATCACAGACTGTGAGCTGAAGGCCGTAAGTTCCGCCGAGTTTCCTCTTCCTGCTCCGCGTCCCCGCATGGAAGCCGGACGCAATCTCGCCGCTGAGCTTATTGGGCTTCCACCTATGCGCCCTTGGCGGGAAGCACTCAAAGAATACCTTGTTGATTTCTAGGTGGAGGTGAAGGGTGCCCAGACACGTTTCTGGACATTCCAGGCAAGGGTAGACGTATGAGGATCGCCATACTTGGCACACGTGGTATTCCGGCCAGCTATTCCGGTTTTGAAACCAGCGTAGAAGAGACTGCCTGGCGGCTGGTAGAGCGGGGGCACGACGTGATCGTGTACTGCCGGACCAGTCATGTCAGTGCCTCGAAAACTGAACACCGAGGTGTGCGGCTGGTCCCACTGCCTTCGATTCAATCAAAACATCTGGACACACCAAGCCATACAACTCTCTCTGTCCTTCACGTGTTGACTCATCGTCATCGCCCAGAAGTAATCCAAGTGTATGGGGTAGGGAATTCATTGTGGCTGCTTCCTCTCCATCTGATCAGGTGTCCTTTGATGTCAGTGGTGGACGGTCTCGATTGGAAACGCAAAAAGTGGGGCCGGTTCGCCCGCACATTCCTGCGCGTCTCTGAGCAGTTCGCCGTATGGTGGTCGGATGAGTATGTGGTCGATTCTCGGGCGGTGATCGAGTATTATCGGACACGATATCGAAAGCAGCCGCTTTACATTCCGTATGGCGCCAATATCCCGACGGCAGCCGAATCCGATGAGCTGGTCTGCCAATTTGGGTTGGCGCCAGACAAGTACATCCTGTTTGTAGGCCGTCTGGTGCCGGAGAAGGGTGTTCACCATCTAGTCCGCGCATTTGAGTCAGTTCAGACAGATATGAATCTGGTCATTGTTGGTGATAATGTTCATGATCGCGACTATGTCGATTCACTCAAGAGCACAAAGGACACGAGGATTCGTTTCCTGGGTTTTGTGTATGGAGAGGCATATAGACAGCTCAACAGCCATGCGTATGCCTATGTCCAACCCTCAGAATTGGAGGGCACTTCACCCGCATTGCTAGGTGCAATGGGATTTGGAAACTGTGTTCTGGTCAGCGATATCCCTGAGAATTGCGAGACGGTCGGTGATGCTGGACTGACGTTCCGCCGAAATGATGAGCAAGATCTAGCACGTTGTCTGCAGGAACTAACCGACAACCCACAGATGGTGCGACGTTTCAAGCAGCTTGCACAGGACCGCGTGCGCACACATTATGACTGGGACAAGATCACCGATGACTATGAACGCTCATTCTATCATTTGCTGAAGCGTCCACTACCGGCACGCTTGCAGTCTTGAGTGGATTTGTCTGCTCCTCCTCACAGAAATCGGGGCAAGAGCTGTTGCGAGAGAGAAGCTTTGGACTGTGGAAAGTGATAGTCAAGTGGTTGAGAGCTTATGACTCAGCGTCGTGAAGTCAACCGCGCAGTGATACTAGGCCTGATAGATATTGCCCTCACCTTGCTGGCTCTCTATCTAGCCTCTTGGGCTCGCTACCTGATTCCATGGGGAGTACGTCTCCCCTGGCCGATCGTCGCCCTGCCCTGGCCAGTCTACCTTATGGCGACCCTCATCTGGCCGTTCGTCCTGTCCTTGGCCTCTGCTTACGCTGTTCGAGGCCACGCTTTTCGCCAACTTTCTGTTGAGCTCCGCTCGCTTCTGCTGGGTGTAGGGTTGGCCCTCTTTGCCCTGGCAGGCGCTCTCTACTTTTCCTATAGAGAAGTCCCGCGCCGGCTGTTCTTCTACTTTGGCATCATTGACCTCTCTCTCCTGATGCTGGCCCGGGTAACTACCTACCTGCTGCGTCGCTTGGCCCGTTGCAACGGTCGGGCTTCACGGCTTCTCATTGCCGGGGCTGGGCAACTGGGAGAGGAGATTGCAGGCCAGATTCAGTGTCACGGCGAAGACTGGCGACTGATCGGTTTCCTTGACGACGATTCGGCCAAGTTAGGCAGTTGTGTAGCTGGCGTCTCGGTGCTGGGGTCGCTCAGTGCGCTGGAGGAAGTGATTCAGTCGGAGAGAGTAGACGAAGTGATCTTTGCTCTGCCGCTACGGGCCTACGAACGATTGATGCAACTGGTCCTCAACCTGGAGAGACTGCCAGTCGAGGTCAGTGTGGTGCCTGATTACTTTGACCTGGCTTTCTTCCGCACCCGCGTGGATGAGCTTTTCGGTTTTCCACTGGTCCGCCTGCGGGCATCGGCTATCGAAGGGGGCGACTGGCTCGCGAAGCGACTGTTCGATTTAGCGATTGCCCTGCCCCTCCTGATACTCTGTACACCATGCTTGCCCCTGGTTGCTCTGCTCATCCGGCTCGACTCGCCTGGGCCAGCGCTACTCCGGCAAGAGCGCGTGGGGGAGAACGGCGAGGTTTTCAAGATGTGGAAGCTACGCACGATGGTACAGAATGCGGATGAGCTAATCCAAGATGTGGTACAGCAAACAGTGGATGGGCAGATTGTTCACAAACATCCCAACGATCCACGGGTGACGCGTGTAGGTCGTTTCCTACGTCGCTACAGCTTGGATGAACTGCCGCAGCTTATTAATGTCCTCAAGGGAGAGATGAGTTTGGTTGGGCCGCGACCAGAGTTGCCTTGGCTAGTGGAACAGTACGAGGATTGGCAGAGAAAGCGGTTTGCAGCGCCGCCAGGGATCACCGGCTGGTGGCAGATATCGGGCCGTAGCGACCATCCCATGCATCTTCACGTCGAGGACGATCTATACTATATTCAGAACTATTCTATCTGGCTCGACCTACGCATCCTCTGGCATACGGTTAGCGTGGTTATCGCGGGTAAAGGAGCTTACTGACTGAAAACCCCAAACGGGCGCATCGCACGCTTGCTTTATGTGCGAAGGAGGCTCTGCTTATTCCACCGCGATCAGATCCCTCAATCCCTCAAACGTCGCCGAGCCGATGCCCGGCACGTTTTGAATCTGCTCGATAGTCTCAAACGGTCCATTCGCCTCACGGTATTCCACGATACGGCCTGCCAGCGCCGGTCCAATCCGGGGCAGAATTTCCAGTTCCGCCGCCGGGGCTGTGTTGATGTTGACCAGCGTTTCCTCCTGGTTCCTACTGGCCGGGTCACCGCCTGAGACTGGTGGCGGGGGATTCGTCTCACCACGGCGGGGCACATAAACCTGCTGTTGGTCGCACAGCTCTTCAGCCAGGTTGATGTGCTCCAGATCAGCGTCGGATGTGGGGCCGCCAGCGGCGTTCACCGCGTCCTGAACGATGCTGCCCAAGGGCAGTTTGTAGACGGCAGGCATTCGCACTGCGCCACTGACGTAAACCCTAATTGGAGCTGGGGTTGGTGTGTAGGGAGGCGTGGAGGTCGGGAGAGGGGTGGAGACAATGACCGGTGTGCTGCTCTGCCGGTGTAGTGTAAAGTACACGACGGCGCCGCCGACGAAAAGGCTGAGCGCTGAACAGAGGATGATGATAGCCCGGCGCTGAGTTATCCCCTGATCCATGGTTGCCCCCCGCGTCCCCTCTGTTGGCGTGGGTAGATGCCGAGTTCAGTGAAGGCCCTTCGGGTCCCAGCCCTGAGGCTTGGGCTGGATCGTCAAGCTGCTTGTAGCACCTCTAACAGCAGTCGTACGCTGTTCTCCACATCTTGTTCATCCACCATCTCTGAAGGAGAATGGACGTAACGACAGGGAATCGATATCACGCCTGTGGGCACTCCTGCGCGTACGAGCTGCATCGCCGCCGCATCAGTGGTGCCACGTTCCAGCACCTCTAGTTGATAGGGGATGTCTGCTCCTTTTGCACGCTGGACCAGCATGTCCCTTACCTCTGGGTGGGCAATCATCCCTGAGTCTTTGACCTTGATAGCCGGGCCGTTGCCCAAGACTACCGCCATCGGATGGGACTCTGGTGTGTCTCCGGTCGTCGTCACGTCGACGGCGATGGCCAGGTCGGGGTCAATGGTGTAGGCAGAGGTGCGTGCCCCTGAGAGTGTCGTCTCCTCCTGCGTGCTAAAGATAAAGTAGATGTCGTGCGGTGTTTGCTCCAGCCGGCGCAGCGTCTCAATCAACACGGCGCAGCCGATGCGGTCGTCCATCGCCTTGGCGATCAGCCGGGACCCTTGCGTGGCGAAAGGCCGTACGAACACGGCTGAATCGCCTATGTGGACGGGGCAATCATCACGGCTCGTGGCACCCACGTCGATGTAGAGCTGGGACAGCTTGGGAGCTCGGCTGGCATCGTCCCGTTTCTTCTCAAGGCCGATGACGCCCAGCGTGCCGTCGCCAAATTCTACCCGAGTCCCCACACACGTAAGCGCGCTCACGCCACCGATGGCCGTGAAGCGCACAAACCCCTTCTCATCCACGTAGGTTGCCATCACGCCGATCTCGTCCATGTGGGCGGCCAAAGCGATCCGCCGTCCCTCGCCACTTCCCTGCTTGCGGGCTACCAGACTCCCAAGCGGGTCCACCCGCAGTTCGTCGGCCAAGGGCTCAACCTCGGCGCGGATAACCGTGCGAATCTGTTCCTCGACCCCTGAAGGACCGTAGGCTTCCACCAGTTTGCGGATCAGATCTTTTTTCATTCTCTCTCCTCCAGGGTGCGGTATGTGAGGCGCGAGAGGGACTCGCGCATCAGCCTCACTGTGTCGTCATAGTCGTCCAAGCTCAACAATGCCACAGGGCTGTGAATGTAGCGACAGGGAATGGCTACGGTCACCGACGGTACCCCTTCGCGGGTGGCATGTATTGCGCCCGCATCGGTGCCACCGATGCCCGGCTGCTTGACCTGGTACGGGATACCAAGTGCTTCGGCGGTACTCGTCAGGTGACGTACCAGCCGCCGGTCAGCGATGAAGGAACGATCCATCACCGTGATCGCTGGTCCCTTGCCCAACTCGGTCGTTGGGCTGGTGTCCTTGTCCTTGGGCAGATCATCGGCGACGGTGCCCTCCAATACAAAGGCGCAATCGGGTTTGATGGTGTAGGCCGCTATCCGCGCTCCGCGCAAGCCGACCTCCTCCTGAACGGTGAAGGCTGCCCAGACATCAAAAGGAAACGGTTCGCCACGCAGAATCTCTACCAAGACCGCACACCCGGCGCGGTCATCGAAAGCCTTGCCGCGGACGGTGGGCCCCAGTTCGCGAAACTGGGTGGCAAAAGTGGCGTTTGTGCCCAACGGCGCCAGTGTCTTGGCCTCGTCTTTGTTCTTGGCTCCCACGTCCACGACCAACTGTTCGATCGTGGCGACCTTGCGACTCTCCTCTTGTTGAACCAGGTGAACGGGCTTGATACCTATAATGCCGGGAATTCGCTCCGGACCGACCCAGAGAAGAACACCCGGCAGCAGGCGGGCGTCGATGCCGCCCACAGATCTCACCTGCAGGAAACCATCGCTGTCGTGGCCCACCACCATCAGGCCGACTTCATCTATATGGGCGGCCAGCATCACGCGCATCGGTCGCTCGTCAGGCTTGGAGGTCAAATCCGGCCCGGTGGTTCCACGCTTGAGGGCCAAGATGTTGCCCATCGTGTCCACCTGGACCTCGTCCACGTGCTCGCGGACCGCATCGATCACGACCTCACCCACGCGCCTCTCATCTCCTGCGACGCCCACTGCCTCTGAGAGATCCTTCAGTATCATCGGATATCTACTCGCTTTCCGCTGGGGCGTCCCAGGCTAGCCGCTCCAGGAACTCGGGCTCCAGCCCAGCGATGAATGCCGTCAGCAATCGCCCGGTCCGCTCGACGTCCAGTACATCCAACATTTCCACCGGCTGATGCATGTAGCGGACTGGAATGGAGACAAGCGCCGTAGGCACTCCTTCGCGGGACACCTGAATTGCCCAGGCATCGGTGCCGCTGCGACCGGGAACGGGTTCAATGTGGTATTTTATCTCGTGGGTATCGGCCGTCTTTCTCAAGCGCGCCGCGAGGCGGGGATGGAAATTAGGGCCGATTCCAATGGTCGGTCCTTCGCCCAACGGGATACTGTCCACATCTTGCACCCCGGGTTGCTTTCCGAAGGTTACGTCCAACGCCACGGCTACGTCGGGCGCTACACCGTAGGCAGCGGTAATGGCCCCTTTGAGCCCTGTTTCCTCCTGTACCGTGGCCACAGCCCAAACATCCCAGGGGTGCTGCGTGCTCGCTAGTTGCTCCAAGGTGAGCGTCAGGGCAGCTACGCTTGCCCGGTTGTCGAACGCCTTGCCTGCCACACGCTGATTCTTTAGCACCGCCATTTCACGCTGGATGGTGATCAGGTCGCCAACCGCCACGATCTGTTCCACCTCTGGTGCTGGCAACCCCACATCTACAAAAAGCTTGTCCCAAGGAACAGTCTCTTTCCGTTCAGCGTGCTCCAGGACGTGGGGCGGTCGCGTGGCGACGACGCCAGGGAGGTCGTGTTGCCCGTGAACGATGACCTCCTGCCCCAGCAACACCCGTTCGTCTGTCCCTCCCACCCAGGTGATGCGCAGAAAGCCCTTGTCGATGCCGGTGACCATCAGCCCGATCTCGTCCATATGAGCTGCCAACATCAACCCCGGGCGAGGCTCGGGACCTGAACCCCGCTTGAGGGCGATCAGACTTCCCAGTCTGCCCTCCCGCATTTCGTCCACAAAGGGCTCCCACATCCGGCGCAACAGCTCCCGCACCGGCTCTTCGTAGCCGGAGACACCATTGATTTCTGAGAGCTGCTTTAATAGGGGAATCGGTTCCACTCGGGGCTTCCTCCTCTCATAACTCAGTATGCCTGTCAATCACAATGACTGGGTCGAAGTGACGGTCAACGTAGATTCGAGTGTCGGAGTCGCAGTGACGGTGGGCGTGTTGGTCGAAGTGGACTGAGGTGTCATCGTAGGGGTGTCCATAGGCGTCTCCGTCGGAGTCGACGGGGGTGTGGTGGTGGATGTACTGGTTGGGGCCTGTGTTGGCACAGGTGTTTCCGTCGGCAGGGGAGTAGCCGTGTGAGTGGCCGTTGGCGTGAGTGTGGGCGTTGCCGTAGGAGAGAGGGTGGGCGTAGCAGTGGCGGATGGCACTTGAGTGGGTGCCAGAGTGGATGTAGGGGTGTGAGTAGGCGGGAACCATTGAGTGGGGGTTGGCTCCAGCGTCTCTGTCGGCGCTACGGTCTGTGGGGTAGCCGTAGCAGAAGGCGCTGTTGTAGGCGTTGCGGTCGGCGTAGACGTCGGCGTCGGCGTCGGCACTCTAGCCTCTGGTTTCAGCGCCAACATCGAGATACCGATACAGTAGCACGGCAGTGTCAAGAGGATGATACTGGCCAGCACCCAGTGGATAGGTTGCCACTCAGTCGTGTTGCGCATTGGATAACCCCATTGATGTAACCAAGGTATGATAGCACCAATAGATGGTCTTGTCAACGCTCGGCGCTTTTTTCTTTGCTTGCCAAGCGGGCTGTATTCAGTACAATACCTCCCATGCGTCGGCGAGTCTTTCCTTCCATCCTTCTGATTGGAATCATCGGTATCTATACATTGATTGGCGTGCTGTATGCAGCACTCACGCCAACCTGGCAGGTACCCGATGAGCCGGCCCACTACAACTATATCCGCGCAATAGGCGACGGGCAGGGTATCCCCGTCATCGAACCCGGGGACTATGACCAGGCGTACATCGACCGCCTCACGACGGAGCATTTTCCACCACATCTGCCCGTGGATCCTCTGGAGTACGAAGATCACCAACCGCCGCTCTATTACCTGCTGGCAACCCCGATCTATATGGTCTTTGACGGTGCGGTGCTTGCGTTACGATTGCTCTCGGTGGTTTTTGGTGCTGGGTTGCTGGTGGTTGCCTTTCAGACAGTGCGAACGGTGTTTCCAGACTCTTGCGAGTTGGCGTTGATGGCTGCGGCCTTTCTCGCGTTCATCCCCCAGCACGTGGCTATGGCGGCTGGGATCAACAACGACGTGTTGGGCGAGTTGGTCGCAGCCGGGACGCTTTTAGCGCTGGCGGCCTATCTGAAAGCCGGCGGCAGCCCAGGAGAGGAGCGCAATCGGCCGTGGTCCATCGGACTGCTGCTGGCGGTCGCGCTGCTGACCAAGACGACGGTCTATTTTGTCTTGGGTGTGGCGGTGCTGGCGGTTGTGATCCGCTGGCGGCAGGAGCGCCGGACGTGGAGATGGGCGGCGATACAATTGGTCTGGATGCTCTTGCCGGCGCTTTTACTCTCTGCTCCGTGGTTCATTCGTAACGGGCTCACTTATGGTTGGCTCGATCCCACGGGACT
>Ga0315553_10003143_pt1 | contig 12971 bp, 17 predicted proteins | sample SalMarSW160140MG_FD_203099 | JGI IMG/M metagenome (GOLD analysis project Ga0315553, IMG submission 203099) | Salt marsh sediment microbial communities from the Plum Island Ecosystem LTER, Massachusetts, United States - Salt Marsh Sediment SW1601-40 ... | reverse complement strand
CCAATACAAACGGCAAAGCTCAGGGCGCGAGCTAAGGCTCATGCAGCCTGGCGCTTCGCTCGCATCTATCAACGGGGTCGCCTGCATTCTTCTAGCAGGCCGCAGTTCAAGAGAGATTCAATCGCAGGGCGGAGCACATCGAAAGGCAATCCCGAGCGCTCGGCGATATCGAGAACGCTGGTTCGGCCGTCGGAGAGGTTGAGGACCCACAGTAGAGCCAATTGGGCCGTCTCTCCCGCCGCGGGCAGAGGCCCCCTTTTCCCTAGCTGAGATACCGGCGAGCATCGCCGCGATTACGACACCGGAAAGATTGTCGTTGGCCATGGACGGATGGCATACATGGGTGAAGATGAGGAACTCGTCGTCAGCCGTCCCGGAACCACGCACTCGGCAAATGTCAGAGCGCCCTCGCCAAGGGAGGAGTCGATCACGACTTCGTACTCGTCGTCGGGGAGGCTTTCGAGCACCCAATGGGACAGGCAGAAGCCCCAGGCTTCCTGGTAATAGCTGGTGCGATAAGGAATCCAGTCGGGATGCGCCGGCAACGAATGGAGATGCGCGCGAAGATCGCGGAGCGTCATGCGTGCTCTGACGGGGACGCTGTAGTTCACCACATGCAGGTTGTTTTCCTTGAAGTCGACGACACGCCGCCCGTTACAATCCTTGATGAAGGCGTCCTGAATGTTCCACTCCTTGGGGATCGTCCAATCGAACACCTGCGTTCCGGTCGGCACCTCGTGTGTCTCGAGGGGGATCAGGTCGCCAAGCCGCGACAGGGTTTGCCGCAAGCCGTCACCGGTGATGCTGCGGCAAATCGGGAACACTTCCGGATCAATGCGTGCATCTCCTGTCCTTCTGACCCGAGATCGACCCTGGCACGCACGCGTGATAGTCGTGTGGACTCTGAAGGCTTGATCACCGCGGATCTGCAATCCCGGCCGAAGGGGGCCAGATGAGGGCATTCAATGCTAGCGGGGTTGGCACTCCGCGGGACTCCGCCCAACAAGTCTTTCGCAACCGACTGTTTCATTGCGCAATTGATCCTGCTAGACGATTGGGGCATTCACCTCAGGGGCCCGTCGTGGCCAGCCGATTCGGCGGCGGACCGACCTCTACGCGCTCTGTGCGGTAGATCAAGCTTGCGCCTGTGCCAGCCCAACGCGCACCTCAACCAAATGCTCGCTATCAAAAGTCGCGTCGACAAGGAAATCCGAGCGCGTCGGCATTACCTCCGCTGCTAGTTCCGGACCCATTCGCGGAAGGGAGCCAGAAAGTCCCAGAATCGGGTTGTCGCCTCTGAATCGTTGTCTTTTGAACCTCCATCTCGAGGACTTGATTCGAGCCAAATGGCAAGTCCACAGCTGACGAACAGGCCGATCAGCAATGCGATGCCAATGACAACCACAGGCTTGGGACTTGAAGGAACGAGATTTGCCTCAGCGAAGGTAACGTTCTCGCCGGTGCGTTTTTGAATGTCCTTGGCGGGTTTGCTCAGTTCTTCTTTTATGAGCCCATCTATGGCTGCCAAGCGCATTTTCATCCCTCTGACTTTCGGATGCTTGTCGCCAAGCGTCGCCAGGCTTTCCGATAATTCGGCCTGCGCAGAGGTACGCTCCCCAGACAACGACTGGAGCGTGGTCATCCGCAGAAACTCCACCACGAAGGCATTCGTTATGAGAGCTGCACGCCTGGGGTCCTCGTCCGTGTACCGTAGGACGATTTGGTAGACTCGCGGTTCTGTCGCAATCGACAAGCCGCGCAAGAGCCTCATCGCAGTCAAATCCTCCTGGTATCCGGGAGACTCGGCAACGTCGCCGTTGAGCTTGGCCCCTAACCAGGAAAACGTGCCTTTGCCCGCTACATGGAGCCCCTCAACATTTAGGTCCTGGAGAACCCGCCGCGCCAGTTGGTGTGACTGGAACAGACGAGATCGAGTCTCAACTATCTGCGACGCGTCGAAGGCGACATGGTCACCGCTCGTTCCGCGTGGGACAACCGAGTCCGATGCCGCAAAACTTCCGCGAACGTAAGCCTCGGCCGTATAGCGCTTAGGCATTGCGAGCGTGGCCATGATCCCCAGCGCCAGCGCGGTGGCAACCATTATCATGATGAGCAGCTTGTGTCGCAAAAGCCTGACGAGCAGACCGGTCAGAACCTGTTCGTATTGGACACCAAGGGGCGGGGACTCAGTGTGTACTGAGTCCAAGATACGGCGTAAGGAGCGATTGCCCGTGGGTGATCTCCGCTTAACCATCGGTCCTCTCTTGCTGGGCCCTTGCTGAGCGTTGTTCGCATTCATTGCCGCACAAAAGTCTAACGGGCGTTCCCACCCTTGGAGAGAAGGACTTTTGGCATGTGGAAGCGCGAAAGTACTACCCCCACCAACCCATCTCAAAATTTTTCGGTCCTGTACAAGCAGCCCAGCTTTACCACGTATGCACGCGTGTGGCGGGTCATGTCATGCGCCATGGTTGTACAGGTTCTTATTCATCTCGGCATCTTGAGTGCGTCGCGGTGGGCGTTCCTTCAGAACTGTTTCGAAACCCCTGATCAAAAGCTGGAGACAGTAAGATGAGCAAGCGCGTATTGGTTACTGGTGGCTCGGGTTTCCTAGGCTCGCATCTCTGCGCTGTCCTGCTCAACCAAGGCTGTGAAGTGCTCTGCGTTGACAATTTTTTCACCGGGGCGCGGGAAAATGTGGATGAGCTGCTGGACCATCGCAAATTCGAGATCCTGCGGCATGATGTGACACTGCCGCTCTATGTCGAGGTCGACGAGATTTACAACCTCGCCTGCCCGGCCTCTCCAATTCACTATCAGCATGATCCCGTCCATACGATCAAGACCAGCGTCATGGGCGCCATCAACACTCTTGGCTTGGCCAAGCGGCTGAAGGCGCGCGTCCTGCAGGCGTCCACCAGTGAGGTCTACGGTGATCCTGATGTGCATCCACAGCCCGAGAGCTATCGGGGGGTGGTCAATATCATGGGAGTCCGGGCCTGTTACGACGAGGGCAAGCGTTGCGCCGAAACGCTGTTCTACGACTATCGCCGGCAGCACAATCTGGATATCCGTGTGGCCCGCATCTTCAATACCTATGGGCCAAAAATGCACCTGCAGGATGGCCGAGTGATCTCCAACTTCATTATTCAGGCCCTGAAGAACGAGCCAATCACCATCTATGGCGACGGCTCGCAGACACGATCGTTCTGCTTCGTCGACGACCTGGTGAAGGGGCTGGCGCTGCTCATGAATTTCTCGGCAGACTTGCCAGAGCCGGTCAATCTGGGCAACCCGGCCGAGATCACCATCAAGGAGGTCGCGGAAGAGATCATATCCCTAACCAGTTCGCGCTCCCGGCTGGAATATCGGCCGCTGCCCGCTGATGATCCGAGGAAGCGCTGCCCCGATATTTCCCGCGCACGGGAGCGTCTCAACTGGCAACCGCGCGTCCCGCTTAAGACCGGATTGGAGCGTACGATTATGTATTTCGAGGGTATGCTCGCAAGAGACCTCCAAGAGCAGCGGGAACTTGTCGTCAGGGCAGCATAATATGGAGAATGGTAGGACGGCCCTTATTGCTGGGGTCACAGGTCAGGATGGCGCGTACCTCGCTGAACTATTGCTGCAACGAGGCTATCAAGTCCACGGCATCAAACGCCGTTCATCCTCATTCAACACGGGGCGGGTCGAACATCTTTATCAGGATCCGCACGAGAGCGATCAGAGGTTCATCCTGCACTACGGCGACCTGACTGACGCCACCAATCTCATCCGCATCGTGCAGGAAACCCAACCTGACGAAATTTACAATCTAGCGGCGCAAAGTCACGTGCAGGTCAGCTTTGAAACGGCAGAATATACGGCCAATGCTGATGCTCTGGGTACGCTACGTCTCCTAGAGGCAATCCGGCTTTTGGGACTAAGCGAAAAGACACGGTTTTATCAGGCCTCAACATCAGAACTTTATGGTCGGGTACAGGAGATTCCTCAGTCCGAAACCACTCCTTTCTATCCGAGGAGCCCCTATGCCGCTGCCAAGCTCTACGCCTATTGGATTACCGTGAATTATCGAGAAGCCTATGGGCTTCACGCGTCAAACGGTATTCTATTCAATCATGAAAGCCCGCTGCGGGGGGAGACCTTCGTTACCCGGAAGATCACTCGTGCGGTGGCTGCCGTCCATCATGGGATGCAGCAGCATTTGTATCTAGGCAATCTTGACGCCAAGCGTGATTGGGGGCATGCGCGCGATTACGTCCGCGGAATGTGGCTCATCTTACAGCAGGGCTGCCCGGATGATTACGTGTTGGCTACGGGTGAGTTGAATGCGCCTTCGCCGAGATCGGAATCGCCATAGAGTGGCGTGGCGAAGGTCTTCAGGAGAAGGGCTATGACGCAGCCTCGGGTCGAATCTTGATCGAAGTCGATCCCCGCTACTTCCGCCCGACTGAAGTGGAGATCCTTGTGGGGGATGCAAGCAAAGCGCGTAAACGACTCGGCTGGACACATGAGACGAGCTTTGAGGAGCTTGTTTCGGAAATGGTGCGAGAGGATCTGCGGTGGGTGGCCCGAGAAGCTGAAGTGCGTCGTCGGGAGTGTGTTCTAGTCAACCCAGCGTTGGCCGTTGTCGATCAGAGCGAAAGATCTTTCGCTAGCAGGCTCATGCGGTGCTAGCTGAGCACCGCGCGTGACAAGAAGCTTGAGCCTTTGGCAACAAGAATTCGCCTACCTGTTGGTGGTACTTCCAAAGATGGGGTTTTAAGTGGCGAACTGCGGCTTATGCATCCTTGCGTGAAAGAGCACCAGTGCCCGACGATCGAGTCTCCGCGTCCAACTGGGACAACCTAAGATGTCAAAATGGGCGTTCGTCACTGGAGACCTTGGTTCGGGGGTCTCTCAGAGCACTCACGTAAATTGGAAGGGTGAGCGCGTCGACATCCTTGGCGTTGGTGTCAGCGCGATTAATATGGGTGATGCCATCGCAGTAATAGAGCGATGGATAGAGCAACGGACGCCTCATTACGTTTGCATCAGGGACGTGCACGGCGTCATTGCGAGCCGGAAGGATCCCTGCTTGCGCGACATTCATAATCAGGCCGGCTTGGTTACGCCGGATGGGATGCCGCTAGTCTGGCTCTGCCGTTGGCTGGGCGCCACCCGTGTTGAACGCGTGTATGGTCCGGATCTCATGCAGACCATCAGTGCTCGCTCATTAGGGCGCGGCTATCGCCACTTCTATTTTGGTGGAGCACCAGGCGTAGCCGATCGATTGGCCGCGGCGTTGGTCGCCGCCAATCCCGGACTCAACGTCGTCGGCACGCTGTGCCCACCATTCCGCCCTCTCACGCCAGAAGAGGATGCCGAGGTGATTGCGCAGATCAACGCGGCTGACCCCGACATTGTCTGGGTCGGACTCGGCACCCCAAAGCAGGAGCATTGGATGGCGAGCCACATTGGCCGCATCAACGCACCGGTGTTGGTCGGCGTCGGCGCCGCGTTCGACTTCTTGTCTGGCGCAAAAAGACAAGCGCCGGCTTGGATGCAGCGGAGCGGGCTTGAATGGCTTTTTCGGCTGTGCGCGGAGCCGCGCCGGCTGTGGCGTCGCTATGTTACTATCGTCCCCAGATTCCTGGCCCTTGCCTCGGCAGGGCTCATCCGCCGTGCCCTGTTAGTCAACCCCCGCCCTAGTGAGGATGTTGCCCCATAGCGGCTTGATTGCCTCGCTAACCGTAGCCCCACGGTCTCCTTGCTAATAAGTACCTTTGACGAGCAGTCCAGGCGCGCGAAGTAGATGAAGTAGGTGTTGGCACAACAACGTGTTAACCGTCACGGGAACCCGCGGATGCATCGGCCACCATCTGGTAGAGGCTAGTCGCTGAAGGCATTTTTTGTGGCGCGGATGTCAAATGCCTGAACTCGAGCGAAACTGGCGGCCGGGCCAGATTTAGGCGCTATCTTGTGCGCTTCGTACTTCTGCCTACCGCGCTTCGCGGCTCTCTCCGCACGGAGGCAAGGCCCAGTCCCCCGGAAAGTCCCAGCAAACCGACGATCAAATCACTGAGGCGTGCGTGTCGCCCGGGGACCCACACTTGCACCAGCTCGACGGTTGCCGCGAACAGGAACAGGCCGACGCCTAGAGCCCGGCGGCGGCGCGGATATCCGACCCCGAAGGCCAAACCGACGAGCAGGAAAATGGCGAGATGCTCGAGGGGTTGGGGAAGATTTGTGACCACTCGGTAGTCGGGGGGAACGACCGAGAGAACCACAATGCCGCACAGCAAAAGCCAAGCCGCAATCTGGAAAGCGCGTCTCATTTGAGGGATGTAACGCACGGCCATGGCGCCCGGAGGCAGCGAGATCTCAACACTACAATAAAACGCGCCTGCTCGCTCGCATGCTCGCTTACGCGGCCTCGCGCGCGAACCTGGCAAAAATCTCCATCGCCGGGTCTCGGCCAGTTAGGCGCACCAAATCCGCATAGGCGGAGTCGGCCTGTTCGCTTGCCGCATCTGCGTGATCATTGAGGAAATGATGAAGTCCCAGCTTCACCGCCAGCCCATGTAGTCCCTCTGCGGGGGTCGTAACTATGCGCAACTCGATCGCCGTGAGTTCATCAGGGGTAACGGCATCATCGTTCTTGATCGCGGTCTGCATCTTTTCGAACGCGCCGAGCCACTGCTGAAATAGATTGGTGAGCTCCTCGTCCATACCATTCCCCCACTTTCCCGTTGCTTAAGACAGTTATCCCTATAGGAGTCCACGCGGCCCCTTCTGCAGGCAAGTTGTCACGAGAACGTTAATTTATCCACTGCAAATACGGCAACAAAAGGTCTCGTATAACAAGAACGCGACTACAGAAAAGTTCCAAGTCTTGCAGGCCCGCAAATACCTAGGGGCGTTAGAATCGATACCTCAACGGGGCTAAATATCTCTCGCGCCCCCAACCTTGAGCGCAGTTAGCGCGCCACGCGATGTATTATGGGATGCTCTAGAGATGCTTGTGGGCTACCCGCGGTAGTGGGCAACCAACGATCCTGAAGTGTCAACGTGGGTCAATAATGGAGTATAGCGACCGCGCTTATAGGGATTGCGGTCGACGGTGAAGTCCAAGAAATCGGCGATACGGCGGGCGCTGGGCTCGTTCTTCGGCAACCGCGGTTCGATCCCTGCACAGGCATCATCCTCAACCAAAAGAACGTCTCCCATTTTCCCCTCCTCGTCAGGCCATCCGGGGGCAAGGAATCTGATTTGCTAATTGGGTTCAGACCCTAGCGAGTGTTGTCGGCGCGTCGCCAGGCATCGGGTCAGGCGCCGACAGTGGTGAATTCCTCAAGCCACCGCTCGGCCCGGAAATGTCGGTATTGTTCGGCCCGCAACCGGTCCGCCAGACGGTTCGGCGGCAGTTCGACGTCGTTGTAGGTGAGAACGGCGTCCTTCTTGACGTCGCGCACGAGCTTGCAGCCCTCGACCAGTCCCTCAGGCAAGTATTGCCCCTTGCTCATCTCGTCGACGTTCGCGGCTTCGCCGTAGGTCATGTACATGCCGTAGTCGTCGAGAATCTCGCCGGCCTTCAAATCGCGCTTGGCGATAGCGGACACTTCAACCACCGGGCCGCCGAGCGGCTTGGCAAGGTTATCACCGAACAGCACGACGCGGGCGATCGAGTTCGGAACCTCGAAATGCACCAGGTGATACGGCATGAAGAACGAATAGAGCGGTCCTTCGCCCATCTTGTACAGATTGAGATAGTGCTGTTGCTTCGGATCAGGGTGCTCCGCGAGCACATAGACTTTGGTCAGCGGCGTGCCGACAACATAATCGATGATGCCGCCGAGCGAGCGCAGCTCGTCGATATCGTAGAGCTTGCCGATCTGCATCACGTCGCCTTTGTATTCGAGGCCGCGTGACATGCCGCGCGAGCGGACCTTGAAGCCGGTGGCATTGGCCACAATCGTCTGCTCGCAGCTGATCTTGGTACCGTCGGCGAAACTCGTCACCATCGCCGGATTTTGCTGCCACCGCTCCGCAAATCCCTTCTGTGTGGTCGGATTGCGATAAGGGTCCTGCAAGCCTTTGACGTTGCCGATGACGCGCGGTGTCAATCCAAGACCTTTGACCCACCGGTAGAGGTTCATCTGAAGGCCGGGCTCGTCACCGTCGCAGGCCGAAAGGATGACGCCGTACTTCTTCGCGTAGACTTGCAGGATCGGGCCGATGGTCGCGTCGATTTCGGCATTCATCAGCACGACGTCCTTGCCGTGCTTGAAGGCCTCGAGCACGACATGCGCACCGAACTCGACCGATCCGGTCACGTCGCAGATCACGTCGATGAGCCCTGAGCGCGACAGAAGGAGGGCATCCTCCGTGGCCACCGGCTTGTTCGCGCGGATCGCGTCGTCGAGCTTGTTCTGCGTGTCGGCGACAACGACATCCCTGTGGCCGGAATATTTGTAGACGTCGACCGCGCGCCGGATCTTGCGGTTGGAGATCGCAGCGACCCGCATGCCGGGAATGCTGTTCTCGATCTGATTGGTGAGGCCCTGGCACATGAAGCCCGCGCCGACAACTCCGACGCGGATCGGCTGTCCTTGCGCTTGGCGTTCTTGAAGAGCGGTATCGACGAGTATCACGTTAACACGCTCGCTGTGCCCCGCTCGCGAGCCATTTTACGTTTCACTTCGGACTCGATCTTGGCGAGCAGTTCGAACTTTTGATCCTTGTCCGAAATGACGGACACCGGCAGCGGCCACTTCAGGCCAAGCTTCGGATCGTTATACGCCAGGCCGCCTTCGGCGCTCGGCGTATAGAACTCACCGACCTGGTAGCTCGTGTCGGTGTTATCGCGCAGCGCCTGATAGCCATGCGCGAACCGCTCCGGCACGTAGAGTGCGCGCTGATTGTCTTCGTTCAGCTCGACTTCGATATGCTGCAGATAGGTTGGGCTTTCCGGGCGCAAGTCGACGATGATATCGAGGATCGCACCGCGCGTGCAGCGGACAAGCTTGGTTTCGGCCGCCGGCGGGAATTGGAAATGCATCCCGCGCACGGTGCCCTTGCGGATGTTGTGCGCGACATTGGCCTGGGCAATGATCGGCTTGAGGCCATGGGCTTCGAATTCCTTCTGGCAAAAGCCTCTCGCAAAGAAGCCACGCGAGTCATCTCTTCGCTCCAAATCAATGACAAAGGCACCCTTGAGTTTGGTCTCAGTAAAAATCACGGTGACTCCTTGTTCCGGTTCTCCAGTGCCGCCGCAGCCGATCCCCAAGAGCTGAGTTATGCCGGAGAGCGAGGCCTTACGGCAAGGTCGAAGGGCACCATCCATCTGGCTCCTGTGTGTATGCGATCCCGCGGGTCAGTGGCCGGCAGGCATAGTCCACTCTGCAGCGATCATCGCCAATAACCGGGAGGGGGTACCCATAACCGGGAGGGGGTTACCCATTTCTGGTCGCCGCAGGCCATTAATTTTATCCCGAAGGGCCCGCGCAATTGACCGATTTGTCTGTACTCATCACGTTTGCGTTTCGGCAAACTTGATCGCTTCTCGCGGACCTCGGTCGGCGGCGACTCGAGCAAGCCGACCGCGATTGGTGCTAGGCGAAGAATTCAGGCTGATGAAAGATTATGCTATCTGTTTTGGATATGACTCGCGTGAAGCGCCTGCTCTGCCTGGGCGCCCACTGTGATGACATTGAAATCGGGGCTGGCGGTACGATCCTACACTTGGCCAAGGTCCACCCCGAGCTCGAAGTGAAATGGGTGGTGTTCGCCGGCGAGAATCCGGTGAGGGTCGAGGAAGCGCGACGCTCGGCGGAGATATTCCTCGCCGGCACCAGCACCAAGAGCGACATCGCCATTCACGGCTTTCGTGACGGATTCTTTCCGTTCCAGGGCGAGCTCATCAAGGAAGCCTTCGAGGACCTCAAATCGAGCTTCGCACCGGACCTCATTCTGACCCACCACGACGACGACCGGCACCAGGACCACCGTCTCGTCTCGCAACTGACCTGGAACACCTGGCGGGACCACATGATCCTCGAATACGAAATCATGAAATATGACGGCGATCTCGGCCGCCCTAACCTGTTCGTGCCGCTCTCCCAGGATTTGTGTCAAGACAAGATCGGCGGATTGCTGGACGCATTCCCCTCCCAGAGCAAACGGCAGTGGTTCAACGAAGAGGCCTTCTGGTCCCTGCTCAGGCTGCGCGGCATCGAGTGCAACGCTCCCTCTCGCCTCGCCGAAGCGTTTTTCGTGCGCAAGATCATGGCGTAAGCGGCGCCCGCGCCAGTCACTCCAGGGTGGTCGTCGGCCTCGCGTGAGGTGGTTGAACCTCCAAAGGGGTAGATCCGGACGGCTGTGGCCAGACTACCACCAATGATGCGCCGCCGCATGGATCCCATCCTTTTGCGCGCCGCGTGCGCGAAGTCTTCTCTGGCATCCTACTGCTGAACAGGGCGTGACGCTCTCGCAGCGCCCAGCGGCGGACGCGTCGCCTAACTGGGACGTCGATTGGCTGAAGACACGCCATTGGAGATCCTGGTCACGGAAGCCACGGGGTTCATCGGCCAGCATCTCTGTCACCGCCTGTGCGCTGACGGCCATCGCGTCCATGCGACGTCGCGGGGGCAGTATGAGACGCGGCCGTCAGGTCCGCGCTGGCATCAGGCCGAAATGGTCGATCTCGCCGCGACTCGCCACCTTTTTGCGACCATCGAGCCTGATGTGGTGTTCAATCTGGCCACCGAGGTCGATGCCAGCCCGGACTTCACGCTGATGCTGCCGACGTTTCATAGTCTCCTTGCGAGCACGATCAATGTGCTGGTGGCGGCCATGGAGGAGGACTGCCGCCGCATCGTCTTGACCGGTTCGCTGACCGAGCCGATGCCAGGCGAACGGATCGCAGTGCCGCAGTCCCCCTATGCCGCAGCGAAATGGGCCGGTGCCGGCTACGGCCGCATGTATCACGACCTGCTCGCCGCGCCCGTCGTCATCCTGCGCCCGTTCAAGACCTATGGCCCGGGCCAGGCCGTCGCCGAGCTCATCCCCTCGGTCACCCTTGCTTTCCTTCGCGGCGAGCGCCCCAAGATCTCGAGCGGGACAGCCGCTGCGGACTGGGTGTACATCGCCGACGTGGTCGAGGGCTTCATTGCCGCCGCCACCGCGCCCGGAATTGAAGGCGAGACGATTGATCTCGGCACTGGAACCCTGGTGCCCATGTGCAGCGTCGTTGAACGCATTGCCGGCATACTCGGCGGCGATAAGGAGGCGGACTTTGGCTCTGGCTCTTTGCCCGATCGGCCCAAGGAAAACACCGTCGCTGCCAACACCGCCGACGCCGCGAAATATCTAAAATGGCGCGCACGGACCTCGTTGGATGATGGGCTCCGGCAAACGGTCGAGTGGTACCGGCGGAGACGTTTTAGCGCGGCACAACCGAGCTTCCACTCCGGAGCGCCGGCCAAAGGCCTGAAGCAAATGCTCCCATAAGCCTGAAGAATCCCCGAAAATCGTTGCGTGGAGAGTGTCGCGAAGCTGGTCAAGGAAGATCAGCGGCCGCTGCCGCGCGCGACTGAGCCGATGCAGCTCGATCCGCAGATTCGGCTGATCTGCCCGGTCGGAGGACTGATCCTATTCTCGGCGGCGCAGATGCATTCGAGCGTGCCGAACACTTCCGGCGTGACCCGCTTTAGCATCGATTTTCGCACGGTGCATCTCGACGATGTGGTCGACCGTAACGGCGCGCCAAATCTCGACGCTGCGTGCACCGGCACGGTGATGCGCGATTTCATGCGTAGCACCGACTGCGAGCGCCTGCCCGAGGACATCGTCGCGCTCTACGACGACGGCACCGCCACGCAAGGCGATCTGATCTACATGCCAAAAAGTGCGTGATGGAGCGCGGGTCTATTGGCAAGTGTTGGCAGCCTGATCACCGGTGGCAGCGGCTTCATCGGCCGGCATCTCTGCCGCCGGCTGTGCGCGGCGGTGCAGAGCGTGCACGCCACATCGCGCAGGCCGCATGCAAGCCTCCAATCAGGGCCTGTCTGGCACGAAGCAGACTTGGCAGACCTCGCCGCGGCGCGCGGCTTGTTCGCGGCGCTCAAACCTGACGTTGTCTACCATCTGGCTGGGGCAGTCGGGGCGAACCCCGATCTTCGCCTTGTCATACCGACCTTCCAGAGCCTGCTTGCCAGCACCGTCAATGTGCTTATTCCCGCCACGGAGGCGGGGTGCCAGCGAATCGTACTTGTCGGCTCGCTGACTGAGCCCCAGGCTCCCGACGGTGCCGCCGCGCCATACTCTCCGCCGCCGCGAAATGGGCAGCTTCGGGATATGGCCGCATGTTTCATCAGCTTTATGGCGCGAGCTTTATGGCGCGCCGGTTGTCATCCTGCGCCCATTCATGACCTATGGCCCTGCCCAGGCGGCGTCAAAGCTCATTCCTTCGGTCATCCTATCCCCTGCTGCGCGGGGAGCAACCCAAGCTCTCAAGCGGCAGGACCAGTGCTGATTGGGTCTATATCGAGGATGTGATCGAAGGCTTTGTCGCGGCCGCGACGGCTCCGGGAATTGAGGGCGAGACTATCGATCTAGGCTCCGGAAGGCTCATCCGCATGAGCGATGTCGTCGGTCGCCTGGTCAAGGATCAGTCGCAGCACCATCGAGCCCGATTTCGGCGCACTGCCTAACAGGCCGCACGGAAACTCGATCGTCGCTAACGTGTCGCTCGCCGAGCAGCGGCTTGGCTGGCGCCCCACGACAGCTTTGGACGACGGCCTCGCGCAGACAGTGGAGTGATACCGGGCCAAGGCCGAGAGACTCTTCGCCACAGAGCTTTACCACGCCGCGCCATGAGCCGCCCAAGCTGGTTACCTCGGACTTTCCGGAGAGGCGCAACGGGCGCTGGCCTATCCTAGCGGCAACACCCGGTCTCGCAATTGGGAACACCGATCTCGGCATGAGTATCG
>Ga0315553_10003142_pt1 | contig 12974 bp, 10 predicted proteins | sample SalMarSW160140MG_FD_203099 | JGI IMG/M metagenome (GOLD analysis project Ga0315553, IMG submission 203099) | Salt marsh sediment microbial communities from the Plum Island Ecosystem LTER, Massachusetts, United States - Salt Marsh Sediment SW1601-40 ... | reverse complement strand
CATAGCCGCTGCCATGGCGACCATAACCAAGCTGTTACGTTACGATCCGGTGCCTTACTTCATCTCTGCCATGATCATGATCAATCTGGGAGGAACAAGCACCCTGATCGGCTCAGTGTCTAACATGATAATCGGTCTTGAAGCGGGGATAAGCTTCACCGACTTCATTGGATACCTAGCCATTTGTGAAATTGCTCTCTGGGCATTAACAATCTTCGTTTTGTACATGATCTTCAAATCAAGGCTAGGCGAAAAAAAAGAACTACCAGAATACAATCCTTGGGAGAGCGTGAAAAACAAGACACTCTTTTACCGTTCCATTTTCATCCTAATCCTTCTGATAGGGCTCTTTTTGACGCTGGAAAACCTTGGAGTTGGACCAGAAGCTGTTGCCTTAGGATGCGCTATCATTGCTTTGGCTCTGAGCGGTGCTGACCCCGCAGATATTTTCAAAAAACTAGACTGGGAAACCATATTTTTTATCGCAGGCTTCATGTTCGTGGTTGGGGGTCTAGAAAGCACATTACTCTTGAAAGACATATCGACTTCACTTTTCCAAACAGTTGGACAAAGCCCATTAGGTGCAAGCATGGCCACTCTGTGGGCTAGCGGTCTTGCAAGCAGCGCAGTAAGTAACATCGCTATTGCCCTAACTTTTACTCCGATAATCAGCAGCGGAGTTGCCGTATTAAACTCGGCAGCCGTGTGGTCAGCGTTGATTCTCGGAACGAATCTGGGAGGAGCCACTACGCCTTTGAGTGGTGCTGTAATCATGATGGGCATAGGCGCCCTAAAACGCGAGGGAATCTCTCTGAGTTTTGCTGAGTTCACAAAAGTGGGTGTAATCACTTCTCTTGTCCAGTTAGGCTTCGCAAGCCTTTATCTAATTGTACGGTTCAATTTATGGGTGTGAACAATTTGGTTAGAAAATGGATCGAATCTAGAGAGAGAAAACCAGAATCCGAGTATGAAGAGGCTAAAAGAGAATTTGAGATGGCCATGGGACAGCCTTTCATTACCTTGAAATTGGAAATTCCGACAGGATTCGAAGAATTCAGCAGCAACTTTCGTAAACTGGAAAACGATAATCGGTTCCATGAAGAAGTTAAGGACCTGATAAAAAAGCGTCTCCTGCTTGATTCGCGTCACAAAAAGAGTCCACAACTGGAATGAGTCTTTTCTGCTGTGGATTTGTGTTTTCTACCTCTTTTTAGTTATTGCTCTTTAGCGTGAGCAAAACGGCTTCTTTTGGTAGAGCATCAAGAACCGTTTAGTTGGCATAATAACCTCATTTAAGACCAGAATTGATTTTTGCACTGTTGTTATTAGAGGTCGCCTAACATTTCCTTCAGAGATTCTACTTCTTCTCGAAGCGAGTCTACCTCTTTCTCCAGAGTGCTAGCTTTCTTTTCTCCCGCTCTCTTGAGGCTCTCTATTTCTTCCAGAAGGTCAGTTCTCTCGCCTTTCAGTTTCTCAATTTTTTCCTTCAAGTCCCCCAACGTCTGCACAAGCCTCCTCTCAATTCCTTTAATCTCCTTGACCATGCCTTTAAGAGTTACTCTCTCTTTTTCTTTCCCCATAACCTTCCGGAAACTTTTTTTGCATTTAGGGCAAGTGAAGAGCCCCAAAGTAAGCTTGAATCGTTCACCCTTTTTGCTGGGTCTGCCAACCATAGACCACGTTTTGGTTGGTTTAGTTACCTCGGTTCCACATGTAGGGCACACTGACAACTTCAAGCCTCAGTATTAGTTAAGGCTACTCATTAAAAATTTTTTTAACGCTCTCAAGTCCACTTCAGTTAACCTGTAACTACTCCAAACACAAACTGCCTTTACGCTCGTCAGTTATCGAATTTGGCACATCACGCTTTTCAGTTCTTCAGCTAATCACCAGGACGATTCAACCTAAAACAGGGATTGTTAGAGGTAAATGACAAACTGGAGGCGTTCAACCAATTCTTTATAGCGGTTCCTTATGGTTACCTCTGTCACCTGAGCAATCTCTGCGATTTCTCTCTGCGTTTTTCTTTCTCCAGTCAGAACCGACGCAATGTAGCTGGCTGCCGCGGCTATGCCTGTAGGTCCCCTTCCTGACGTAAGCTTCATCTCTTTGGCTGCAGCGAGAATCTTGTGAGCGATCTCCTCAACCTTTCCCTGCATGGTTAGCTGGTTAGAAAACTTGGTTATGTACTGGCTTGGCTTTAGAGGTGGGATGAAATAGTTAAGTTCCTTTATTAGAAAACGATAGCTTCGTCCAACCTCCTTTTTGTTTACAGTAGAAGCCTGCGCGATCTCATCCAGAGTTCTAGCCACCCCACACTGTCGACAAGCCACATAAATAGCGGCGGCAGTTACTCCCTGAATAGACCTTCCTCGGATGAGACGCTCCTTAACAGCTTTGCGGTAGATAACCGAAGCAGTCTCAAGAATATTTTTGGGCAAATTCAGATTGTTAGCTATCTTGGATATCTCAGAAAGAGCAAAAGCAAGGTTCCTCTCCGTGGCGTCGGAGACCCTGATGCGCCGCTGCCACTTCCGCAACCTGTAAATTTGAGCCTTCTGACCAGGAGCAATCCTCTTGCCGTAAACGTCCCGATCATGCCAGTCAATCATGGTTGAGAGACCCTTATCATGAATCGTAAATGTGAGTGGTGCACCAGCTCTGGCACGTTTAGCGCGCTGCTCATCGTCAAATGCTCGCCACTCTGGTCCTTGATCTGCAAGTTTGGCGGCGACGACGAAGCCGCAGTTCATGCAGACTATTTCAGCGCATTCGTAGTCTCGCATGAGACGATTGCTTCCGCATTCGGGGCATCTTTGAATCCTTGGAGGTTGTTGGATGTTTTCTTTTTTCATCTTCTTTTCCTCTTTTTTCTTCCTGCATTAGAGGGGGTTGAGTAAAGAACTTGGTTAACAAGCTGCTCTGGACTCTGGATATGGGGTTTGACAGCCACATAGGGGGAGGATGTGGGACCGAAAACGTCAAAAACTGTTCCCACGGGCTTGAGTTTTTCGTTTGTCACTTCGTCGCCGATGTGGGGAATGTTTTCCGCCTTCAGAATCATGTTTTTTGTGTTGCTTAGGTGAAGGACGTGACCGATTCTATGCAAAACCTTTTTTCCCCTCACAAAACCTATTGCTCACACGGAGCGCTTTATTTAAACGTTTCTGAGGCTGTATTCCAGTTTGCACAATCGATTCCTGTGTCTGAAATTTTTGTGCTAAATAAGAGAATTTTAAGCAAAATCAACTATGATAGAATGTTATTTTATTTACATTTTTGACGAAAGTTCTTTGGGTCTCTGGGAAAATCGCTTCAACTCGTCCAAAAATGTCGGAGGACAGAGCGAACACCGCAACTAATAAAACACTCTAAATCGATAGCCAGATAAGATCGAAATGCGGAAACAAAACAAGATTTTTCTTTGGTCCGTTTACTTTGACGCAAACAAAAGCAGAGCAGATGGGCGGAGGGTTCCAAAGAAGCTCGCCGTATCGGCACCAAAACTGGAGGAGCTTCAAATGGCGGCAAAAAGGTTGGGTCTTCAACCTGAAGTTGTATCTGACGCTGCGCATCCAAGTTCTCCATGGAAAAGAACTGGGCTACTTGTTGTCCCCAAAAAGGAATCCAAAAGTAAAACCTTGAAGAGGATTGCGGAAGAACTTTCTAGTACACGTACATAATTTTTGCTAGGCGCCCTCTTTGGAGACAAGAATCGCGTTTACAATGCCGTCTTGTCCAGGGCGGGATGTTACCCGTGCAGTTCCCAAGGGCGTTGCAATCATTGTTCCTTTTGTGATTACACCTCGTCGGTCGTAGTCCACGTTGGCGGGGTTCTTTATCACCCGAAGTATCTCTACTTTTGAAGTTTTCCCAGAAGCGTCGGATATGTTTGCTTGATTCACTGCTAATAGGCGAATCTTTACGTTACCTCCATGCTTCCGAACCATTCTGCTCTTAGGTTTGCCCAGCGCTGTTTCTGCTGGAAAGAAGCCTTTCTCGTATCTTCTTTTCTTTCGGTTAACTCTTTTCCTTCCGCCCGAATCTTTGCGTTTATGTTGATCTCCGTGCCAAACAGACAAGCTTACATCATCTCATAGGTCTCGATGAGACTAGCAAAACTCGACATATAAGCTTATCTTTGCAGCCTATTTCTCAGGATTCGTCTTTTCTTCTGTTTCGGGCTCGGCGAAATCTTGGAATATGGTTTTAAGCTGGCGTTTCATTGCTCGTAGGTCGTGGCTTAAACCAAAGAAGTCAGCGAAAAACTCGGTTGTTTTTATAACCTTTTTTCTTCCAACCCCTTCGCGGACGATCAACTCCATGTCTTCCAGTTGTTTAAGGTGACCGTAGGCGTGGTGACCTCTAACATCGATGACTTGGGTTTGAGGAATTGGCTGCCTAAACGCAATATAAGATAAGGTTTTCAGTGGACCTGCAGAAAGAAGCGGTCTTGTGGCTAACCTTCTAACTTTATCTGTGTACTCGGCTTTCAGTTGCATAACAAACCGTTCCCCTTCAAGTTCAAGAACCTCAAGGGCTGTGTCACGATTCCTGTAATTCTCCACTAAAACTTTAGCGAGTTTTCTAACCGTTCTTTTAGAACGAGTTCTGATTACGCTTCCCAAGGTCTTCAGATCAAGGGGGCGCCCTGCCACGTAGAGCCCTGCTTCCAGTAAGGCTAATTGCCGCCTGAGCCTCTCCGGTTTAGGATTTTCAGATGATTCCTGTTCCTTTTCCTCCAAAGGTAGGGTCTCCTGTGACTGTTATGTACAGTTCCTCCGTGTCTTCCTCCTGCCACAACCCTATCTTTCCGCTTTGGGCAAGAAAGAGAAGGATTATAAATGTTTTAACTGCTTCAAGCTTTTCTAGTCCAGCAACGAGCTTGGAGAATCCTATCAGATCCCCTTTTCCTGCAAGTTGGCAGAGCTGACTGTAAACGTTCTTCATGCGTTCCTCGATTTCCAGCAGATAGAGGTCGATTTGCGGAATAATCTCGGGAGTGGGCAAGATTGGTTGAGGCGATGGTGGAGGGCGTGTGCTCTCGCCTCTCAGAACCTCATCCAATACATTCAACAGGTTTTCTAGAGTGGTTGAAGATAACTCGTAACGGAGAGGGAGAAACATGGGAGGAGGAACGAAATCCGGTGGGCTTTTAGGTGGCGGCGGAGGCTCCTCAAGTTTTAGTAAAAGTTTGGTTTTCATCAGGTAGATGGTGCTAGAGGAGTCCAAAGCCACGCCTGAGGCTCTGAAGTCTACTTCTCCGCGGTGCTCCATCTCCTCCAAGAAAGTGGTTAACAAAAAGGAAATGTTGACGTCCCAAGGCATTATCTTCTCTAATCTGTGAATCTCAAAGAGTATACTCAAGGGAGGCTGAAAATAGAAAGGTTTTTCCATAGACTGCGACATCATGCAGCCTCCTGAATCTTAGCTGATACCACATGAGAGTAGCCGCTGCGTTCATAGATTCCCCACACTTTCTTAGCTTTGCTGACCATCTCCGGCTTCAAGGTGATAACCACAAACTGGGACTTCATGGACTCCTCAGAAAGAAGGTCTCCCAGTCTGGATACGTGGAAGGGGTCAAGGTGAGCGTCGATTTCATCGAACAGGTAGAAAGCAGCGGGCATAAAGTCTTGCAAAGCAAAAATGAATGCAACCGCCGACACGGACCTCTCTCCGCTGCTGGCTCCGCTTACAAGGATAGATGCTTTATTTCTAAATTGGACATTCATATCCATTCCTCCAGAGAATGGGTCTTCAGGATTCTCAAGTATCAAAGCAGCTTCGCCACCGCCTGTTAGCTTTGTGAAGTATCCTCTGAAGCTGCTATCAATCTTTTCGAAAGCGTCCATGAAAACTGCACGCTTTTTCCGTTCAATTTCATCCATGAAAGCGAGGATAGACTGTTTTTCTTTTTCAAGTTCGTTCATGCGTATGGACAGTTCTTTGTATCGCGAAGCCTGCTCGGAGTAGTGGTCTAGAGACAGCTGATTTACGGCGCCTAGTCGATTCAGCTCAAGACGTAACAGCTTAAGGGATGACTCAGCAGTCTCCAGCTGTTCATGCGAAATCGGCAAGGGCTCAGCATAGCCTAGTTCCTGCAATCGCTGGTTGTGCTGTTCCAGTTTTAATTCGCATGTTTGGAGATTCAATTGTAGCTCGTTATATAGCCTGTCTGAACGTTCATACACTGAATCCAATCGTTGCAGCTTTTTGTCAATGTCATCAATCTGAACCGTGAATTTTTTGGATTCTTGCTTGGCGTTTAGAACGGTTCGAGACAGCTCTTCCTTGGAATCTCCCAGTTCCAGAAGCTCCTCATCCAAGGCTTCTTTTTCTTTTGCGGCTGCTTCAACCTCGCTTTCAACCGTTGAGATCTGCGTTTTCAGCTTTCGCAGTTGGATTCTAATGTTATCCGCGCCTATTTTGAGGACGTTTCCAAACTTGGATTCGAGAGTGGCAAGGTTAGTTTCCGTGTTGCCCATGATTTGGCGACCCCCGATAATCTCTTCGCCCAACTTTTCTCGTTGAATCTCCATCTCCTGAATCCTAGCTGGATCCGTTTTCAAACGTAATTTCGCTAATTCCTCGCGGAGATTTTCCATTTGTTTTTTAAGAGAATTATGTTGTGCTCTTAGAACCCCTAATCGGGTTTTTTCTTCTTCTCTTTTTTCGTTAATTCTCAATACATGGTTCTCGATGCGTTTGATGTTTTTTCTTGTATGCTTAACGTTCTGGCGAACTCTTCCAATTTCACCATCAAGAGTTACAATAGTTTCAGCCAAGCTGGCAAGTTCTATCCTAATTACTTCAATTTCTTCTTTGAAACCGCTTATGTCGCTCTCCCTTTTTGTCAAATGTCGCTGAAGAGCTCCCACGGCTTCGTCAAGACTCTTTACAGCTGACTCGCTAGGAATGATTGAGGAATAGTCAACTGGCGCTCGATAATAACCACTTTCGAAGCCCCCCTGAGCCTCGTAAAGGTCTCCGTTAACAGTAACTGTTCGATGACCGTTTCGCGAAGCGGCAAAGGCAGTTTTATCATCTTTTGTTACCAGCGTGTCCCCGAAGACAAAGCTTACAGCAGGATCAAACTGTTTTTTGCACTTGACAAAATTGGAAGCAGTGCCGTCCACTCCCCTAATCCTTGGGGTGCTGATGGAATGGATTTCGGACATTTCTTCAAGGGGAATTATCTTGATTCTGCCCAATCTCATGCGTTTCAGAGTCTCAGCGCACATGAATGCTGAGTCAAAGTTCTGAACAACCATGGCGTCAAGCCAGCCGGATGCCGTAGCTTCCACGGCTTGTCTATATCCTTTTTCGATTTTGATCAGGTTTTTGAGGCGTCCGTGAATACCTGTAATCACGCCTAAATCCGCCAGCTCTTCGATGTTCCTCAGCGCGTTTTCTTCTGTGGCAACTTTTTCAGCCATTTCCCTTTGAGTGGCGAACTCCACTACTGCTTCTCGTGCGGACTCGGCGATTTTTTCTGCTTGGGTGATCTCTAACTTCACGGATTCTTCTTGTGCAAGTCTTCTATCTATTGTTTTTTCAAGATTTTTGGAGCTTTTTATTTGCTCTTTGTGTACCATCTTGAGGTCCGCGTAGGATTTTTTGAGGGCACTGAGGTTGGATTCGAAATTCTCCTTTCGAGTTACAAGATCGTTTAGTTGCCGCGTAAGAACTTTTAAGGATGTTCGGCTCTTGATAGCATCGCTGTTAAGATCAACGAGTTCTTGGGTGCGCTTTTCTAACTTTTCCTCAACTTCTCTGATTTTTTTGCTGTTTTCTCCCAAATTTGCTCGCAGTTGAGATGCCTCGTTTGAGACTTTGTCATAATCTGCTTGCTTCTCGGCGATTTCGGTGAGGAAACGCTCCCGCTCTCGCTTTAACCTTCGAATCTCCTTTCGGTTATCTTTGATTTCATGTGTAATAGCTTCCAGTTTCTGTATGTTGTTCTCCATCACTTTTTTGAGACCATCAAGGCTTGCGTTTCCAGCTCCAATCTTAGTTGACAACTCGCTTATCTTCGACCGAACTTCCCCTATATTATATTGAACCTCAAGAAGACGCGTTCCCCGATCTTCAATCATTTCTGAACCGAGCTTTCTCCATTCTGTTTCGGCTTCGTGCCGCTGAGACCTAAGCTGTTCCCTTAGCTGTCTCGATTTCTCAACCTTGCTCCGAACCTCTTCGATTTTTGAAGCCAAATCAGCTTTCTTCCTCTCAACTTCCAAGATATCACCGAAAATCTTCATAGCTTCGAATCGTTTGATCTCTTCTTTAAGAAACATGTAACGAAGCAGCTCATTGCGTTCTCTTTCCAGATCGTCTACCCTCTTCTGCACCTCATCTATTCGACCCATGGCAGTTCGGATAGAAATCTCAGCTGCCCGAAGTTTCTCTTCTGCCTCAGCCTTCTCAGCATCATACTGGGCTATGCCAACCAAGCTCGATATCATTTTTCTGCGGTCGTGAGAGGAGATTTCGGCAATCCGCGTGATGGCGCCCTGCAAAACAACGTTGTGGCCTGTGGGGCTGATTCCTGCCATGGAAAGGATGTCAAGAATATGACCTCTTGAAATTCTTCTCCCATTGAGACGGTAGACGCTTTGGCCTGCCCTGTTAATTTCACGGGAAACAGTCACTGTTTTTGTGTCCACGGGCAGGCGGTTGTCAGAGTTGTCAAACTGAAGCACTACTTTGGCGGTCTTTGCTTTTTTAACCTGCAATTCGGGGTAACCGTGATAAACTAGTTTGGAGAGGCTTGCAGCACGCATTCTCCTAGCGCTGAGTTCGCCTAAGCCAAAGAGGACAGCGTCTGCAATATTCGTTTTTCCGCTTCCGTTCGGTCCAGTTATGACCGTGAAACCCTTATCTAACGTAACGGTGGCGGTTTTCGGACCGAAGGACTTGAAGCCTTTGAGCTCAATTTTCTTAATGTAAGGCATCTTTCTCTAATTCGCCCTCGGTTTTTTGCATAGGCGGGAATTACCCTAATGTACTTCACAACTTTTCTGTAATACCTTCTATAAATAAGCTGTGTTTAAAGAAGATGTTTAAACTAACTAATACAAAAGTTTAGATGCCATTTTCACTCATTTCCGGAGCCGCGGAACTGTTCTGCCATCATTCTGACAAAGGATTTGATGTTCTTTTCATCGCCATAAACAAGCATGTACCCGTTTTCCTGCATTTTACATGAAAGCTTGCTCTCTTTCACCAAGTTTTTCACATCCTCCAAGGGAGTGTCATCCGAAATTTTGATTCGCATCCAACTCTTGTCGCGGGGAACCCCTAAGCTAAATCTGGAGCCCGCCGCCCTGTCTTCTTTCTTTTTCACTGTTTTTGTGTCTTTAAGTTTTTTCAGCCACTCTTCCACGGTTTCTGTTCCCAGTTTTTCCGCGGCGAAGATGGCGTACGATTCGACGCTCCTCAGGTATGTGTCGATTCTAGAAATGTTTTCTGTGTGTGTGGGGTCGGCTTTTAGAACTTGGATCATGGTGTTGGCGGAGCGCAGGTCGTTTATTACGTCTGCCGGAATCTTCTCGCCTCTTTCTTGAAGTTCTGTCAGTAGGTCAGCTAAAATTTTCCATTTATCCTCGTAACTCATCTCACATTTCCTCTCCCATTCAAAGGGGCTTCTGAGACCCAGCCACTGAGTGAAGAGTCGCTTAAGCCTCAAGTAGATAAAAGAGACACTCTGTTTTAGTGATTTCTTTTAGAGAACGTTGATTTGGAGAAGATAAAGCTTTTTTCTAGTCTCTATCGTCTATTTGACGTGCTCTTGTTTTGATCCAATCTGTAACTTTGTTTTCTGTTATCTTCTCATCTTGGTTTTGTTTTTCCAGTTTCTCTTTTATGAGAGCTAAGAGTTTCGCTGGTTTAACGGGTTTTGTCACGTAGGCGTCTGCTCCTTGGTTCAGGGCTTCCATGGCGTTCTCGAGGCTAGGGTAGCCTGTGACCATGATCTTTACCATCTTCGGTGTGTTTTCATGCAATTTTGCCAGAAGCTGAGTGCCCTCCATGTCCGGCAGCTTAATGTCTAACAAAGCCAAGTTATAGAAGTTGACTTTTGCTTTCTGTTCGGCTTCTTTTCCGCTCTTAGCTGTATCTGTTTTGTATCCTTTCTGCTGAAGTATGCTTGCCATGGTTTTTCTTATGTTTTCGTCGTCTTCCACGATGAGGATTTTGGGTTGTTTTTCAGTCAAGTTTTACACCTCCGTTTCTCTGGATAGGTAACTTAACCGTGAAAATTGAACCTTCACCTTCTTCACTTTCTACCGCAATGCTGCCGTCATGAATCTCGACAAACCTCTTACAGATTGGTAAACCCACACCCATGCCTTGAGCCTTTGTGGTGAAGAATGGAGTGAAGATTTTTGGTATGTTTTCTTTTTTTATGCCTATGCCGGTGTCTTGGAATGTAACTTCAATAAAACCGTTTGTTTCTTTGGTTGACACTTTCAGTATTCCTCGTTTCTCTTCCATTGCCTGTATTCCGTTAATAGCCAAGTTCACGAAAATCCGTTTCATCATATCCTTGTCAGCCTCTATTTTCGGGAGTTCACCTAGCTCTATGATGGCTTCCACATTTTCTGGTGTTTTGACGTGTGAAAACGTCTCTTTAACAAGCGTGTTGATGTCCATCTCCCTAAATAACGGTTCCCGTTTTGACGCAAAACTCTGCAGGTCCTTCACTATATTGTCAGCATAATCAACTGAATCATGAATAGCTTGGAGTGTTTCTGTGATTTTTTGGGAAACTGGAAGATTTGACAGTTCAGTGTTGATGTAGTATAATCCGTTTTCGATGGCTTGCAAGGGGTTTCTGAGGTCATGCCCCACCATAGTTGCTGCCTGTCCAATCGCAGCTAATCTTTCGGATTTGACAAGCCGCTCCTGTGAATCCTTCAAAGCTACAGTCCTATCCTCCACCAGCTCTTCTAAACGCTCAGAATAGCGCCTCAGCTCATTCTCCATACGTTTACGTTCGGTGATGTCACGCACAATACTAAGGATTTCGTCCTCACCGCCTACAACAAGTCGCGCCTCATAATCATGCATTTTGTCGCTTCCCAAGGTGGATGGAAGCTGATACTCAAAGATTTGTACTTCATTAGTTTGGAATGCTTGCTTGGTGTATTTCATGGCTTTTTGAGCAAACCATTTCGGTGTCACATCACGAATATTTTTACCTAAAATTTGCTCTGGCGAAATTAATGTGGGAAAGTCTTTTGTTGGTATGAATTCAAGAAAGAGACCATCTTTGTTCATCTGCCACATCAAATCGGGTATGGCGTTCAGGATGGCTTTGTTTTTTGTTTCACTTCTGTGCAGTTCATCTTCTCTTCTCTTGCGTTCGGTGATGTCTTTAATTATGGCCACAAAACCTGTGGGGTTACCTGAGTAGTCTTTAATTGCACTTGCAGAGAATTCTGCTGGGAATTCATAACCGTCCTTATTCAAGGCGGCATATTCTACATTTGTTAATGGACCCACCTCGAGAACATTCTTCATGATTTCCTTTACTTTTTGCTGGTCTTTTTTTGCAATGAATATCAAAGCATTTTTGCCGATTATTTCATCTTTTGTTGAAAAACCAAGAAAATCTAAGATTGCTTGGTTGCATTCAATTATGTTTCCCTTCAGGTCAGAAACTGTGATATAATCTGGAGATGAATTAATTATGCTTCTGAGCTTTTCCTCACTTTCTCTTAAAGTCTTAGTTCGTTCTTTCACTTTTTCCTCTAGCTGCTCAGCATATTTCTCAAGTTTCTCTTCCATCATTTTTCTTTCGGTGATGTCACGGAACACAACTAAGTCTGCACTTTTGTTTTTGTATTCAATTCTATTTGCATTTACATCCAAATTTATGATTTCGCCGCTTTTTGTGTTTGCCTCAATCTCGTATGGTTTAACGTTAATTCCCATCATTCTCTGCGCTAGATTCTTCATTAGAATTGCTTTGCTTTTTGTTGTGACAATATCTGTTTTCATAAAGTTTTTTCCAAGCAACTCCTCTTTACTGAACCCTGTTGATTCTACTAGTTTATCGTTGATTTCCAAAAAACGACCTTTATGATCAACAATCACCACCGGGTCGGCGATGAGATTCACCAAAGATTTGAAGTTATCCTCAGCCCTCATTAATTGGTCCCGTGAGATTTCCAGCTCTTGCTGGGTCTTTTCAAATTCTCTTTCAAGAGCAAAGAAAGAGGTGATTCCACTTCCTCCGTTTTCCCTTGCAGTTACGAAAACAAGAGCTAGGAACATGTGGGCACACGTATAACTAAAAACGATAAACTCTAGTCCTGAACCCATTATGCCCCTTCCAAGTTCAGCTAAACTGAAGCATGCCATAGCGAGCAAAAACATGAAATCTGGAACTTTCCTTCTTTTGAAGACCAAGTAAACCGAGACGGCAATCGTGACCATCGATATAATCGAGTATAGGAATTCGGGGTAGGGGTTCGCAGGAAAGGGAAGAAACATCATGACTGCGGATGTAACTAGGAGGAAGAGAAAAAGTTTGAATGGTTTCATGAAATCTTTCTGTCTCAACAGATTGGAGATAACCGCAATCAAGATAGCCGATGTTATGGGTAAAGGACCCCAGTCAATTATTTTGCTCAGAATCTGGGTGTTTTCAAGGCTGGGAATCATCTCCGGTATACGTATGAAAAAGCTGTAAACAAAAATTAGCAGGAACATTAGTTTGCGTTTATCTTTATCTCGCTGAAACAAGTAGCTGAAAAGCAATGCAAAAACTAATGAAAGAATGGCTAAATAGCTTCCCAATAGCACGGAGCCCAATCATTCATTCCTCCCTCAGCTCTCGTATGTAGTCCGGAAATTCGTAGCCTGATTTCTCCTCAAATTTCAACCCCAGCCTACGATACAGGTTCTTGAGAATCATTTTCTCTATCACATGCGCTGCTGAAACCATAAGCCTCTCTAAAGTAGCA
>Ga0315553_10003140_pt1 | contig 12977 bp, 11 predicted proteins | sample SalMarSW160140MG_FD_203099 | JGI IMG/M metagenome (GOLD analysis project Ga0315553, IMG submission 203099) | Salt marsh sediment microbial communities from the Plum Island Ecosystem LTER, Massachusetts, United States - Salt Marsh Sediment SW1601-40 ... | reverse complement strand
CCCAGGAGTGACGTCGCGCCCACCCGCGATCCCGCCTGGCCGGCGAGGGTCGAGATCTACGACACGACCCTGCGCGACGGGAGCCAGCTCGAGGGCATCTCGTTGACCGTCGACGACAAGCTTCGCATCGCCGAGCAGCTCGACTGGCTCGGGGTCCACTTCATCGAGGCGGGCTGGCCGGGCGCCAACCCCAAGGACGACGAGTTCTTCCGCCGCGCGCCGTCCGAGCTGGACCTCGACACCAGCAGGATCGTCGCCTTCGGCTCCACGCGCCGTCCGAAGGGCAGAGTGGACTCCGACGAGACCCTCCGCAGGCTGTTCGAGGCAGGCACCGACACGGTCTGCATCGTCGGGAAGTGCTGGGACTACCACGTCACCGAGGCGCTCCGAACCACGCTCGACGAGGGAGTCGCCATGGTCGCCGACTCCATCGAGTACCTGACCGGCGAGGGGCGCGAGGTGCTCTTCGACGCCGAGCACTTCTTCGACGGTTACCGCAACAGTCCCGAGTACAGCCTCCGGGTGCTCGAGGCCGCTGCGCTCGCGGGCGCGAGCCGGCTGGTGCTCTGCGACACGAACGGGGGGTCGCTTCCGAACGACGTCGAGCGAGCCGTTCGGGCCGTCACGGAGTACCTCGACGTGCCCGTCGGCGTGCACCTCCACGACGACACCGGCTGCGGGGTCGCAAACGCGTTGGCAGGGGTGCGGGCGGGTGCGGTGCAGGTCCAAGGGACGATCAACGGCTACGGCGAGCGCACCGGCAACTGCAACCTGACGACGATCATCGCCGACCTCACGCTGAAGATGGGGATCGAGACCATTCCCCGGGATCGCCTGGAACGCCTCACGCCGGTCTCGCACCACGTGGCCGAGCTCGTGAACCTCACACTGAACCCGCAGGCGGCGTACGTGGGCCCGTCGGCCTTCGCCCACAAGGCCGGGTTGCACGCGAGCGCGATCGCCCGCCGGTCCGACGCGTACGAGCACGTTCCTCCCGATGCCGTGGGGAACGGGACCCGCTTCGTCGTCTCGGAGCTCGCCGGGAAGTCGACGCTCGAGTTGAAGGCCAGAGAGCTCGGCCTGGAGCTCGACGGCCCGCAGCTCACCGAGGTCGTCGACGAGCTCAAACGGCTCGAGCACGAGGGCTACCACTTCGAGGCCGCGGACGCCTCGCTCGAGCTGTTGCTGCGCCGGGCGACCGGGTGGGAACAGCCCTGGTACCGAGTCGAGAGCTTCCGGGTCAGCAACGACAAGCTTCCCGGTGCCGAGGGCGGTGAGGCCACGGCGGCGGGGACCTTCACCTGCGAGGCTTCGATCAAGGTCGTCGTGGCCGGCGAGCCCGTCATGACCGCGGCGGAGGGCAACGGTCCCGTCAACGCGCTCGACTCGGCGCTGCGCAAGGCGATCGGCAGCCGGTTCCCGGCGCTGGACCACGTGCACCTCACCGACTACAAGGTGCGGGTCCTCGACACCTGGAAGGGGACCGGAGCCGTGACCCGGGTGCTCATCGACTCGACCGACGGCGAGACGACGTGGACCACGATCGGCGTGAGCGAGAACATCATCGAGGCGTCGTGGCAGGCGTTGTCGGACTCGATCGTTTACGGTCTGCTCCGAGCCGAGCACCGCACCGGCACGACCCCGTCAACCCTTCCAGGCAACTGAGTCCCATGGCGACCGATCCGTTCGTGGCCCCGAAGCTCGAGGACAGGCCCCGTCAGGAGCAGAACCTCTCGCCGGGTGTCCACTATCCACCCGCCGAGCCGTGGAGGCCACGACGCGCCGGCGATCTCCGGGGCGGCCAGCCCACGGGGACGCTCCTCGGCACACCGGGTCCGAACATCGGGTTCGCGAGGAAACTCGCGCAGGGCCGCGCCGACACGATCCGGCTTGCTCCCCACGAGTCGCTCGACGACGCGTTGGCGGTCGTGGCCGAGCTCGCGATGCGACGTTCGGCGACCATTCCCCGAGCGCCTGTCGTCCACGACGTCGACTTCGCCATCCGGCTCCTCGGCTACGACCGCGAAGCCTCCGACGCGTCCGAGTGGCGGAAGGCGGCCGTCGACGGCGCGGCCGAGGACTGGCCCCGGCGCCGCATGATCGTCGACGGCGTGCCCGACCGGCTGTTGCGCGTTTCGAAGCCGGACCTCGAGGCGCATCTCGAGGAGGCCCAGGAGGAGTTGCGGGCCGCGGTTGGCGGCGCCCTCGCCGAGTCGCGCCGCACCGAGCGCGCCGAAGGCGCCTGACGCTGCGCCCGTGAGCCGCTTCCACCTCTCGGACGAGCTCGAGGAGTACCGCCTCGCACTCCGGCAGTTCGCGGAGAAGGAGCTGGTCCCCCGGGCCCGGACCGCCGACGAGGACGCGGCCTACCCGTGGGCCTCGTACGAAGCATTCCGGGACGCCGGTTTCCTCCGTCCCCTCTACCCGGAGGCGTACGGCGGCGAGGGCGGCGACACGCTCACCTACGCCGTCACGGTGGAAGAGGTGGCACGGGCCTGTGCGTCCTCGTCGCTGTTCGTCGTCATCTCCCGGCTCGGCGTCTGGCCCATCCTCGAGTGGGGGAGCGAGGAGCTCCGGCGCCGGTACGTCCCCCCGGTCGTCGAGGGCCGTTCGCAGTTCAGCTACTGCCTCTCGGAGTCAGAGGCGGGGAGCGACGTCGCGTCCATGCGGACACGAGCACAACGGGACGGCGACGGGTGGGTGCTGCGGGGGCGCAAGGCGTGGATCACCAACGCCGGTGTCTCCGACCGCTACACGATCTTCGTCAAGACCGACCCCGACGCCGGGCACCGGGGAATCAGCGCCTTCGTCGTCGAGGCGGCCGCGCCCGGATTCGCGATCGGCAAGCTCGAGCAGAAGCTCGGGGTGCGGGGTTCGCCCACCGGCGAGGTGATCCTCGACGACGTGCCGGTGCCGGGAGCGAACCTCATCGGCGAGGAAGGCAAGGGGTTCGGCTACGCGCTCGCCGCGCTGGACCGGTCGCGGCCGATCATCGGCATCCAGGCGGTCGGGATCGCCCAGGGCGCGCTGGACGTGGCGCTGCAGTACGTGGCCGAACGACGGCAGTTCGGGAAGCGCATCGCCGACTTCCAGGGGATCCAGTTCATGCTCGCCGACATGGCGACCAAGGTCGATGCCGCCCGGTTGCTCTGCTATCGGGCCTGCGAGCAGATCGACTCGGACTCGCCGGAGCTCTCGCGCACCGCGGCGATGGCGAAATGCTTCGCCGGTGACACCGCGATGCAGGTCACGACCGATGCCGTCCAGCTCCTCGGTGGCGCCGGCTACACGCATGAGTTCCCGGTCGAGCGCATGATGCGCGACGCCAAGATCACCCAGATCTACGAAGGGACCAACCAGATCCAGCGGATCGTGGTCGCCCGCAGCCTCCTCGAGGACCTGACCGGCTCGTAGACTTCGCCCATGGCCGACACGCCCCGCGTGCGGTTCGCACCGGCGCCGACGGGAACGCTCCACGTCGGAAGCGCCCACACCGCTCTGTTCAACTGGCTGTTCGCCCGCCACCACGGCGGTGAGTTCGTCCTGCGCATCGAGGACACGGACGCGGCGCGCTCGCGGGACGACTGGGTGCGCGGGATCGAGGACGCGCTCCGATGGCTCGGACTGGACTGGGACGAGGGCCCGGTGCGGCAGAGCTCGCGCCTCGACGCCTACGCGGCTGCGGCGAAGTCGTTGCTCGAGGAAGGGTACGCGTACGAGTGCTACTGCACCCACGAGGAGGTGCAGGCCCGCAACGACGCGGCGCGAGCGGCCGGTCGTACGCCGGGCTACGACGGCCGGTGCCGCGAGCTCTCCGACGCGGACCGGGCTCGCCTGGCTGGCGAAGGTCGCCCCCGCTCGGTCCGTTTCCACACTCCAGACGAGGGGGTCAGCACCTTCGACGATCTCATCCGGGGCACCGTGACCGTCGAGTGGGCGTCCATCCCCGACTTCGTGATCGTGCGGTCCGACGACTCGCCCGTGTTCTTCCTCGCCAACGCCGTCGACGACGCCGACATGCGGATCAGCCACGTGATCCGGGGCGAGGATCTCCTGGACTCCACCCACCGCGTCCTCGCGCTCCGACGGGCGCTGGAGACCGACCCTCCGCTGCCTGCGTACGTGCACCTCCCACTCATCCTCGGCCGCGATCGTTCGAAGCTCTCGAAACGGCACGGCGCCGTGGATCTCCACGAGTTCCGGGACCGTGGCTACCTGCCCGAGGCGTTGCGCAACTACCTCGCGCTCCTCGGGTGGGCACCGCCCGACGACCGGGAGATCATGAGCATGGACGAGCTCGTCACCGCGTTCGACCTGGGCGGTGTCACCCATGCCGCCGGGATCTTCGACCACGACAAGCTCGACTGGATGAACGGCGAGTACCTGCGCGCGATGCCGCTCGAGGCGCTGACGGATCGGCTGCGGCCGACGGCCGAGCAGCGATTCGGCTCCGCCTTCGCCCCCGACGTCTTCGCGGAGGCGGTTCGGATCGGGCAGGAACGCGCCGTGACGACCGAGGCACTACTGGAGCAGATGGCGTTCCTGTTCCAGCCCGACGCGGAGTTCGAGGTGGCGCCCGAGTCCTGGGATCGCCTCGCGTCCACGGATCGCGTCCGGGAAGTCCTCGATGTCGCCATCGGGCACCTCGAGACCTGCGACTGGTCGGTCGAGTCCATCGACTTGCGTCCCGCGCTTTCCGCGCTCGACGTGAAACCGCGCAAGGCCATGCCCGCGCTCTACACGGCCGTCGAGGGGCGGCACGCGGGTCTCCCCTTGTTCGACTCGATCCGGCTCCTCGGGCGGGAGCGGGTGCTCGAGCGGTTGCGCGTCGCGAGAGCCCGGTTGGGGCCGTGACCGACACCGCCGTGCTCGAGAGGTCGAGCGCGATCAGGCCGCGGCGGCCTCGGCGACGCTGGATCCGGATCGTGGGCTGGTCGGTGCTCGCCCTCGTCGGCGTCGTCGTCCTCTACTTCGCCGTGACCTTCTATCAGGTGTGGCGTGCGGCGCGAAGCGACCACGCACGGCCGGCGGAGGCGATCGTCGTCCTTGGTGCCGCGCAGTACGACGGCCGTCCGTCCGATGTCCTGGCTGCTCGACTCGACCATGCGGTCAGCCTCTTCGAGCAGGAGATCGCCCCGGTCATCGTGGTGACCGGCGGTGGACAAGAAGGTGACCGGTTCACCGAAGCCACCGCGAGCGCCAACTACCTGCACGAGCAAGGAATCCCCGATTCCGCGATCCTGCGCGAGACCACGGGCCACTCGTCCTGGGAGTCGCTCGCCGCGTCCGCGCGGTTCCTGCGGGAGGAGGGGATCACCGACGTCGTGTTGGTCTCGGACCCCTTCCACTCGGCTCGGATCGACGCGATCGCCGACGAGCTGGGCCTCGATGCCGTCACCTCACCGACCCAGACGAGCCCGATCAAGGGCGCGGCGGAATGGCGTCGCCTGGGGACCGAGACGCTGCGTGTCGGCGTCGGCCGCATCATCGGATTCCGACGGATCACCAACGACGGTCCGGTCGGGGACCTCGTTCGAGGACTCGCTATCCTCTGAGGACCGCTTCCGGTCCTCACCGTGGGCGGTCACCGTCGGGGGTGGTGTAATCGGCAACACAGCAGGTTCTGGTCCTGTTATTGGGGGTTCGAGTCCTCCCCCCCGAGCCCACCGGCACGGCGTGTGCCGGCCCCGGCCCCGTCGTCTAGCGGCCTAGGACGCCGCCCTCTCAAGGCGGAAACGGGAGTTCGAATCTCCTCGGGGCTACGCGTGACACGAGGCGGCCTGTTCACAGGCCGCCTCGTGGCGCGTCTGGGCTGGTCAGGCACACGTTCTCAGGGTTCGATCCGCGGACTCGAACGCTCGACGACGAGCGTGCACGGGAGTCCGAGGAGGTCGGTTTCGTCGCGCGCGCCGAGGGGGACGTCCGCGATCGAGCGCGCGACGACCGACGTCGTCGCGCCGCGATGCGTACCGCTCGCGACCGCGCAATCGAGCGCGATCCGACCGTCGTCGAGCTCGCGCGCGTCGACGATCATGACGTCGTATTCACCGTCGGGGAGCATGTTGGAAGCGTCGCGCAACGACGCTCCGCGTTCGCGTTCGTCGGAAATGCTTGACCTGGAGTGACGAATACGTTCTCATCTTCGAGATAGGTCGGCGTGAGGCGGAGGTAGGCGTGAACAAAGCAGAGCTCGTCGACGCGGTTCAGGACGCCGCAGGACTGAGCAGCAAGAGTGAAGCCGAGCGAGCGGTGAATGCGTTCACCGAGGTTGTCATGGGTGCCGTGAGCAAGGGCGACAAGGTTTCGTTGCCCGGGTTCGGCTCCTGGTCGCGCACCGATCGCGCCGCTCGAACGGGCCGGAATCCGCGCACGGGTGAGCCCGTGCAGATTCCCGCGTCCAAGGGCGTGAAGTTCTCGGCCGGCGCTGCGTTCAAGAGTTCGGTGAACCCGTAGCAAGGTGTCGGACGCCGGTCATCGGCCGGCCCGAGAAAGAAGAGCGCGAGGGGCGCTCATGACGGAAAGGTGGTGACGGTGCCTCCGGCAAAGAGACGGACAGCACGCAAGCCCGCCAAGCGGAAGCCTGCGAAGCGGAAGCCTGCGAAGCGGAAGCCTGCGAAGCGGAAGCCTGCGAAGCGTAAGCCTGCGAAGCGTAAGCCTGCCAAGCGGCGTAAGCCTGCCAAGCGGCGTAAGCCTGCCAAGCGGAAGCCTGCCAAGCGGAAGCCTGCGAAGCGTAAGCCTGCCAAGCGGCGTAAGCCTGCGAAGCGCAAGCCTGCCAAGCGGCGGAAGCCTGCCAAGCGGCGTAAGCCTGCCAAGCGGAAGCCTGCGAAGCGTAAGCCTGCGAAGCGCAAGCCCGCCAAGCGCAAGACGACCCGACGCCGCTAGTCGCGGTACGGGACCATCTCGAGGCGGGGGCCCATCCGGCCCCCGCCTCGGCGCGTCAGGAGCAAGCCCTCCCGTTACGCGTCGAGGACCTTGAACGCCTCGCCTGGTGCTCCGGCTCCCGCGACGGTCGCCTCGGCTCGCACGCGAGCGGCGAACGCGTCCGGTCCGTCGTCGCCGGTGATGTCCATCGTCGAGCGCCACTGGCTGCGGTGTTCGAGGAGCGCCGCGACCTTGCGGTCGAGGTAGCCGCCCGCCGGCTCGAGCAGATCGGGATCTTCGGCCTCGAAGAGCAGGATCGAACGCGGCCGATGCGGTTCCAGGCCGCCGGGATCCAGCTGTTCAGGAAAGAAGTGCGGGTCCCGGGCGGCGACAACGGCGTCGAGCACCAGGAAACCGGCGGCCCGGTGGTCGGGATGGAGCCGGTAGCGCTTCCATGGATCGTGACCGAGCAGCACCACCGGGCGGAGACGCCGCACCGTGGCGGCCAGGAACGCACGTTCGGCGCGGCCGTTCTCGAGCTCGCCGTCGACGTAACCCGCGAACTCCACACCGCGGGCACCGAGGACCTCGGCGGCCGCTTCCTGTTCACGTCGTCGCCGCGCGACGAGTTCGGCAGGATCCGCGTCCGGCTCCCACGTGCCCTTGGAACCATCGGTCAGGACCAGCATCCTGACATCCGCACCGTCGTCCGCCCAGCGGGCGAGCGTCGCGCCGGCGCCGAACTCCACGTCGTCCGGGTGAGCGCCGATCGCCAGGACGCGTTCCGGTGTCGGAAGGCCGTCGGCGCTCACGAAGCCCGTGTGTGCGCTGCTTCGGGCACCACCGTTCGGAGCTCCTCAGCCAAGAACGCTTCGAGCTGGTCGAGGTCGTCGGGAAGGTCGACGTCGAATGCCAGCGACGGGTCGTCGACGGCGACGAACGGGAGATCGAGACGCTCGGCCTCGGACCGGTGCCGCGCGAACGATCCCGCCCCGTACGAGAACGTGAACGGCGCCGCGGTGGGGACCGAGAGCACCGGTGTGCCGTCGCCTCGATGGCACGCGACCGCGACGACCCCGCCGGGCTCTGCGGGCAGCACCGATTGGAACGACCTCGCCCGCGGGAGGTCGCCGTGGGCGACGACGAGCCGCTCGAGTCCCGCACGACGTGCCCAGTCGCGCCCGACAGAAGCGGAGGCGTCGAGGCTGCCGGGATCGTCGAGGACGGTGGCGCCGAGGCGCTCGGCCCAGCCCCGAACGTCGGCCGCGTCGGTCACGACGGCGACGGGGAGGTCGGCTGCTGCCGCCACCACCCGCTCGGCCATCCAGCGTACGAACCGGGTGCGCCCCTCAGGCTCGAGGCGGGAAGCGAGTCGCGCCTTTCCGCCATGGAACGCGCGAAGGGGGATCACGACGCCGGCGACGGCAGCATGGCGGGCCATGGGCCTGCGTATCCTACCGGTGGTGGAACCGCTGTATCCGGTGGCGAAGGGCATCTTCTACGTGCCTCTGCGGTACGGCTTGGAGTGGGTCGCGGAGGGATGGCAGCTCGTCCCGGCGCGGGGCCCGGTGATCCTCACGTCGAACCACGCGTCGCACCTCGATCCCTTGTGTCTCGCCTACGTGGCCGACCGAAGACGCCGGCGGATTCGGTTCCTGGCCAAGGAGGAGCTCTTTGAGAAGCGGGCACTCGGGCCGTTGCTGCGGGCGGTGCGGCAGATTCCCGTGCGTCGAGGTACCGAGAGCGCAGCCGACGCGCTCGCGCCGGCGATCGCCGAGGTTCGGAGCGGCGAGTGCATCGCCGTGTTCCCCGAGGGGACGATCTCGCTCGACCTCGAGCCGATGGCGGGCAAGACCGGTACGGCCCGGCTGGCCCGGGCAACGGGTGTCCCGGTGACGCCGGTCGGGCTCTGGGGGGCGCATCGGATCCTCTTCAAGGGTCGCCTACCCAATTGGCGGTGCGGGATCGCCGAGGTCGCGGCCGTGGGAACTCCGGTGCGCGTGGGTCCCGAGGACGATGTGCACGAAGCGACCGACCGCATCATGGCTGCGATCTGCACCCAGGTCGCTCGGGCGCGGGAGCTCTACCCGCAACGTCCCGCGCCGGACGAGGACGGGTGGTGGGTACGCGATCCCGGAACCGCGCTATTGCGAAGCTGTCGAAGCGAGGCGGTGTCATGAAGGTCACGGTCGTTGGGGCGGGATCGTGGGGGACGACGGTCGCGGGCATCGTGGCGGCCCGACCGGAGGTCGACGCCATCATCTGGGCGCGCGAGCCCGAGACCGCTGAACAGATCGCGACCGAGCACGTCAACCGCAACTACCACCCCGATCTGACGCTGCCCGACTCCCTGCGGGCCACGAACTCCCTCGAGGAAGCGTGTCGCGATGCCGACGCGATCGTGATGGGCGTGCCCTCCCACGGGATCCGGGGGGTCATGGAGGACGCGGCGCCCTACGTCGCGAACGACGTGCCCATCGTGAGCCTGGCGAAGGGCGTCGAACAGGGAACGAACCTGCGAGGAACGGAGATCATCCTCGCGACGCTCCCGGACCACGATCCTTCCCGGGTCGGCGTGCTCACCGGCCCGAACCTCGCACGCGAGGTGGCTGCGGGACAGCCGACGGCGTCGGTCGTCGCCATGCCCGACGAGGAGATCGGCCGCCGCTTCCAGGCCCTCTTCATGACTCCCACCTTCCGCGTCTACACGAATCCCGACGTCGTGGGGTGCGAGATCGCGGGCGCGCTGAAGAACGTCATGGCCATCGCCGCGGGGATCGCGGCGGGGTTGGGCTATGGGAGCAACACGCTCGCGGCGCTCTTGACCCGCGGGCTGGCCGAGTTGACCAGGCTGGGCGTCGCGGTGGGGGGCCACGCCCTGACATTCGGCGGCCTCGCCGGCGTCGGTGACCTCATCGCAACCTGCATGAGCGACAAGAGCCGGAACCGCACCGTGGGATTCCAGCTCGGCCAGGGGCGGACTCTCGATGACATCGTCGCCGAGATGAAGATGGTCGCCGAGGGCGTGAAGTCCACCGAAGCGGTCCTCGACCTGGCCCGCACGCACCGCGTCGAGATGCCCATCGCCGAACAGGTCGGAGCCGTGCTCTACGAGGGTCGGCGACCGGCGGACATCGTTCCCGCGCTCATGTCCCGCGAAGCCAAGTCGGAAGGGCACGGCATCGCCGAGGCGCGTCAGAAGCGCCAGACGTGACGACCGCGCCGATCGTGGTCGGCGCGCTCGGCCGGTCCCGCACCGCTCGAATCGACGCGGTCGGAGCGATCTCCTTCGACGACGCCGGTTGGGTGCTCCGATGGTGGGTGGGCGCCGACGACCGGTGGCGTGACCCGGCCGCGGAAGCGGCAGTGCGGCAACGGAGGGTGCGGGCGGCGCCGGTGGCAGAGACGCGGCTCCGCGTGCCCGGTGGTGACGCGGTCCAGGTCGTTTCCTCTGCGGGGGAGAGGCTCGTCGTCGAGGTCCGCAACGAGTCCCCCGCACCCTTCGTCGTCGCCTTCGACGTCGGACCGGGACCGGGAGGCGCCGTGCGCTCGATCGAGGTCGAGGATGCGGTTGTCGTGGTGGACGGGCTCGCGGCGATCGAGCTCCCGCGCGCACCGTTGCGGTGGACGGCCGGTCCCGACGCCGGCACGCGATGGGAGGCAGTGGTCGAGGGTGGTGCGGAGACGGGTCCGGTGCGTCCGGCCGTCGACCGCGCGGGAGGCGCCGGTGTGGCGCTGCTGTTCCCGGTGGCGCATCGCGCCTCGGTAACGGCCACGGTTCCCCTGGAGCCGACGCGTCGGGTCGAGCGCACGTCGCGCTCACTTCCCGATCCGGACGCCATCGCTCGCGGATGGCGGTCGCAACTCGACGTGGGGCTCCGGGTCGAGCTCCCCGATCCCGCATGGCAGGAGCTGCTCGACGCGGCACGGGCGACGCTCCTTCTCCTGGCCGGCCCCGGTCGTCGGCTCACACCGGAGGCGGTTGCCGCGCTGGAGGATTGGGGCCACGACCGCGAGGCGCTCGCCGGCTGGGCGAGACTCGGTTGGAGAGAGCGTCGCCGAGCGCGTCGGCGGGGTGCACTCCGATCCGGTGAGCTGGAACGGCTCCGGCGCGCGGCTTCGCCCGTCGGCACGTGGCCCAAGGGTCCTGCTCCCTTCCTGGTCGCGCTCCGGGCCGTCCTCGCCCGGGACGCGGTCCCCGGCTCGGTCGAGGTCCTCGGCGAGCTTCCGCGTGAGTGGCTCGGCGGTCCGTTGTCGGTGCGACACGCACCGACCCGGGCCGGTGTGGTCTCGTACACCGTCCGCTGGCATGGTGCCCGGCCCGCGCTGCTCTGGGAGTGCGATCCCGGGGTCGAGCTGCGCGCCCCTGGCCTCGATCGGTCGTGGTCGACCCGCGAGCCTCGTGGCGAGGCGCTGCTCAGTCCGTCAGGCGAAGCGTGACGATCTCGGCCGGGCCGATCGTGCGGCTCCCGGCGAACGGGGCGACGATTGCTCCACGAAGGTCGATCTCGTCACCCGCGACGGGCTCGCCTGCCCTCTGCACCCGTACCGTCGAAGCCTCGGGTGAGGGATTGAAGCAGCGCAGGACGAGACGCTGCCCGTCACGATGGAGGGCCGAGACCTCACCACCGGTCACCTCGAGCACCGAGCCCGTCGCGGGGAGCTCGGAGCCGACGCCGCCTCCGCGTACCCGCTCGAGCGGGACGAGGAACTCGTCGGCGGCCGCGTAGCACCCGGCGTCGCGCCAGTCCCCCCGGTGGGGGAGCAGCGCATACTCGAAGACGAGCGGCCCGGGGAGCTGGGGGCCGGCGAGCGGATCCAGCGGACCAGCCGGGTTCGGTCGCAACGCGGGCTCGGCGCGGGAGAGGTAGCCGGTCGCGCGGAGCAACGTCAGCGCGAGCTCGCGTCCGTCGTCGACGAGCTCGTACTCCAGCAAGCCGTCGTGCAGGACGGCGAGCCCCACGTCACCGGCCGAGGCGTCGACGAAGCGGCGGGAGGGGAACGTGGGCAGCGGGAACTCATGGGGTCCACCCTCGACGTCGAGGCCCCGGTGCACGACGGCGAACGCGCACTCGGCGTCCGACCCCGTCACGAGAGCGGGAAGCGGGAAGTGCGCGCGCAGGCGGTGATCGCGGTGATGGTGGTCGAGCTCGACGCGCACTCGGAGGAATCGTTCTCCGGCTCGCAGCTCGTAGGTCGTGGTCACGAGCGCCGGCGCGACCTCGTCGCTGCGGCGGTCAGAAGACCGCTCGTCCCCGACGGCGTGCGTCGGCCACTCGTACTCGGCTTCGACGCGGATCCGGCCCCGCACCGGTCCCGCCTCGATGGTCGAGATCGCTACGGACGTCGGCACGTCGACGACGCGGTCGTCAGCCGGCGGCGAGTAGTTGTACGTGTCGCCGCCGTCGCCTCCGTCGACGAGCCGGTTCGCCCCGGCGACGACGACGCCCTCGTCGCTCTCGAGCGCGACGAGACCGGTCTCGTGATCGACGGTTGCCGAGAGGTGTCCGTTCGCCAGTTGTGCCCCTGAGTGCCTGACGCCCGCGTCCATTTCCCCCGTGACGTCCCCCGACGCGACGTCCTCGGCTCGCAGTGTCCGCCAGCCGAAGCCCGGGATGCGATCAGCCGCGAGGACGACCCGCCGGGCCGGGGCCCGCAGGAGTCGCACGCGGAACGTGACGTCCCGGTCGGCGCGCGCGAGAAGCTCGCCGCGCAGCGGATCGAGGCTCGACGGTGCCTCCTCTGGCCCGGCTTCGCGCATGGTCACCGCGACCGTTCCGTCCGCTTCTTCGGTGACGGCATGATCGACCACGCGGACACCTCGGAACTCCGGACCCCGCATGGCCTCCACCACCCACCGGATCTTCGCTCCGGTGACGGTCGTCGAGAATCGCTCGCCTTCCAGGACTTCCACGACCTGGGTCGGGACGGGCCGGTGGTCGGCGGTGAGGAACGTCACGGGTCCTCGACCCGGCACGGTGACCTCGACCAGCCCTCCGCGGGGGCGAGCAGTCGGGTTGAGAACGATGGTGGAGCCCGATGGCGCGTCCACCTTCGTCGCGAGCCTTCGCCGTGCCCGACGCGTGACTCCCTCGGCGAGCTGGCGAGCTTCCTGG
>Ga0315553_10003139_pt1 | contig 12981 bp, 8 predicted proteins | sample SalMarSW160140MG_FD_203099 | JGI IMG/M metagenome (GOLD analysis project Ga0315553, IMG submission 203099) | Salt marsh sediment microbial communities from the Plum Island Ecosystem LTER, Massachusetts, United States - Salt Marsh Sediment SW1601-40 ... | reverse complement strand
GGTTGACGGCCACTCCCTTGTCGCGGAGGTACTCCTTGACCTGTCGGATCGTGAACGTGCCGAAATGGAAGACCGACGCTGCCAGAACGGCGCCGGCACCCCCTTCGGTGACCGCTTCGTAGAAATGCTCGAGCGTGCCGGCCCCGCCGCTCGCAATCACGGGCAGGCCGGTGGCGTCGGCGATGGCGCGGGTGAGCTGAAGATCGTAGCCCTCCTTCGTGCCGTCGGTCGCCTTGCTGGTGGGCAGGATCTGGCCGACTCCGAGGCCGGCCATCTCCCGGGCGAACTCGACTGCGTCCTTGCCGGTCGGGGTGCGGCCGCCATCAATGTACACCTCGCGTCCGGACGGGCACGTATCGCTGGCATCCGCATCGACGGCGATGACGATCTTGTCGGAGCCGAAACGTGCCACCGCCTCCTTCACCATGTCCGGGTCCCTGAAAGCCGCGCTGGAGATGGAGACGCAACTGGCGCCGGACGCCAGCGCCTGCTCTATGTCATCGCACGACTTGATTCCGCCGCCGACCGTCAGCGGGATGTCCACCGCCGCGGCCACCTTCTCGAGCACGTCGAACATGGTGCGGCGTTTCTCGACCGTGGCCGTGATGTCGAGAAACGCGATCTCGTCCGCCCCGCCCTCCGAGTACGCCTGGGCCGCCTCGACCGGATCGGCCGCATCCCTGAGTTCGACGAAATGCACGCCCTTGACCACGCGGCCGTCTTTCATGTCCAGACACGGTATCACCCTGACTGCGTCCATTGTTCGCACCTCCTGATCGAGTCGGTCGGATTCTCCAAGGCACACTATACCGGCGAAACACCAGGCACACAAGACCCGCAAGAAGGGGGAAATGTGGCCGCTGCGGCGCAGTCCGGGAGGGGCCGTCTGTGCCAGGCGGCGGCTGCTCCCCAACGCCTGTTGTCTCCCCCCTTCTTCTCACCAAAGGGCAGGGGCATTAATGGGTTTCGGATGAGAAAAGGAAAAACGGGAAAACGGGAAAATGGGAAAGGAACTGCTCTGTTGAAAACCCGGGCGAGGGGCGTCGTAGAGATTCTTCGCTTCGCTCAGAATGACAGTCTAGAGCAGTCTACTGTGTTCATGTCATCCTGAGCGTAGCGAAGGATCTCGGTTTTTAACAGAGCAGAAAGGAACGGGTTTGCTGCCCTTCGGGCAGCCTGAGAGCTCTCCTTCCCGGTTTCCCACTTTTCCACTTTTCCTTGTCCCGCTCCCATTGATTACATGACTTTCAATAATTCGTTGAAAGTTTTTGCAGCGAACCATAGAATGCGCGCGTCTTGGCTTAAGACAAGGCATGTCAGGGCGACCGATGAAGATCGTATGCAAGAAATGCAGCTACCAGTTCGAGCGGCTGCCGGGGGCTGATTCGTCCGGGCCGTCCGCGGAAGAGGTCTGCCCGCGCTGCGGCGCCGCGGTCGACGTCGCCGCGCAAATCGCGGAAATGGCCGCCCGCACCACGCACGAGGGAGAACATGCCCCGCACGGCGACGCGCCGGTCGGTTCGGACATCTCACAACGGTCGCTGGGGGACTACGAGATCCTGGACGAGATCTCGCGCGGCGCGATGGGCGTGGTCTACAAGGCGCGCCACAAGACGCTGGGCCGGGTGGTGGCGCTGAAGGTGATGATCGCCGGCGAGCACGCCTCGCCCGACCAGGTCGTCCGGTTTGAAAAGGAAGCTCGCGCCGCGGCCAAGCTGCGGCATCGCAATATCGTCCCCATCTACGACATTGGTATCGAGGACGGGAAGCGGTTCTTCACCATGGATTTCGTCGAGGGCACGCCGCTTGACGCGCTGATCGCCCGCAAGAAGCTGACCCCGCGGCACGCGCTCGAGATCGCCGCGGAGCTGGGGGACGCCCTGGCTTACGCGCACGCCCGGGGCGTGATCCACCGAGACATCAAGCCGGGCAATATCATGATCGACAGCTCCGGGCAGCCGCAGATCATGGACTTCGGCCTCGCGAAACAAATCGACTCGGACACCAAGTTCACCAAGACCGGCACCACCATCGGCACCCCGTCTTACATGTCTCCCGAGCAGGCGCGGGGCGAGAACACCAAGATCGACCACCGCTCCGACGTCTACTCGCTCGGTGCGGTCATGCACGAGATGCTCACCGGCAAGCCGCCGTTCACCGGCGAGACCATGATGAACATCATCATGAAAGTGATCCATGACGATCCGGCGCCGGTCCGGCGAAGCAACCCGAAACTCCACCGCGACATCCAGACGATCGTGGCCAAGGCGATGGAGAAGGAGCCCGCCCGGCGATACCCCAGCATGGCCGATCTGGCTGCGGACATCCGGCGCTACATGGCGGGCGAGATGATTACCGCGCGCCCGGCAGGCCCGTTCCGCCGCGCCGCCAAGACTCTCAAGAAGTACCGCACACCCGTTATTGTCGGCCTGGTCATTGCGGCGCTCGCCTCCGTGATCTTCGGCGCCATCATCCACATCATTGTCGTGCGACAGGAGGCGGCGCGACAGCGCGCGGAGCTGGCCCAGCGCCCCGTGCCGGAGCAAAAACCGGGATGGGTGGTAAAATTCAGCGACGATTTCTCCAAACCCACGCTGGGCCCGGCCTGGGGCACGGCGGCGAAGGAATGGACGGTGAAGGACGGCCGCCTCACCGTGCAGACCCGGAAGCGCAGCCACATCCAGCTCGGCCAGGCGTTCGAGGGCGCGGCCGTCGTTGAGTTCGCGGCGTGGGCCCATTCGCCGGGGGCACTGATCAACTGCTTTCTCGGCCGTGACTGGCGCACCGGCTACACCTTCCGGTTCGGGAATTTGGACGGCAACAACATCACCCTGCGCGAGCGCGGCAGGCTGCTCGCCCAGGTCGAGTGTCCGCCGATCATTTCGGACGTGAGGTACAACGTCCGCATCGAGCGCCGCGGCACGTCGCTGATTTACCGGGTCGCATATCGGGTGAACGGCGAAGACAAGGTCCACGAACTCCGCTACGACGACCCCGAACTCCTGAGGGCCCTCGGCACATTCAAGTTCGGTTTCGACACCTGGGTCTCCACCGTGCGGTTTGACGACGTCAAGGTCAGCCGGGAGGAGTTCGCCGGCGAGCGCCTCAACAAGCTGCAGGCAATTGATTTCTATATTTTCAGCCGGGGCCAGCTTCAGAGGGCGCTGGTTGATTACAGGGCCATCGTCGAGAAGCATCGCGGGCAGCTCATTGCCGTCCTGGCCGAGCACAACTGCGGGCTGATCCTGGAAGCGCTGGGCCGGCAGAAGGAACTGGAGGAAGCTCTGCAGCACTACCGAAGCGTTGAGAAGAAGAACGGTCTGCTCGAGGAGAAACACCAGCGGCTGCTGCTGAAGAACCGGGAGCGGATGTTCTTTGTGCAGATCAACTTGGGCCGGTACAAACCGGCGGCGGACGAGCTGGCGGCGTTGAGCAGGAGCGGACAGAGATTCGACGCCGGCTCGGTATGGAAGTTCCCCGCTATCCTGTCCCGGTGCGCCGGGGAACTCGCCTTTGAGCCGGCGCTGAAGATCATGGAAAACGCCCGGTTCATCGGCGATCATCCCTCCCTTCGCGGCCAGTGGGAGATGACCGGTGCCAGGATGCGCGGCAACTTCTTGAAGGCGCTGAACGAGGTGTGCCGGGGCCTGGCGGACCAGGGGAAATACGACGAACTGAAGCGCGCGTTCCTTGCCCTGCCTGACAAGCGGGCGTCGGCGTCGTTCGAGCGAGCCGTGGGCAGGGCGCTGGGCAAGAACGATGCGCCGGCCGCCCTGGACCTGCTCTCGTTCGCCAGGCAGCACGACATGAAGACGCCTCGGCTGGAGCAATCGGCGCAGGCGCTCGCCCAGCGATTCATCACGTCGAAACAGTATCCGCGGGTGGCAAACGTGTACACGGCCTACCCGAGCCGCACCCTGGTAAAGCACTTCAACAAGGCCGTGTCGGAGCTCGTGCGGGCAGACGATATTTCAGAGGCCATCTCCCTGTTCAGCGATGCATGTCGGCACTTCGAGGCGGACAAGCGTTGGCTCCAGGAGGCCGCGGGGCTGGTGATGTCCGGGTGCATCAAGACCGGGCAGTTCCACGAACTCCGGCGAGTCTATGCGATGTACGGCGACACCCGCCTCGCGAGGCGCCTCATCGAGGCGGCGGATGCTCTCCTGAAAGCCGGCGAACTCAAGGGCGCGTATGACATGCTCGAGTACGCCCGCGAGAGCGCGCCGGACCGACCCCGTGAACTGGGCCGGATCGCGGCCGACCTCGCCGCCAGATTCGTCGCTGAGGACGAGCTGGAGGACGCTCTGGAACTGGCGGAGAAATACCCGAGCGCCGGGATGGCCGGGCCCCTCGCCGCGGCGGTCACGGCGGCGTCTGCGGCCGATGACCGTTCCCTGCTTGAGAAGGTCATGGCGCAGGCCATTGCGGGATTTCACAGGGAAAAGGGAGTCGCCGCCGCGGTGAACGCCGCCGTCAGGGACCTGGTCGAGGCGGGCGAGGCGGAACGCGCCCTCAGAGCGTACGAAGACGCCGCCAAATCGCGCGGCCAGGACAAGGACGCGGCCTCTTCGATTCTGCTCAGCGCCGGGCGGACGCTGCTTGCCGGCGGGGCGTACGCCCAGGCGGCCGCGGCGTACGTCTCGGGCGCCCACACCGCCCCCAAGAAGGAAAAGGCTGCCGCCACCGCGCTGGTCAGGGCGGGGGTGATCTTCGGCCACATTGGTGAAACGCAGAAGGCCGAGAGAATCTGGAACGAACTGCCTGAAAAGCACGCCCAGGCCACCGCCGAAGTACAGATTGCCAAGCTGATGAGCGGCCTCATCTCCACGGACGATTTCAAGAAGTGGCACGCCAGCAACCCGCGAAGCTTGGCAGGGGGAGAGGACAGATTCTATCTGGCCCTTCGAGCGGCTGGAGACAACGACAACAAGGCCGCCCGCGAACTCCTCACCAGGCTGATGGCCGAGAACAAGACCGCGTGGTTCTACAACATCGCCGAAGCCGCGCTGCAAAAACTGCCCGAGCCCCCAGCCGAGCCCAAACCGGGAGACTGACCCCGGCGCGCTGTTGACGTTCATATTTCAGACGGAAAACGGGGAAAACGGGAAAACGGGGACAGATAGCTTTTTTCGCTGAACTGCGGCAGGCGAGCACCACAACGCGTTCATCGGCGAAAGAAAGTTGTCTGTCCCCGTTTTCTTGCGCCGTCTGCGGTGAACGGCAGGTCCGGGTCAGCCGGAGCGAATCTGCTTGACGAGGGATTCGATGGTGGACTTGAACTCCCCGTCGGTGTTCATCCTGTGCTCGATCTGGCTGCACGCGTGTGCGACGGTGGAGTGGTCTCGGCCGCCAAACGCGCGGCCGACCTCTTTCTGCGACCGGTTCGTCAGCCGCCGGGCGAGATACATGCAGATCTGGCGCGGCAGCGCGACCGATCGCTCACGCGTCTTGGCTTGGAACTCGGCCCGCGTGACCCCGAACCAGCGGCCCACGGTGTCCTGGATCCGGTCGCACGTGACGATGCCCGGCTGCGCCTTGGGCTTATCGGCGCGCAGCACCTCCCGGGCCAGAATGATGTCCGCCCGGCGGCCCATCAGCGATGCGTACCCGATCGTCTTCAGGACGGCTCCCTCCAGCTCCCGGATGTTGTTCGGCGCCACCTCGGCGATGAACTCCACCACGTCGTCGGGCAGGGTCTTTCCGTGCATCTCGGCCTTCTTGCGGACGATGGCCATTCGGGTCTCGATGCACGGGGGCTCGATCCGCACGACCAGCCCCCACTTGAACCGCGAGATGAGCCGCTCCTCGAACGTCGGGATGTCCTCCGGTGCGCTGTCGCTGGAGAGGATGATCTGATTATGAGCGTTGTAGAGTTCGTTGAATGTGTGAAAGAACTCCTCCTGGGTGCGCAGCCGCTTCGCCAGGACGTGGATGTCGTCGATGAGAAGCACGTCTGCCTGTCGGCAGCGGACCCGGAACCGTTCGAGCCCGCCCTTCTGGAGGGCGTAGATGAACTGGTTCATAAAGGACTCACAGGAGAGGTACCTGATGTGGAGGGCTCGGCGTTTCTTGAGCAGCGCGTGAGCGACGGCGTGCAACAGGTGGGTCTTGCCCAGGCCGACGCCGCCGTGCAGGAACAAGGGGTTGTATGCCACGCCGGGCGACTCCACAACAGCCAGTGCCGCCGCATGCGCCAACTGGTTGGAAGGGCCGGTCACGAACCGGCTGAACACATAGTTTCGATTGAGCTTGAGGCCCGAGTTGACCCCGGCGGGCTGCGGCGGCGCCGCCTGGGGCGGGGGCTTCGGAGGCGCCGGCTTCAGTTCCCGCGGAGCGACCTCGAATCTGACCGCGAGCCGCGTCCCCAGCTCCCGCTCAAGAGCCACGCCGATCAGGTCCCGGTAATGGATCTCGAACCATTTGGCGTAGAAGGAGTTAGGGACTTGGACGGTGGCTTCTTCCGCGGTGACACTGACGAGGGATGCGCCTTTGAACCAAGTCTCGAGCTGTTCGGATGTGACGGCGGCGCCGATGTGCGACAGAGCTTGGGACCATAGCGCCGCGGTGGTGTTCACGTATTGCCACCCTCCCGCACTGCAATGGTTTCCGGCACAAGGCGTCCGGATATGCAAAGGTGGGCTGACACTCCGGTTGCGCGAACAGCTTGCGCGCACCCCACCACGTTGTTGCCGGCGGGCCGACAACTACGGCTCAGCCTTGCAGCGATTCTTTTCCGGTTGTTCGGGGCTGATTTCCACGCCCCGTTGACTGGCACCCAGAAGGGCCATCCGCCCTCGTGGACACGACTGCTTCTTCCGTCCTTCTACTGATACTGACCGTTTTTCTTACGTGCTCCCGATAATAGCGAGCCCCCCAGAAGCTGTCAAACGAAAAACCAATCCGGCGAAAAGTTTTTTCACGGCGCCGCAGATATAGGCCCGCAAAACGGATGACAGCACCTATGTGCTGCGTAGTGTTATGCAACCGGCGCAGTACAACAGCTATATGAAAATACTTATTGTTTCACATAGGACGCGTGGAGGCGATTTCGCGGCCCCTCCGCCCGCATGGCAACAGGCATTGCGCGCCGCGTCCGAAGCACCGCCCCAGAAGTGGGTGGCGGGTCCGACGTTCGCCGGCGGGCCCTGCGGGCCCGGCGGCCCTTCCGCGCCGTCCGCGCAGGCGAAGAAAAACTTGCGCCGCCGCCCGGCGGGGGGCGGATGAATGCCCGGTTACGCGGGGACAGCTCAAGAAGCCGAGGGGCGACCAGGAAGGCGTCTGAAGGCGGGGGGGGAGAGCGGGGGACGGCCGCTCCGCAGACCGGCCGCCCCCCGTCGGGTGCGCTACCTGTACCACTTCTTTTTCGCTTGGGCGAGGGTCATCGGCTCGTAGTCGCCCGCGTGGCCGGCCGTGCCCATGTCGATCATCTTCTTCTTCATCACCTTGTAGATGGCGGTGCGCCCGGCGCCCAGGTACGCCCGCTGGTCGAACACGCCAGGGTTCTGCGCCAGGTGCTTCCGGATGGCGGCGGTGAAGGCGAGACGCCCGTCGGTGTCGATGTTAACCTTTTGTATGCCAAGCTTAATGGCTTTCTTGATCTGGCTCATCGGGACGCCCATCGCCTTTTTGAGCTTGCCGCCGTACCGGTTGATCTGCTTGACGAGGAACTGCGGCACGCTGGAGGAGCCGTGCATTACCAGAGCGGTCTCCGGGACCCGTCTGCGGATCCTCGAGATGAGCTTGAGGGCCAGCTTGGGGCTCCGTTTGAACTTGTACGCGCCGTGCGAGGTCCCGATCGCGATGGCAAGGGCGTCGACGCCGGTCCTCCTCACGAACTCCTCGACCTGCTCCGGGTCCGTAAGCAGGACCTCAGACGCCTTGGTCTTGCCCTCGATGCCGCCCAGGGTGCCAAGCTCTCCCTCGACGCTGACGCCGCGCTTGTGGGCGTAATTGCAGACTTGCGTGGTCAGCCGGACGTTGTCCTCGAACTCCCGAGGGGGATGAGAGCCGTCCTTCTTCGTCACGCTGTAATCGAGCGAGGCGTCGATCATCACGGAGGTGAACCCCAGCGCGATGGCCTGCTTGCAGGTCTCGAGGTCCGGGCCGTGATCGAGGTGGCAGATGATGGGGAGGTCTGGATTCTCTTCGACCGCCGCCAGTATGAGGTGCTTCAGATAGACCATGTTGCTGTACTTGAGGGCTCCTCGGCTCGCCTGGAGGATGATCGGGGTCCGGGTTTCGGCGGCGCCCTGCATCAGGGCTTGGATCTGTTCCATGTTATTGACGTTGTACGCGCCAACGCCGTAGCGGCCCTTACGGGCCTCGTCGAGGACCTGCTTCATGGGGACCAATGGCATCAGGAGAGCTCCTTTCTGCTAAGTGGAGGCGAACAAATCTGCCGGCGGCGGAATGTCACTCGTAATTCTCGTATTCCTCTTGCCCGTGCCAGAAGATCGACGGTGCGGGGATGCGTTCAACCGGGTCGCCGGCGGCGCCGTCGCGCTTGTAGAAGGCGGGCGGCACACGGAGGCCGTCGATGCCGAGCACGCTCAGCGGGAAGTCGAACAGCTCTCCCCAGTTGAGGGTCAATTCGAGTTTCGGCAAGTAGGGGAGCTGGAACTGGATGGTGCTGGTAAACCAGCCCTGGTTGCCGTCGTCGTACATCTTCATGTCTTTGATGTTCAACTCGCCCTTCTTCCCGGTGTCCCCGAAGAAGATATTTCGCCTCTCGGCCTCTTTGCTCTGCCAGACGATCCGGCGGTCGAGATACGTCGGATAGAATATCGAGATGCCGCCCTCGATCTCCGCTTCCTTCATCACGCCCACACAGCCCCGGTCGATGGCGAACACATAGCCCTCGAACACGCCGGCGCCGATCTGGAGGAGCCGGAAGGCGCGAAGCTGGAATCCGAGCGACATGTCCGTGCCCCAGCCCAGCTTGATCGTGAAAATGTCGGCGAAGTCGCGGAACCGGTTCCAGATATAGTCGCCGATGACCTCGAGGGCTTCCTTCTCCCTGGGCTGAGGCGGCGGGATGGGATTGATCTTGAGGCGGTCTTTGCCGGGTGCGGTGTCGTCCGCCGCGAAGATCACATGGGAAAAGAGAAGGACCAGGACCACAGCACCCACCACTGCCAAGCGTCTCATAGGATTACCTCCACCAGGAAGGAACACTCCTTCGAGCCCAATGACATGCCGAAACGAAGCCGCCCGCCAGCGGCGCCGTTCGGGCATAGGGATTATAAGGCTGCGCAGGAGCCAGTCAAGCGGAAAGTCGCCCCTCCTGTCGCATGCATGCTATCCCGCTTTTTCCTTGGTCAGCGCGACGAACACCTCGTCGGGCCTGAGCTCATACAGCCCGCCCCACGGCCAGTCGATGAGGATGCCGATCCCACCGAGGAGAATGTCCAGCACGAGCGACAGCGGCTCGAGCTCGGAATGGATGTACACGCCCTTGGTCTCGTATCCCACCTTCTTCACGATGATCAGGTGGCCCCGGCCGCGCGCGAGCTCGACGACGGCGGGGCTGGTGAGCCCGCGCACGCGGGAGCCCGGGATCGTGATGCTGGCGCCGGTCGGCTCGGTCTCGATCATGACCTCCTGCGTTGTGCCGTGGATCAGGGTGCCGCATCCCGAACACGAGAGCACGAGCGCAAGAATGCCGGCCGCCAACGCGCCATTGTGAAGACCCATTCCTCCTCCTCGGCCGGGAACGCCAGACCGCTCACTCGACAGCCATCCCCGCGGCTCGGGGTCCGGCCGTATAGGCTATAGGCGCACCGAAGAGCTGTCAAGGCGGCGCGGGAATGCGAGCCATTTGCGATGTGGCCTGAGAACGAGCTGGGCGCAGTCGTCGCTCGTCCTCGTCGTCGAGTTTCGGTCCGGGAGGCGGTGGGTGGGCCGCGTCGGGCCGTTCGTGCCGTTACACGGCCTGGACCAGGCTGCGCATTTTGTCTTTCTGCTTCTCTTTCGATCGGCGGTCGGCCACTGATCACTGATGACTGCTCACTGGTTACTGATCCCTGCCTCTCTGTCCTCTTCTCTCCTCCGTGTCCTGGTGTCTTCGTGGTCAGGAAGTCTTCGTCCTCGTGGCGTCTTGTGGGTTGACAGTCGGCCCCCGGCGTTGTACTTTAGGGGCAGTCTCGCATGGCGGCGCGAAGGATCGACCCGCGCTCCGCGTATCTTCTTTCCCGCCGGCGCGTGTTTGTGAAGGAGCGGCCGCAATGACAATCAGAGCCGGAGCCACGACGGGCCGTGCTGAGTCAGGCTCCGCCGGACCCGGAAACCATCCGTCCCCGACAGAGGGCTGGCCGGCATGCTGATCCGCTCGTTGTGCAACCCGGTCAGGGCGCTGGGCCGATCCACTCTGTCCGTCGTGCGATACCTGGGCCGGCTCGGGCTGTTCCTCGTCCAGACTGTTGTGCACGTCTTCCTGCCCTCGTGGAAGCCGCGCCGGCTGCTGAAGCAGATCCGCTTCATCGGGTTCGGATCGCTGCTCGTGATCTGCCTGACGGGAGCCTTCACGGGGATGGTGCTGGCGTTTCAGGGGTACTACACGCTCTCACGCGTCGGCTCGACGGCGTTCCTGGGCCCGATGGTGGCGCTCTCGCTGCTGCGCGAGCTGGGGCCGGTGATCACCGGGCTGATGGTGACGGGGCGGGCCGGGTCGGCGGTCACGGCCGAGATCGGCATCATGCGCATCCGCGAGCAGATCGATGCCCTCGAGGTCATGGGGGTCAGTCCGTTCAGCCACCTGGTCGTGCCCAACTTCCTGGCGTGCCTGATCGCTCTGCCGCTGCTGACCGCCATCTTCGACGTCGTGGGGATCGGCGGCGGGCACCTGATCGGCTGTGGGCTGCTCGGTGTCCCGAGCGGGACATACTTCGGCCAGATGGCCGAGTACGTCGAGTGGAAGGACGTGATCAGCGGCCTCTACAAGGCTCTGGCGTTCGGCGGGATCATCGCCTGGATCTGCTGCTACAAGGGATACCACGCGCGCCACGGAGCGGAAGGGGTCAGCAAGGCCACCACCCAGGCGGTGGTCACATCGTCCGTGCTCATTCTCGGCATTGATTACTTCATGACATCGGTACTGTTCTGACCATGGTCCGTATCGAGAACCTTTACCGCGCCCTGCAAGGCCATCCGGTCCTTCAGGGGGTCTCGCTGGGCATCGAGCGGGGGCAGGTTCTGGCGCTCATCGGTCCGAGCGGCGGGGGGAAGAGCGTCTTGTTGAAGCACGTCGTGGGACTGATGCGACCCGACGCCGGCCACGTGTACGTGGGCGGCCAGGACGTTCACTGCCTGTCGCGCCGCAAACTGAACGCACTGCACGGCCGGTTCGGGTTCCTGTTCCAGAACGGCGCCCTGTTCGACTCGATGACGGTGTTCGAGAACGTCGCCTTTCCGCTCCAGCATCGGTACAAGCTGGCCGACAGCGAAGTGGAGAAACGCGTGCGCGTGGAGCTCGACCAGGTGGGCCTGGACGGACACGGCCACAAGTACCCCGACGAGCTCAGCGGCGGCATGGCCAAGCGGGTCGCCCTGGCCCGGGCACTGGTCACCTCACCGGAGGTGATGTTGTTCGACGAGCCCACGACGGGCCTCGATCCCATCATCGTCGAGTCCATTCACAAGCTCATCAGGAGCTCACACGAGCGGATGAGGTTCACGGGTATCATTGTGACGCACGAGATTCCCAGCATCTTTCCCCTTGTCGACAAGGTGGCGGTGCTGTATGAAGGGCGCATCCGGTTCGTGGGCACGGCCCGCGAGACCATGACCACCGACGACGAGGTGGTTCGCGCATTCGTGGACAGCGCGATGCGGCTGGCCCGAGAGGGCGTGCCGGAGCCCGGGGCCGCGACCGATCACGCAGCAGAGTGAGGGAAGACGATGAAGAAAGCATTCGATCTGGAACTGGTGGTAGGGATCTTCGTCTTGGCGGGCATCCTGTGCCTGGCCTATCTGTCCATTCGACTGGGCGACGTCAACATCCTGGGCAAAGACACCTACGAGGTGTATGCCATCTTCTCCGACGTGGGCGACCTGCGAGCCGGCGCGCCCGTCGTCATCGCAGGCGTCCGCGTGGGCAAAGTGACGGACATCTCGCTCGACAACTACCGGGCCCGCGTCGTCCTGTCCGTCGAAGAGGGGGTGGCGCTTCAGGAGGACGTCATCGCGTCCGTCAAGACGCAGGGGCTGATCGGCGAGAAGTACGTCGAGCTGACGCCCGGCGGCGCGCCGGAGAACATCGGGGCGGGCGGGCGGATCCGGCAGACCGAGCCGGCCGTCGATCTGCACAGCCTGATCAGAAAATACGCGTTTGGAGAGATCTGATGCGTGTCCACCGAAAGACCTCGTGCGTGCGGCCCGGTCCGTACGTCGCAGGCGTCGCGCTCGTGTTCGCCGCGGCGGCCACGAGCTTGGCCGCAGGTGCCTTGGAACAGGTCAAGGCGAGCACGGAAGAGGTGCTGGGGATCGTTCAGGACCCGGAGTTGAAGGACCGGGAGGCCGAGAGGGAGAAGCGCGCCTGCAAAGCGATCGACCGGCGCTTCGACTGGCGCGTCATGGCCCGCGGCGCCATGGGCCCCGAGTGGCGCGACCTGACCCCCAAGCAGGCGGACACGTTCACGCACACTTTCGCCGACCTCATTCGGGCCGCCTATATGGACACGGTGATGAGCTACTCGGGAGAGAAGATCGAGTACGTCGCCGAACGGGTGGACGGAAAATACGGGGTGGTGAAGACGGTGCTCATCACGCGGAAGGGGACCCGCATCCCCGTCGACTACCGTGTCCTGAAGACAGACGAGAAGTGGCTGATCTACGATGTGATCGTCGAGGGCGTGAGCATGGTGAACAACTATCGGAAGCAGATCAGCAGCATCATGATCCGCTCCAAGTTCGACGAATTGATCGAGAAAATCAAGGACAAGGCCGAGCAGCGGCGCAAAGCGCGAGAGGAAAAGAAGCCGGACC
>Ga0315553_10003136_pt1 | contig 12991 bp, 10 predicted proteins | sample SalMarSW160140MG_FD_203099 | JGI IMG/M metagenome (GOLD analysis project Ga0315553, IMG submission 203099) | Salt marsh sediment microbial communities from the Plum Island Ecosystem LTER, Massachusetts, United States - Salt Marsh Sediment SW1601-40 ... | reverse complement strand
GCCGATGACCGCCCGGTTGCCCACCTCCACGCCCGTGCGCAGCGGCAAGTGCCCCTGATCATGGAAGGCGAAGGCCTGTTTGTACAGATCCTCGTCGTCGGTCACCACCATGCCCCCGTCCCCGGCATTGATGGTCTTGAAGATGTTGAACGAGTAGGTGCCCAACAATCCGATCGTTCCCAGCCGCTTGCCTTTGTAGGATCCGCCGAAGGCCTGGGCCGTGTCCTCGATCAGCATCAGCTTGTGCTTGTCCGCGATGGCTTTGAGGGCATCCAGGTCCGCCGAGTTGCCGATCATGTGAACCGGCAGGATCGCCTTGGTATACGGGGTGATCCTGCTCTCCACGTCCTTCGGATCGAGGGTCAGGCTCTCATCGACTTCGGCCAGAACCGGCACGGCGTTGCAGGTGATCACCGAGGACATCGAGGCGATGAAGGTGTAGCCGGGAACGATCACCTCGTCCCCCGGACCGATACCGGCCGCGGCCATGGCCACGATCAGCGCCGCGGTTCCGGAAGAGACGGCCAGAGCATACCCGGCTCCGAACCCGCGGCTCACCTCCTCCTCCAGTGTCTTCACCCTGTGCTTGAAGCTGGGGTCTTTTTCATCGCCGTAGCGGAACAGATAGCGTGCACGTATGAGGTCGAGCAGCTCCTTCTCTTCTTCTTTTCCGATCCAATAGTATCCGGGACCTGGCATCTCTTTCCTCCGAATCAGGCTTTGCTTGTTTGTGGATGGTGAGAATTGTAGCCTAGTCATTTCCTCAGGTCAAGTCCTTAAGCCCAATTTTTCCATAACCAGACTTAATTAGCTTGTATAATCATGGGTTTTGATATAATGTTTGTCTAACTCAATACAATGAGCCGACAAGCTGCAATGCTTAATGCCTGTTTGAAACTAATTTCCGGTTGAAGGCTAAATGAAACGACTGAGCAGGAACGAGATCAGGGCTGTTCGGGCTGTTTTCTCCCAACAACATCCGACGCGCTCCTCCATCGCACGCCAGACGCGGTTGAGCCTGGTTAAAATATCCTCGGTGTTGAAAGAGCTGGAGAAAAAACACTACATCGAGAAGGCAGGAAAGACAAAAACAACCGGGGGCAGGCCCGCCTATATCTTTCAGCTCAAGCCCGATATCGGGATTTCTCTGGGGATCAGCATAGCTCCGGATTACTTCACAGTAGTCGGAATCGATTGTTCCAAGAATGTGCAGATAGACGAGCGATATCCCATCAGCCTGCCGGCGGATCCGGAGGCGCATGTGGATGCGATCGTCTCCCAGGTTGTCCCTGTCGTGAAAGAACTGATGGAGAAACGCGGGGGGAAACGGCCCATCGTTTCTATCGCGATCGCCCTGCCGGGGATGGTGGACAGCAGGCGGGGAATCTGGCTTCTCGGACTGCAGGTAACCGGGATTACCCATATCGACATCATCGGAATGTTCGAGCAGAAACTGGGCGTCCCCGTGTACATAGAGGATGTCTCACGGGCTTTAGCCCTGTTGGAGATTTTCAGAACCAGGGGCAGGAGGATTCGCAACTTTGTCCTGTTATACATTGGCCTGGGCCTGGGCAGCGGGATCGTGATCAACGGAAGGCTCTACAGGGGCCGCCACGGTCTGGCCGGGGAGATAGGCCATGTGAAACACGCAGACAACACCTACCGCTGCAGCTGCAACAACGTGGGCTGCCTGGAAACCGTGGTCTCCACCGAAGGAATCCTCCGGGTATTTCAGGACCGGCTGAAAGAGGGCGTACGCTCCAGCCTGCAAAAAACCATGATCCGAACCGAGATGAGCCTCACCCTGGATGAAATCCTGGCCGCGGCTGAGGAGGGAGACCGGGTAACCCAGTCAACCCTTGGTGAGATCGGTGTTTTTTTGGGAGATGCCTGTGCCACCTTGATCAAGCTCTTCAATCCTCAGGCGTTGATCATCAGCGGACCCGGTTCGATATTTAAAGAATACTTCCGCGGTCCGGTTGAACAGGTCATCCAACAGCGGGTGCTCCCGGAAATGCTGGAGGACTACCGGACGGTGTTTGCCGATTACCGGGAAAATCATGAAGCCTTGGGCGCGGCTCTCCTGGCGATGAAGCGCTACCTGAACCATTTGGATCGCGATAGCAATACAGCGGTGTCATGATCGAATTTCTGACTAAGGCACTGGACACCTTCTTCAGCTTCAAGGCCTACGTGATGCTGCCCATCGTCATCCTCGTCCTTGCGTTGCTGATCCGGATGAAGGTATGGGACGCCCTGCTCTCGGCGCTGAAAGTGGCGGTCGGATTCGCCGGTATTTTTATCGTCTTCAACTTTTTCGTCTCCAACATCGGCCCGGCCGTCGAAGCCTTCGTGAGCAAGCGGGGACTGGATTTCCCGGTTTTGGATGTGGGCTGGCCGCCTCTGGCGGCGATCACCTGGGCGTCCAAAATCGCACCTCTGTCGATTCCGCTGGTCATCGTGATCAATCTGATCATGCTGGCCACCAATACGACCAGGACCATCAACATCGACGTGTGGAACTACTGGCACTTCGCCCTGGTCGGGGCGCTGCTGCAGCAGACAACCGGGAATTTTGTCCTCGGATTGGCCGCCACTGCCCTGATCTCCGTATTCTCGATCAAGATGGCCGACTGGAGCGCTCCCTTCGTGGAGCGCTACGGCGGGCTCAAAGGCATATCCATCACCACCCTTTCGGTAAACGGCCTGGTTCCCCTCGGTATCGTCGGGGACCAGGTGATCGACAGGATCCCGGGATTGAGGCGGATCAACTGGAATCCCGCGGAGCAGAAGAAGGGATTGGCGATCCTGAGTGAGCCGATGATCATCGGCGTGGCGATCGGTGTGTTTCTTGGCCTTCTGGCCGGCTATCCGGTGAAATGGATTCTCGAGCTCTGCGTGCACATCGCCGCTGTCATGTTCATTCTGCCCCACTGCGGTACGCTGATCGGTCAGGGCATGCAGCCTTTCAGCCTGAAGCTGAAGGGGTCGATTCAGAAGGTTTTTCCGAAAAAGACGGATCTGAACGTGGGCATGGATTCGGGCGTGCTGATGGGGCATCCTTCGGTGATCGTCACCGGCCTCGTGCTGATGCCCATCTCCCTGGCTCTGGCCTTCATCATCCCCGGCAACCGCTCCATACCCCTGGGCGACCTGGCCAACTTGATCTCCGTGATGTCCCTGATCGTCCTGTCCATGCGGGGAAACGTGTTCCGCGCCGTCCTGGTAGGGATCCCCATCGTGATCAGCTATCTACTGATCGCCACGGTGTTGGCCCCGATGTTCACGACCCTATCGGCTCAGGCAGGAGCAGTGATGGAGGGCGGCTACACCGGCTTGATCACGGCCTTCACCGATGGAGGCAACCCGATTCGCTACTGGTTCTACCATATGTTCCGCGGAAGCTGGATCGCCCTGGTGATCATCGTTCCGGCCGCCCTCCTGGGAGCCCTGACCTGGCGGAAATACAGGAGCATGACTTCTGCCGACTAGCCTCTCCGTTCCCTCGGACCGCTATTGCAGCCTGTACAGCTCTGTTCGCCTGTCGGCGAACAGATCGTTTCGATCCGTCACCCGTTTGTTCTCAGCCCGCTGAGGGTCCACCTCCACCACGGTCAGGCTGTCCCCTTCAGCCTGGGCGCGAGCCAGGATCTCCCCGTTCTCCGCGGTGACCTGGCTGCATCCCGAGTAAGTCAGAGCCTTGCCTTCCCGCTGCTCGGTCCCGTAGCGATTGGCCAGGATCCAGAACACCCTGTTTTCGATCGAGCGCACTCGCGTAGTCAGCTGCCCATATTCGGGAAGAACCAGGTTCGAAGGATGGCAGATGATCTGGGCGCCCTGGAGAGCCAGGGTTCGGGCCGCCTCGGGAAAGAAGTGATCGAAGCATACCAGCAACCCGACTTTGACCCCCTGGATATCGAAGAGGGGGAAACCCCGGTCCCCCGGCGCAAAGTACAGCTTCTCCTCGTCAAACAGATGCACCTTGCGATACACCCCGACGACCCCCAGCGGCCCGATCAGCGCGGCGCTGTTGAAAAGCCGCTCTGCGCTGCGTTCGGCCATTCCAACCACCAGGTGGCAGTTCGCCCGGGCTGCCGCGTCTGTCAGCCTCTCCGTAGCCGGACCGGGAATCTCTTCGGCCATCTGCTCCACCTCCTCCCTGCTGGTGAACAGATAGCCGCTCAAAGCCAGCTCCGGTGCTACGATCAGATCCGCCTGGCTGCCGGCTACAGCGGCGGCCAGCGCATCGAGATTGTGTTCAGGCCGGCCGAAATGCGGTGAAAATTGAAAAAAACCAATTCGCATGAAATCTCCTCTCGAAACGGTGGCATTATACTTCAAATTGAGTATAGTATAAATAAATCATCATGAGATATTCAGATTGAGTCATCCCGTCAAAACCTTCGTCATCGATACAAATGTGTTCATACATAGACCCGATGCGATCCTCTCGTTCCGGGACAACGAGATAGTCATTCCCCTCTGGGTGCTGGAGGAGCTGGACAATCTGAAGAAGAGCAGGGAGGAGCGGGGGCGGAACGCGCGGGAGAGCATCCGTCTGCTGGACGAGCTCAGCCGCCACGGAGACCTCAAAGAGGGAGTCAAGATGGACAATGGCTCCACCCTGAGGGTCTGGATCAGCAACACAGCCAATCTCGGCGCCATTCCGGTGGATATTGAAACCGACAAGAACGACAACAAGATCCTTTTAGCCGCCTACTCCCTGCAGCAGGAGGGTAAGCGGGTCTTCTTCGTTTCCAAGGACATCAGCGCCCGCCTCAAGGCTACGGCTCTTGGGATCAAGGCTGTGGATTACGAGAAGCAGAAGGTCGATATCGACGCGCTGTACAAAGGCTACATCGAGATGGATGTGGGACAGGACAGCCTGCAGGAGCTCAAGCGTTCCGGCGCGATACCCTGGAATGCCCGATTTATCCCCAATGAGTTCGTCCTGCTGCGGGAGGCGAAGAGCAACGAGACGGCATTGAGCCGCTACAACGACGGCGAATCCTACCTGCAATTCATTCCACCGATCGACGGGGTTTGCGGCATTCGACCCCTGAACCGCAATCAGGAAATGGCCTTGAACCTGCTGCTCGACGATTCGATATCACTGGTGACTCTGGTGGGCAAAGCGGGCACGGGTAAAACCCTTCTGGCCCTGGCCGCGGGATTGAACAAGGCCCTGACCGAGGATCGTTTCTCCCGGGTGCTGCTGGCCCGGCCGATCATCCCCATGGGCAAGGATATCGGTTATCTGCCGGGAGACAAGATAGACAAGCTCTCCAACTGGATGCAGCCGGTATATGACAACCTCGAGTATATCCTCAGCGTGGATCGGAAACTGAGGGATCTGACCGTGGATCAGCTGATCAACCGCCGTCTCATCGAGATCGAAGCCCTCACCTACATCAGGGGACGGTCGCTGCCCAATCAGTTCATCATCATCGATGAAGCCCAAAACCTCTCGCCCCACGAGGTAAAAACGATCGTGAGCCGGGCCGGAACCGGGACAAAGGTCGTCCTGACCGGTGATCCCTACCAGATCGACACGCCCTATCTGGACTCCAATTCCAACGGGCTTACCTTCCTGGTGGAGGCCTTCAAGGGACAAAGACCCTTCGGTCACATCACCCTGGAGAAATCCGAGCGCAGTCCCCTGGCCGAGCTGGCCGCGGAGCTGCTGTAGCGGTTTCGGCAGCTTCGGGCGCCTCTAACCCAGCACCTCATCACAGGCTTCGACCAGGACACCGATCGATTCCCTCAGGGCATCCTCGGGTATCACCAGAGGCGGAGCGATCTTGATGCACTCCCCTCCGATCCCGACGGGGGCGAACATCAGCAGCCCCTTGTGCAGGCAGGCGAGGTTGATGGCCTGGGCCGTGGCTGCATCAGGATCCTTTGTCCCCGGCTTCACCGCCTGGATTCCCGCCACCAGACCCTTGCCGTGAAGGCAGCCCAGCCTGTCCGGATACCTGCCCTGGATCTCCGCCAGTCCCGGCATCAGCACCGTCTCCATTTGGGCCGCATGCTCGACCAGGTGGTCCCGCTGGATGATCTTCAGGTTCTCCACCGCGGCGATCACCGGCAGGGGGCTGGCCGAGTGGGTGGAGGTCATCGAGCCGGGTGCGTACAATCCCATGATGTCTCTGCGGCCGATCACCGCGGACAGGGGCAGGGAGGAGCTGATGCCCTTTCCGCATATGATCAGATCCGGTTCCACCCCGTAGTGCTCATAGCAGAACATCTTCCCGGTGCGGCCGAAGCCGGCCTGCACCTCGTCGAACATCATCACTATGTCGTGCTCCCGGCAGAAGCTCTGCAGCTCCCGAGCGTACTCCACCGGCAGGAAGTCCGGACCCACCCCCTGATAGCTCTCCGTGATCACCCCGGCGATTTCCCGGGGTTTGACCTTCAGCCGCTTCAGAGTGTTGAGGAACAGATCAAAGGAAACCTCCTCGTTCTTGTAGCCGTCGGGGAAGGGCACCTGCAGGAAGGTCTCCCCCTCCCCCACGATCCAACGCTTCAGACCAGGAATGCCTCCTGCAAGCTGGGCGCCCAGGGTGCGCCCGTGAAAGGCGTTGTCGAAGCTCACGATGATCCGCTTCTTCTCTCCGTGCCTGTCCAGGGCATAGGTCCTGGCCAGCTTGATGGCGTTTTCGATTGCCTCGCTTCCGGTGGTCAGCAGGAATACCTGGTAGTTCGGGGGATCGGGGCTGAGGGCCTGCAGTGCCCGGGTCAGCTCGGAGCGCTGCTCGTGCACGAACACGTAGGTGGTGAGCAGAGGTTTCTTCAGAGCCTTTTCCAGGGCGCGGCGGATCTCCTTTCGTCCGTGCCCGGCATTGGTGATCAGAACCCCGCTGGACCAGTCGATCCACCGGTTTCCCCAGCGGTCGGATACCTGAAAACCCTCCGCCCTGTCCCACACCACCGGCGGCTGTCCCATCATCGACTGGGGCTCGGAGTCCTGCAGAGCCTGGAAGATAGCCAGGCTCTCCGGCACCGGGATCGGGGTGCGGATCCGGCGGTACCTGGTTTTGACCCGCGGTACCTCTACAGGTTTCAGATCGTACTTTGCCTCTGACATCCTTGCTTGCTCCTTTGCTCTACCCCATCTCTACGTGGGGGTGCTCTCCATAGAGAATCTTTGCGGCTCTACCATCGGCCAGAATCGACTGCCGGGCAGCCTCCACAACCAACTCGTTGATCGAGCTGTTCGCCGGGGTTGCGATCAGCCCTCTTTCATCGGCTTCCTGGATCAGTTGTTGGCGCCGCTTCAGGGATCCCCCCTCATCCAGTTCCGCCGCCTCCGCCTCGATTCGCTGGATCGTGCCCAGGATGGCGGCCACCGAATCATAGCCGTAGCCCACTGGCATGTAGCCCTCCCCGTGCCAGGGAACCAGCCGGTAGAAATCCGGATTCACGTAGTTGAAGGACGTGCCCCCGGGCCCTCTGCCCTCGAGGTAGCCGTGGCTCACACCCCGGAACTGATCGTTGTGCTTGATCAGCCCGCTTTTGCCCTCCCCCTCGCAGAACATCTCCAGACACTGTTCATTGGACCCGGCCCCCTCATCCGGATAACCCAGCCCGTCGGTTACGCTCAAAACAGCACCGTTCTGGAAGCGCACCCGGCCGTTGGCCCACATGTACCCCTCCTTGCCGTTGGGGAATTTCCCCTTGACCCCGACCACGGAAACCTCCGCCGGTTTGAGACCGGTGATAAAGTAGACCAGATCCACGTAGTGGCAGCCCACGTACACGAAGGGATCGGTGTTTTCGCAGGTGAACCAGTTCTGGAAGTTGGAGAATCGGTAGAAATAGGGTTCGATCATCTTGGCCTCGCCCATCAAGAACTCCCCGAAGTGCCCCAGGCGGTACTGCCGGCGGGCCAATAAAGAACGACGGTCGAAGCGCTTGTGGTACTCCACCCCCACGAACAATCCCCGTTTCAACGCCTCTTCCCGGATCTGTTCTGCCTCATCGTATTTCAGCACCAGGGGCTTGACGCAAAGCACGTGCTGATCACTCCCCAAGGCCTGCATCACTACCTGGTGGTGCAGTGGATCCGGCATGGCCACCACCACGGCCTGACGCCCACGGCTGGAAGCGATCACCTGTTTATACAGCTCGGGGAAGTTCTCGTCCGCTGCCTCGCTCAGATCCGGATGGGCACGAAAGTCCTGTCCCGGGAAGGCCTCACGAATCTCCGGGTTGTCCTTCAGCGCCTTCAGCGGCGGGGTGTTGAGGGCGCAGATCGAGATCCTGCCCACCACACCGGTGCGCTGCAGGTGGTAGATCGAGGGCAGGATCAGGTCATTGGTGATCATCCCCCCGCCCACGATGGTGACATCAATCGGTTCGCTCATCGTTAACCTCCATCTGCTGCGTATACCACCATACAGGTTCTTCGGGGGGATGGGAAGTCGTCATTGCCCATCGACGGAATATGCCTTAGTATGTTCAGCGAAGGGGAGATATCAGCAGATGGGAGAAGCCAGGGCACTCGACGGCGTTCGTATCGCCGACCTCAGCCACGTGTTGGCGGCTCCGACGGCCTCCATGATCCTGGCGGATCTGGGAGCCGAGGTCATTCACATCGAACCGCCTTCCGGGGACGACGCCAGACAGTTCGGTCCCTTCATCCGGGGGCAGAGCGCCTACTTTATCAGTATCAACCGGAACAAGAAGAGCGTGGTCATCGATCTCAAGAAAGCGGAGGGGAAAGCCATCCTCCGGGACCTCATACGCGTGTGCGATGTCGTACTGGAGAACTTCAAACCCGGCACGATGCAAGCCCTGGGCTTCTCCTACGAGGAATGCCGGGGCATCAACCCGGGAATCATCTATGCATCCATTTCAGGATTCGGTCATGACACGCCCCCCGAGTACGCGGACAAGCCGGCCTACGACATGATCGCCCAGGCCTACAGCGGGCTGATGAGTATCTGCGGCCCTGAAGGAGGACCTCCGGTGCGGGTCGGCACTTCAATCGGTGACATCATCGCGGGACATCAGTGTGCAATCTCGATACTCGCCGCCATGCGTCACCGCGACAGGACCGGCGAAGGACAGCTAATCGACCAATCCATGGTCGACGGACTGTTGTACATCCTGGAAAATGCGCTGGTGCGCTATACCGTGGGGGGAGAGATCCCCGGGCCGTTGGGCACAATGCACCCCTCGGTGACTCCGTTTCAGGCATTCCCGACCAAAGACGGCTGGATCGTAATAGCAGTGGGGAACGATTCGATTTGGCGGCGCTTCTGCAACGCCATCCGGCAGCCGGAACTTCTGGAGGAGGAGCGGTTCAGCACGAATGCCTCTAGAACTCAAGCCCGGGATCTATTGACCGGGATTCTCGAGAAAACCATCAGGCAGAGGAGCACCGCGGCTTGGTTGGAAGTGCTGCGGGGTGCGGATGTTCCTTGTTCTCCGATTCATTCGATCGACCAGATCGTGAACGATCCTGTCGTTACCCACAGGCAGATGCTGGCCGCGATCCAACAGCCCGGGGCGGGTCGGCTGAGCATAGCGGCTTCACCGTTCCGCATGTCCGTTACCCCGGGGCGGGTCTATTCCCACGCCCCTTTGCAGGGAGAACATACGATCGAAGTGTTGAGGGATCTTCTCGAATACGAGGAGGATTCGATACGAATCCTCAGAGAGCAGGGCATCGTCTACGCGAACGAGGATCTGCCCGGAAAGCCGCCGGTCTCCTAGATCATCCCCAAATCGCCCCTGGATCGCCTCTAGATGGCCGGACTTAGAATCCCGGAAACCAGGTAGGGGGTTTAGTCGTCTCTCACCGTACAGTAGGGTTTCAGGATCTCGAAAAGCGGATCGATTTCGGAGGCGGAAAAGCCCAGATGGGAGTGGCGGCGCCACCCTTCGGCATAACCGCCGGCAGCGGCCCCGCTTCCTGCAGCTGCGCCGGCTGCGGCCCCGCCCCCTTCAGAAGCCGCGACCTCCGCGGACATATCCCGCATGGTCTTCAGGTAACTGTCCAGTCCTTGAGTCTCGTCCAGCCATTTTTTCTGGCTCTCGTGACAGGCCAGCATGCGTTCCTTATCGTCGATCACCGAAGTGATATCCACCGTGAAATCGGGTACGACGGGCCTGCGCAGACCGTCCCGCAGTCCGTAGGGCGAGGCGTGATAGAGAACGACGTCCTGATACGTCGCCTCCTCCGGTGGATCCGAGGGATAGCTCGGGACGCAGCGGATGAAGGCGGCGGTTACCCCGATGCGGCAGGTGTTCATGTGATCTTCCATGTAGTCTTCCGGAGAGGGCAGGAGCATAATATCCGGACGGATCCTGCGGACCACGGCGGCAGCCTTCCGGATCAGCTCGGGGCAGTAGAATACTTCCACGTCATTCGCGATGCTCTCATGGAAGACAGCGCCGACCATTTGAGCGGCTACCTGCCCCTCCTTCCGGCGGACCCGCGCCGTTTCTTCCCGGCTCATCTCGGTCGAACCGCAGCAGCCGTTGGCCAGATTCATGTAGTGCAGGGTACAGCCGGCGTTCTTGAGCAGAAACAGGGTTCCCCCCATCATGAACTCGATGTCGTCGGGATGGCAGGCCAAGGCGAAGACCGTTGGGCTTTTTTTTGCCGGCATGGAACTATCCTCCTCTAGTGCATCTCCGCGGAGCAGACACCGATCCCGCCGCGGTAGTAGTTGAACTGGACGTTGGGATGGTCTGCCAGAAGCGACATGGGCACGGCGCTGTCCGGGATCCGCTTGGATATCATGAAGGCAGTCAGGCGCTGTCCGAAGGGATTGTCGTGGGTTCCGGCGTGCCAGATCGAAACTTTGCCGCTCTTCCAGGTCTCCGTCGGACCCACGGTGATGGCCTGGGAGGGCACGCCGGTAACCACCCCCCCGCCGGAGGTGCGGGCATTCTGGATCAGGGTCATGGGATGCAGGTTCACGATCCGGGCACCCAGCCGCCGGTACTCCTGCGGTGTGGGAGGTTCCTCCTTGTGTTTGCCTTCCCGCGGAAGGGGATCGTTGAAGGCCCAGTGTTTCACCTCCCCCTGGCCGCCCTGCATGATCAGGCAGCGAGCCTGGTCATAGCTGCGGCTGTACTGTTCCATGTTGTCGGCCCGGAGAAAATGGAGGTTCTCATCGGGCATGCGCAGACGTTTGTCGATCCGGTTGAAACACAGCTCCAGATCCGCTCTAGCGAAGCTCAACGGGTGGTCCAGCCCCGCCTCTTTCCCGTCTATGTACCACTCGTCCATGGCCCAAAAATGGCCGCTGCGGACGTCGATCTCCAGGTCGTTCACGATTTGGGCGACCAGAGGCAGCTGCTCGGTGGGACCAATGGGCCCGCAGATTCCGGCGGGATCGCTCTGGGTGGATTGCTGCCACGCCTGTACATATTCCAGGGCCTCGGCGGTGTAGAAAGACTCCAGGGTGTCGTACAACTTCACCGTAAAACCGGGACGGGACAGCTCGAGAAGGTCTTCGGCGCTCAAGGCGGCCGCATCATCGAGGATCTTCTCATCCAGGGTTGTGTAGTCCCACCACTGCGGGGCAATTTTGCTCAAAGCTCTCATAGCGCCTCCTTTGGGTACTCCAGGAAAATCAAGAATTTACCAGATTCATACTTAGACATCGATTGATAAAATTCGCTTTGAATCACTGACTTAAACTGGAAGCCCGCACCGCCGGTGAAGGAAAGAGCACCGTTTGAAAATCCGAGATCAGGCGATACCGCAAGAAATCCCAATGTATACCTGGCTTCCAAATTTACGAGGATGGAACCAAACAGGATATCAATCCCGATACCAGCTACAATCCCAGCATCCAGAGTGTTGAGATCAACTCCCCAGTAGTCGATGAGATCCGCGGGATTGTCATAATCAGACGGGTCAACAAAAAAGCTCATACTACCGAGTTTGGGCCTCCAGAAGCCGGGCAACCCGATCGTGTCCCTGTTCTGCGGCCAGGTCCAGCGGGGTTCGTCCCTCAGCGTTCTCGAGGGAAGGTTGGGCTCCGAGGAAGAGGAAGTACTCACAGAGCTCGAGATTCCCCGCCCGGGCGGCGATGTGGAGGGGGGTATTCCCCGCATTGTCGGGAAGATCAAGGGAAGCTCCCCTGTCCAGAAGAAGCTGGCAGGCGGCAAAGTCGCCGGCTGAGGTCGCCAGATGCAGAGCACTTTGCCCCCGATTGTTCACGCTATCCACATCGGCTCCAGCGGAGAGCAGAGTATCCATCAGATCGAGCTTACCCGTCGCAACGGCGTGATGGATCACGGAATTGCCGTTTCGGTCCGCTGCTGCCACATCCGCCCCGAGGGAGAACAGCAATTCACAGCCGGCCTGATTCCCGGTACGTACGGCCCAGATCAGAGGTGTCGCCTTCTGTTTGGTATCCCGGGAAGCGACGCCGATCGGATTCGTTTCCAGCCGCTGGTGGAAGCTCTCCCAGGGCCCGAGCGCCGCTTCGGTGAACAGATTTCCCTCGGCCCCCTGCCGCAGCAGAAACGCATGGACCTGTTGCTGAGCATGCCAGGCCGCGTAGCTCAGAGCATCCCAGCCGTCTTCATCCACCATTTCGAGCAATTGTGGGTCAGCTTCCGCCAGTTCGCGCACCCGAGCCAGATCTCCCCGGGTCGCCGCCTCAAAGAAACCTTCCGGTTTCACCATTTCCGGCGCCGTGGCGCCCGGCCCGGCTTTCTGAAGCGGTCGCACGAAACGGCAGGAGCCGAGAAGCCCCGGGAGAAGCAGGGACAGCAGGACCGGCAAAGCTGCAACTAGGCGGCTGCCCTTCACGTTAGGAGTTCCTGCAGGGACGGAGCACCCAATCAATGAAATCCTTCATCGGACAAATTATCGGCGCCACACTCCCGGCTGTCAAGCCGAACCGGGTGGGAACGCGGAAACCGGTTTTCGTGAGAGCAGTGACGGCGGCGGGGAAGACCGGAAATTCCTGAGAACAAAGCTTGCAATAATAGCTATACGGGTGTATAGTATATATTATGA
>Ga0315553_10003135_pt1 | contig 12996 bp, 10 predicted proteins | sample SalMarSW160140MG_FD_203099 | JGI IMG/M metagenome (GOLD analysis project Ga0315553, IMG submission 203099) | Salt marsh sediment microbial communities from the Plum Island Ecosystem LTER, Massachusetts, United States - Salt Marsh Sediment SW1601-40 ... | reverse complement strand
TAACGGGTTGCCCCCCGGGTCGGGTTCCAATCCCAGGTCGCGCGCAATCCCCGCCATCGCGTCGATGACAAACTGGATGTGCTCGTCCAGGTCGACGCCCAGGTCTTCGGCGCCGCGGACAATGTCATCGCGATTGACGGCGGCGGCGAAGGTTTTCTGTTTCATCTTTTTGCGGACGCTCTTGGCGCGCAGGCCGACGATCTTCTCCGGCCGCACGACCGCCACGGCCGAGATGAAGCCCGCCAGTTCGTCGCAGGCGTAGAGCGCTTTGTCGAGGGGTGAGACGCGGGGGCAATCGGGCAGGTAGTCGGCGTGCGACTTGATGGCGTAGATCACGTCGGCCGGATAGCCGTGTTCCGCCAGGATGGCCGCGCCCTTCAGCGGGTGGTCGGGCGGATCGGGCCACCGCTCGTAATCAAAGTCGTGCAGCAGGCCGACGATGCCCCACTTTGCTTCGTCGTGGCCCCACTTGCGAGCATAGGCTCGCATAGCCGCCTCGACGGCCAGCATATGCCGCCGCAGGCTCTGGCTGGCGGTGTACCGGCACATAAGGTCGAAAGCTTCGTCGCGGTGCATGGCACATAGGAAAATGCAGAGTGCAGAATGAAGAGTGCAGAGTACAGAATAATTCTGGACTCTTCATTCTGCATTCTTCATTCTGCACTTGAAGGCTGGGGGACCGGTTTCCTCTTTCAACAGGCGACTAGCGTTCGGATTCCTCGAACGGGTCGCCGCCCTCGTCGTCGCCGGGCAGTTTGAGTTCGCCGCCGCGAAACGGTCCGGGTTCGGGCCGATCCTCCGCTTCATTTAGCTCGCGCCATGGTTTCTCTTCGCGGTAGCTTTCCAGCTCCTTGGTCAACTGCTCCTTGAGCTCATCCGGCGAAATCTCCACCGCTTTGGTCGACCATTTCACGGCCGACTCAAAGTCGCCGATTTCGGCGTAGGCCGACGCCAACGTGCTGAGGATATGGGCCTCTTGGTACTGGGTTTCCTCGCACGCGGTGGTAGCCAGCTTAACGGCTCGGCGCCCATCGCGCAGTTTGTCGTCGGGCGAGGTAGCCAATGTCCACGCCAGGTTGTTCAGCACGCCGGAGTGCTCGGGTTGAATTTTGAGCACCGCTTCATAGTCGGCGATTGCCTCGGCGTGCTTGCCGTAATTCAATAGCGCGTCGCCCCGCCCGCGCAGCGCCAGGATATTTTCGGGATCGCGCTGGAGCACCGACGTGAAAATCTCGACCGCCTTGCGGGGGCGTTTCGCGGCTACCTGATACGAGCCGAGTTGCAACTTCCACTCCACGTTCTCGGGATCGGCGCGGGCCAGCTTCTCCATGTCGGCGATGGCGTCGTCGAACTGATCCAAAGCCGCCGACAGCAGGCTCCGCATGGCGATCCCCTGCACCAGTCCCGGCTGCAGGGCCAGCGCCCGATCCACGTCCTCCTTCGCTTCCTTGATTTTGCCCTGCATTTGCATCACGTGCGCCCGCATGAGCATGGCGCTCAGGTCCCGCGGATTGGCATGGAGCGCATCGTCGAGGTCGGCCACGGCGGCCGAGAGATTCTCCTCGAGCAAGTGCACCTTGGCCCGCAGCTTGTAGGCCACGGCGAAGCCGGGGCGGAGCTCGAGTGCCATGTCGATATGTTGCTTGGCTTCGTCGTACTTCTGCAACTCCATCAGAGCCTCGGCCAACTCGGCCTGCGCCGAGGCGTTATCGGCATCGGCTTCGACAAGATGGGCAAAGTCCTCGGCCGCCTTCTCGTTCTCTCCCTTTTGCAGGTAGTACAGCCCTCGTATACGCCGGGCGTCTTGATTATCGGGGTCGACGCGAATGGCCTCGTCGAAGTCGGCCAACGTCTTTTCGTCGTCGCCGCGAAGCCCACCGCGGATAATCAAGGCCCGCGCCTTTCGTTGGTTATCGTCGCCGGCCAACTGCACGGCCTTGTCGGCCGCCGCCATGCCTACTTCCCGGTCGCCTCCGGGCAATGCGTGCAGCCGGGCCATAAGGTAATAGGCATCGCCGAACTGCTCGTCGTAGCGAATGGCCCGCTCCAGGTTGGAGAGTGCCAATCGGCGGTTCTGCTGCCATTGGCGATCGAACGTCGGCGCGCCGAGAACGATTTCGGCGTACGATCCGCCGAGTTGGAAAAGGGTCGAGGCGAGCAACTGTTGGGCGAACCGTTTGTTGTCGGCATCGAGCCCTTTGAGAAGTGCTGCTTCGCACTTGCCGATCACCGCGGCGAGATCCTCCCGACTTTGCGCCGTGACCTTCAGCTCGGTGGCCTCGTCCAGATCGGCCAGACCTTCGTTCTCGGCCATCACCGGCATGGTTGAGACACCTACCAGCAATAGCGCAAGCCAGGCGGCCTGCATCATCGTCCGCTTCATGGCGGAAACTCCGTTTGTGCGTATATTAGGCGATCAAGATCAAGCGCTCTGCATCGGTGGTGCCGAGTGCAGAATGACGAGTGCAGAACGAAGAGTGCAGAATGAAGAGTGCAGAATGTGGAATCTAGCGGTAGGCTGATGTCCGCGGGTTTCGATTCTGCATTCTGCACTCTGCACTTCGTACTTCACCGCTCCCTATTATGCTCCTGTTGCCGGCTCAACGCTATGCGAGTGTGGCGGTGCGGCTGCTAGCGGACGACGTGCAGCCCGGGGAGCGAATCGTGCCGGAAGTGGGCACCGAACTCGGCGGAGTGGGGAGTTTCTCGAACCACAGGATGCGCCGCTTTCCCATGGGCACTGTGTTCGGACCCGTCATCCACCCGGCTTGCCATTTCGCGCCGCGCCTGACCCGTCGACTGATCTGGTTTCGACGAATCGACCGCTCGACGTGCAGTCGACGGCGATTCGGCGGATTCGGCGAACTCGGCCGCAATCTGCTCCACCGCGACATCGGCCTCGGCCCAAAGCTGGTTGTCGTGGGGCCGGAGGCTGCACAATCGGTGGGCCAGCTCTTCCAAGCCCTCGCGCGCTTTGCCGCACGGCACGCTTCGCCCTGCGCCGCGGCCGTAAATCTGCGGGCGGGTGCGTTCCAGCAGCCAGGCGGCGGCCCGCCACGTCTTGCGCGAGGCCATCATGACACGGGCCAGGGGTTCCGCTTCGCAAATCTCCTCGGCCTGCCGCAGGGCGCGGGCGAACTGGGGATCGCGGGCGGCCGTGCGGGAGATGGTGGCGTGGTGGCAGCCGACGTACGAAGCGGCGCGGCGACGGCTCATGCCCAGCGAGATCAGCAGGCAGAGTCGCTCGCGACGCGGTGCGTCAAGCGCGTACGCACGGCGACGAGCGTCGCCGCCTCGTTCGTTTTCCTTCTCGGCGCCGGCCCATTGTCCGTTGGAGACTGGGTCCGGCAGGGGGAATCGCAGTTCGGGCGGAAGCGAAGGAGTCGCCTTTTGGCGCCGGTTGCGGGTATCGAATTCTCGCTCGGCGATTTCGAGGTCGGCGAATTCGTGCATGGCGAAATCGCCCGGGGTGAAGTCGCGGGCGGGGACAGCGGTTCGTGGTGCGCGGGAGCGTCGGCGCGCACCGGAAGGGGCGTGCTGGGGGCCCCTTTGCGGTGCGCCGCGCTGTTTTCGCGCACCGCGCCGAGTGGACTTGGGAGAGCGGCCGTTGGCGGAAACGTCGGGGAGATCGGCGAGGCGAGGTCGTGGCATGGTTGGGGTCTCCGGTGGTGAGAGGCGGAAAACGGGCATGGCGCCGGGCAGCGAAGCGCCGCGCGGCGACTACGGACCATTGTAAGCGGGTGGGTTGAGTCTTTCAATAGTTGTAAAGAAGTATTTATTACTTAATAGATAGAGTGGCGGCAGAGCGCGAAACCGCAAGCGGTGTGGACGCTTCGGACGCGAAAAAGGAGTGGACGTGGGAACCTGGAGAGACTGGAAAGACAGGGAAGCCGCGACCAACGCCAAACTGGCCTTTTCCGACACCAGGCGTTCTGTTACTTACCGCCCCGCGGGATTCCCTCTTTCTGCCGAGGGAAGTCCACGCGCTCGCCGCCGTTCTAGGAAATCGATCGGAGTCCCTGCGGCGGGGGTGAAACCAACCGCAAGTTTGTCGAAGCGCTTAATCGAAGCGCCGCGGAGCCACGCTCATGTCGAAGCCGAAGAAGCGCCTGTTCATCGTGTTCGCCTCCCTTGCCGTTGTCTGCGTCGGTCTCGGCGCAGCGGCCGTCGTGCCGGCACAGCGCATGTTGGCTGCCCGCGACGCCCAATCCAGCGCAGGATCCAAAAGCGGCGCCACGGGCACGGCAGGCGGCGACTCGGGAACCTCGGGCGGCGAGTCCGAGGGAAAACCGGTGCTTCTCAACCACAACGATAATGAGATCGCCGCTCTCAAGCCGCGCGGAGGCGGCTCGTGGTCCAACGACGGCGTGGGGTCGCTCGAACAGAGCCCCGCCCAGTACAACGATCGTTCGCCCGCGCGCAGCCCCGCCGGCAGCAGTCGCTGGGACAACGACTACACCGGCGGAACCGGCGGCACGACCGATGGCGGCGGCACGGGCTCGTCGCTCGCTCAGCGCGACGAACTGGTCCAGGACCCATTCCACTCGGGCCGCAATCCCATTTCCACGGTCGGCTACGACGAAGAAACCACCGATGGCACTTCCGAAGAAGACGATGCCGCCGGAGTGGCCAACGCCGCGACTACCGAGGCCCCCGTTCGACCGCGCGCGGCCAGCGCGCCCGTGGGCTCCGGCGTGCCGGCGAGGCTTTCGGTAGGCGACGACGTTCGCAGCGCCGCGCCGATCAATCGTGAGGGCGAGTACTATGATCGCGAAGGTGCCCGTGGCGGCTATACCGGCGGAAGTCGATACACGAACGGCAGCGCCAACACGGGCGGTGGTGGCGACACGGCCGGCAATGACTACACAACGGGGAGCAGCGGCCGCGCAGTAACGGATGGGTCTGGCACGTACAATCCGCACTCGGCGGTGGGTAGCGACTCGTCGGACTATGGCACGGCTGCTGACACCGTCCGCGGAGGTGCGAATGCCTTCGACAACGCCTCGGCGCGCGACAGCACGCTGCCCGCGACGCGCGGCTCCTCATCAGGTCGCGAAGCGCTCACCGCAGCCGGAACGGCAACCGGCGGCGAAAACTACGACCGTCCCGGACTCACCGAATGGGAGGGCCTGCAAACACCCGCCCTGAGCGTGCAAAAGACGGCTCCCGGCGAAATCCAGGTCGGCCAGGCCGCCACCTTCACCGTCCACGTGCAAAATGTGGGCCGCGTGAAAGCGGCCGGCGTGATGGTGTTCGACCAGGTGCCCCGCGGCACGCGGCTGATCGATACTACGCCCCAGGCCGACCGCGCCCCCGATGGATCGCTCATGTGGTCGCTCGGTGCGCTGGATCCAGGACAGGAGACTACCGTCAGCATGCAGGTGTTGCCGCAAGAGGAAGGGCAGATCGGCAGCGTGGCCCGGGTCGTGTTCGCCGGCGTGGCTTCGGCGCGAAGCGTATGTACCCGGCCGGAACTGACTGTCACGCACTCGGCCCCGCCGACCGTGCTCATCGGCGAGACGCTTACGCTGGCGATAACCGTCAAGAACACCGGCAGCGGAGCCGCGACCAACGTCGTGGTCGAAGAGAACGTGCCCGAGGGATTCACGCATCCCGCCGGCAGCGAGCTGGAATACGAGCTCGGCACGCTGGCCCCGGGCGAATCGCGCAACCTGGAGTTGACGCTTGTCGCCGCGAAGGCCGGCAAGGTGGAGAATCTGATTCTGGCCCGCGGCGACGCCAATCTGCTGGCCGAAGACCGCCTGCCGACGGAGGTCATCGCGCCGCAGCTTGCCGTGGGAATGAAAGGCCCCTCGCGGCGGTATCTCGATCGCGAGGCAAAGTACACGGTGTTGGTCGAGAACGCTGGCACGGCGCCGGCCCGCGACATCGAGCTGGTCGCCTTTCTGCCCCGGGGAATGAAGTTCGTCGGGTCGAACAACCACGGCCAGTACGATCCGCAGCAACACGCGGTCTACTGGAGCCTGGAGGAGTTGCCGCCGGCCGAAATCGGAGCAGTCGAAGTGTCCGCGCTTCCCATCGAGCCCGGTGAGCAGAAACTTCGCGTCGAGGGGCGAGCCAGCCTGGGTCTGTCCGACGCCGCCGAGCAGGCGGTGACAGTCGAGGGACTGGCGGAGCTGTCGTTCGAAATCGCCGACTCGGCCGACCCGATCGAGGTGGGGAGCGAAACCATCTACACGGTGCGGGTGACCAATCGCGGCTCCAAGGCCGCGGCCAACGTGCAACTGGTCTGTGCGCTGCCCCCCGAAATGCAGCCGGTCTCGGGCGAAGGGCCGACCCGAGTGGGCGTGTCGGGCCAGCAGGTGGCGTGCGAGCCGATCGCGCGGCTGGCCCCGGACAGCGAGGCGGTATACAAAATTCGCGTCGTGGGACTCCGCGGTGGCGACCACCGCATCCGCGTGCAGATTGGCAGCGCCGACACCGAGCCCATTCTTAAGGAAGAGGGAACGCGGGTCTATTCGGATCAGTAGACGCGCGGACCGAGGCGATGCGCGGCGAAATGCCGAGTTCAGAGTGCAGAATGCAGAGTACAGAATGTAAAGTACAGAATTGGGCTGCGAGGTAGTTATTCCGCATTCTTCATTCTGCACTCTGCACTCTGCACTTGAACGCCCGACCAACGGCTAGGAAACTGAATTAGGCCCGGCAATAGTTCGGGCCAGCAGTTTCTCTCGCAAGCCGCTCTGCCATGACGCTCGAAGTGACGTGTCCCAGCGGGCACGTGATCAAGGTTCACCACAGCCGCGCGGGGACCGTCGTGCGCTGCCCGTGGTGCCGGCAGAAGACCGAGATACCGCCGATCGCGGCTCCGCCGAAGCCGCCCAAGCCGCCGATGGCGGCGAAGACGGCAACCGAGCCGGTGGCCAAGAAAGATGGGCCGGTCGCAGCGCCGGCGTCTCAATTGGCGGCGCCTTCCGTGTTGCGTTCGCGGGAGCGTCAAACCTCGAAGGAGGCACCTCCCTCGCTTACGCGTCGGGTTACGGAGGAAGAGCCGGCACCGCCGCCGATCGCGCCACAGCGCGGGTCGACGACGGCGCCTCCCTCACCGAAATCGGCGCCTCCCGCGCCGAAATCGGTGCCGCCCGCGATTCCGACTTCGCCCGGTGCGCTGCCGCCCGTGCTTCCGCCGCTGAAGCGCAAGACCCGCGCGCCGGGATCAGCATCGAAGGCGCCCGTGTCTCCGTCACCTTCTGGCTCGGGACTTTCGACTCCCTCGGCTCGCGACTCAGAAGTCGTGCCTCCCTCGCTTACGCGTCGCGTTACCAAGGAGTCAGCGCGACGATCGCCGGCGCTTCCGGCTTCGATGCCCCGCGTGCGCGGCTTCGTACACGATGTGGCCAAACGCACGAGCGTGTACTGGCTGGCGGCCGGTTTGGCGACGCTGGCACTGTTCAGCGTGCTGCCGGCGGCGTGGAACGTGGTCGAAGCGTCGCGCGCGGTCGGCCGGCTCGAAGCCGATCGCTGGGCGCTGTTGGTAATGTGGTTGGCGCTGGTGCAGTTGGCCTATGCGGTGTACCTCGTTCACCTGCCCGACTGGGCCAGCGTGTGGGTCACGTCGGTGACGACGCTGGTGCTGGCAGCCGTTTACGCCATGCTGCTGGGCGTCGTGCTTTGGTCAACCGGCGAGGGGGGAATTCTGGCGCTGTTGGGGCTGGATGGCGCGGAGCTGTACCGCGCTGCAGGCGTCGATCGCCGCGCGGTGTGGTGCCTGGCAATGCTCGGGCTGACGAGCCTGTTTGCCTACCTCAGCGGGCGGATGAGCATGCGGTGGCGGGCGACCTACGCGGCTCTGCCGGTCGACAGCGTCTCATGATTGCCTGCGGGCGGCGCGTCGACCGCCGAAGCGAGCATCGCGACGCCTCTTGTTGAGTTCCCGGCAGGTTCCTAGACTACGCCTTGACCCGATTCCACCCACCTGCGGATACCCACCTCGATGCCTAACTTCGCCCTCGTGTTGGTGTTCATAGCAGTCGCGTTCTTTTCGTGGGGCGTGTGGGGACCGACTCTGCACCAGGGCCAGCACGATTTGGGCGCGTTCATGGAGCCCAGTGGCCTGCGGGCGTTTTTGTGCGTGGGCATTGCCTACTTCGCCATCGCCGTGGTCGTGCCGCTGGTGTTGTTGTGGAGGCAGGGCGAAAAAGGGCGGTGGACCGTCGGCGGCATCGTATGGTCGGTCGCGGCCGGCGCGGCGGGAGCCATCGGGTCGCTGGGCATCATTCTGGCGTTCAAGTCGCGAGGCAGCCCGGTCTATGTCATGCCGCTGGTGTTCGGATTGGCGCCGGTGGTCAACACGTTCGTGACGATGCTGATGAACCGCTCGCTGAAGGAGGCCGGCCCGATCTTCTACATGGGCGTGGCGGTCGTGGCGATCGGCGCCGCGGGTGTGCTGTATTTCAAACCGGCGGCCAAGAACGTGACAGTCGACAAGGCCGACGATGGTGCCATCACCGTGCGGCTGAAGGAGGTGAGCGAAGCGGGATCCGAAAAGGTTAGGGAGTGGAAAGCCGAGAACCTGGACATGCTCGCCAGCGATCCCGAACTGGCCATGGCATTCAAGCTGTACGAAAAGAAGATGACCGTTCCCACGGTTTCGCAGAAGTGGGTGTTCATTCCGCTGTCGATCCTGCTGACGGCGCTCTGCTGGGGGAGCTACGGCCCCGTGCTGCACAAGGGGCAGTCGGGCATGGAAGGGAGCCGGATGAGACCGTTTCTGTGCGTGGGGCTGGCCTACTTCGTCGTGGCCGTGGTGGCGCCGCTGCTGCTGATGCCCGTGCTCATTGAGCCGGGAGGATGGAATGTGTCGGGCACGGCCTGGTCGATCTCGTCCGGGGCGGCCGGTGCCCTGGGGGCGTTGGGCATCATCATGGCGTTCAATTTCGGCGGCAAACCGATCTACGTGATGCCGCTGGTATTTGGGTGCGCTCCGGTCGTTAATACATTTGTCACCGTCGCCGCCGAGGGAACCTATCGACAGGTGCACAGCCCGTTCTTCTTCAGCCTGGCCCTGGTGATTCTGGGCGCCGTGACCGTGCTGGTGTTCGCGCCCCGCGGCAAGGGGCACGGGCCGAAAGCGGAATCGAGCGCCGACGACAAGGCGGACGCCGACGACAAGGCGAGTTCCAAGTACAACGACCCGTACGATAACGATGGCGACGACGGCTCGAACGCCGACGGCGATGGCGACGACGCCGGCGAAAAAGACGGTTAGCCGCGACGCGCAGCGGAGCGCTCGGTTATGTATCGTGTGACATGCAACCCCGGCCTGCCGGCCGGGGCTATTTGGCGATGAGCCCCCGCGACCTGATGCGGCAGATCGACGCGCAGCTTGCCCACGTGTGGATGGTGCGCACGTTTCTCAAGCACAGCGACGAGGCGCAGGACGACGACGAGCTGCGCGAAGTGCACCGCGAGCTGTACGACTACATGCTTGCTCTGGGGCCTTCACTTTCGGCCGACGATGCCGACGCCTATTTGAAACTGGCCCACAAGAAATTTCCGCGGCTCAAGGCGGCGGCCGAGACGCTCGCGCGGATCGGGCCCGAAGTGTCGCAGCACATGAACTACCAGATGGCGGCCCAGTCGCTAACGCAGGCAGTCGGGGAGATCGAGCGCCTGCTTGCGGAAGCGGGGTAGGGGCTGGGGGAAGGCAGAATGCAGAGTGCAGAATACAGAGTGCAGAACCGAAAGTCTGCCCCTCCTCTACATTCTTCACTCTTCACTCTGCACTCTGCACTCTGCACTCCGCCTCACGCCTCACAGCTCCTTCTCATCAATCACCTGGCCATCGTGCCGGTTGCCCAGGTTGCGGAATACCTGGTAGTCGATCTCATATCGAATGATCCGCACCGAGCCGTCGCAGAAGGCGAAGTAGCAGCCTCCCTGGTGCGGGCCGCCGAAGTGTTCGATGTCGGGTACGTTCGTCCAGTCGGGCAGCGGCGGGGCGCTCGTCCAGCGGCGGATGTCGGCGTCGTCTCCTATGTACATCGCCTGGTCGTCGCCCAGTGAGATGCCAGTCTCATACTCGTCTACTGCCAGATATTTCTCTCCTACCAACACGGTCGTGCTCAGCCCGTCGGTCACGGCCGTCTTCGGCGTCATGCTCAACACGAACGCGATGCCCGAGGCCCGCGGCCAGTCGGGCCACCGGTAATTCAACAGGTCGTCAAGCACGGTGCTGGGGGGGCCGGGAAAGGCGTCGATGTTCTCGTCGCCGGCGTTGATGGCGTAGTCGGTCTTGGCCGCCATCTTGGGCATTTCGGCGTTGTGCAGCGGGAAATTCTGCTCGCCGTACAGGTACGTTTGCACGTCGCGGCGGCTGGGGCAGTGCAACAGCTCCAGCGGCGTGGCCAGCACGCCGCTCATGGTGGCCCGTTTGTCGAGCGGGCTCAGGCCGCGGCCCGTCTTTCGCAAGTTATTCTGCTCCATGTACGGCAGGATGTTGTAAATTCATCCGCCGGGCTGCGTGTATCCGAATCCGCGATCGGGATCGCCGGCCCACTGGTATCCCCAGCCGTCGGTGGGGTAGTGCCGATGCGCGCCTTCATGATGCTCGATGGCCGTGGCGATCTGCCGCAAGTTATTCTGACACCCCCACGCGCCGCCCCGCCTCCCGCGCCGCCATGATGGCGGGAATGGTGAGACCGATAACGATGCCGATGATGGCGATGACGACGAGCATCTCGACAAGCGTAATGCCGCGCCGCGGGCGAGTCGAGAGTCCAGAGTCCAGAGTCGAGAGCCGGAGCCGTTGCTTCCGAACTGAAAACTGAACACTGAAAACTGAAAACTCTGGCCGCACTCTGCACTCTGCACTCTGCATTCTGCACTCTGCATTCTGCACTCTGCATTGGCTCATCATCGCCGGGCCCTCGCATTGAATACGCGATCAGAAAGGTACATCAGCCCGTTCGCTTCGCTTGCGCGATGATACCGCAGCCTGCATGGCAGGGTCAAACGAATTCCGGACGGGCGGGACCTTTCGCGGGCTGGTTTTCCACCGGCGGGTTGCCATAACGTATGTCGTTACCCCCGTCCATCGGGGGGAGTCGGTGACAACTGTATGTCACTGATGCGCGCATTTCGGCGGGGCAGGCAGCCACTCATCACGGCCCGTTGATTCGAGGATTATCGGGAAAAACTGGTTGACATTCCCTTCTCGTTTGGTAGGTTGCCGGTTGTCGTGGCATCGGACGGGGGGTGCCGTGGGCGCGTGGGGGTCGGTCACATCATTGCTCTGGCACACGCGCTCTTGGCAACGGTCCGCGGCGCCTCGCTCGACGGGAGGCACGGATCATGGCGGAGTTCGATCGGTCGATTTTTTCACTGGCGCCAAAGTGGCAGTCCAGAATCGTAGACGACACGCGCAGCCGTGACGCCGCTGCACGCGGCGATCGCGCCTGGCACGCGCTGCGACTCTTGCTCGCCGCCCTGCTTTTGACCGCGGCCCTGCTCAAGATGCATGCGCTCGTCATGCAGCCGCTTGTCGGCATCGGGCTGTTCGCTTCGCGGTGGTTGGTTCTGGCGGTGGTACAGGTCGAATTGCTGGTCGCATTCTGGCTGCTGGCCGGAATCTGGCCGGCGTGGGCGTGGCGATCCGCGATCGCGCTGTTTGGCGTTTTCGGCGCCGTGTCGCTTTCCAAGGCGCTGGCCGGTGAAGCGTCGTGAGGCTGTTTCGGCCGTGTGACTGTGAACCCGTGGCTGACGACCGCGCTCAATGTCGGCGCCGTGTTCGCCCTCATCGGGTGGGGCGCCCCCCCCGCAAGAAGCGCTCCGTATCGTCTTGGACGACCACGGCGCTGGTTTGCGTTTCGCTCTTGACGGGCGCCTCGGCCGGCGTGCTCGCCAGCGTCAGTCGCCCGGCGGTGCTTGATGAATCAGGAGAAATCACCGGCTCGGGCCGCGTCGTCGTGCTCGAACCCGAAAAGTGCGTAGGCAAGCCGCTGCCGCTTTTGGCACATATCGACATCGGTCCGGAACTTCAGCAAGGCGAGTGGATCATTGTGCTCTATCGGCGCGACTGCCGGAAATGCCACGAGCTGCTCGAGCGGCTGGAGGCGGAAAGTCGATTGCTCGGCGCCTGCGAGAGACAAGTGGCCCTCGTTGAACTATCCGACTACGCTGTGGATTCACGGGCCCAGCGCGACGTAACTTCTTGGGCGCTTCCGGGCAGGCTCGATCCGCGGCGCCGTTGGCATGCGGCCGCGCCGACTTTGCTGCACGTCGAGAATGGGCAGGTTGTGGCGGTGAGCAACGGAGACGGGAGCGTGCCCGGCACCTGACGGAAATGAGGTGTTGAGGACGAGTCGATCATGAGCGATCCGGCGACGACCACTACCTCGCAGGCGCAGCACCCGGCCGAAACAGCGCGGCGGCGGTGGCGCGGGCTGGCACTCGCGGTGGGCGCTTTGCTGCTGATCGGCTTGGGCGGCTACGCGCTGCGCAGTTTGCGCATGTTCTGGGACAACCCGGTCGATGCGCTGGTCGTCAATCCCGAGCACCTCGATTTCGGCGAAGTGTGGGTCCAGCGCGATTTCCGCTGGACGCTCCCCATTCGCAATACGACCAGTACCGACCTCGGCATCCGCTCGTTCGCCACGTCGTGCGGCTGCACGTCCGTCGAGCCCGATTCCATCATCGTACCGGCCGGCGGCGAAGCGAACGTCGAGTTGCTGCTGGACCTGCGCCCTTCCGCCTCGGCGCCGCCGGGCCGCTCGCGCCGAGAGTTCGCCGTGAACGTCATCGCGGTTCCGATCGAACCGGTGCGCGCGCAGCCTCGGTGGCGGGTTACGGGATGGGTGCGGACACCGATTGCCTTTCGTCCGGCGGACCTCGATTTCGAGCAGTCGTTGGTAAAAGGAATGTCCCTGACGGCTCGCACCGTTCGTGTGGCCTGCAATGAACCGGTGGAACGCTTGGTGGTCGATTGCGATCCGGCGTTGGCGGCCGTAAGCGTTACGGAGCTCACGAGCTCGGAAT
>Ga0315553_10003134_pt1 | contig 12997 bp, 14 predicted proteins | sample SalMarSW160140MG_FD_203099 | JGI IMG/M metagenome (GOLD analysis project Ga0315553, IMG submission 203099) | Salt marsh sediment microbial communities from the Plum Island Ecosystem LTER, Massachusetts, United States - Salt Marsh Sediment SW1601-40 ... | reverse complement strand
GCAACCGACTTCCTAAATGGCGTCGAATGTGTCCTGGCCAGACGTGGTCAGGGCGCTCTGCGCGGCGTCCCGGAAAAAGCGGTCACTCAACTCCCTGTTGGTGTAGTGGGGATAAACTATCGCTGAGGGGGCTGCTCTACTCAGCCTTATCAAACTTGATCCGAACATCATCATCAAAGAGAGTATTTGGCAGGTTCGATACCTATGGCACAACCATGACGACGCGGGTTGCGAGGTTGACGAGCTTTTGCGGCACGCTGCCGAGAAGCATGCCAGCCACGCGCCCCGAGCCCTGCTTGCCAACGACGATGACGTCGGCGTCCTTTTCCTCGGCGAAGTCGATAATCGACTGGGCGATGTTGCCACCGCGGGATTCCAGCACAATGGTTGGGGCACCGAGTTTATGAGCGCGATCCCTGGCGGCCTTTAGGGTTTCGGCCGACATTGACGTGAGCAGCTCTTCCAACCAGGCTCCGTCCGGAGTACTGAATTGGCGCAAGAGCTCAACGGGCAGACCATACCCTCCCGTGACATTGATGATCAGGAGGGTAGCTGCGTATTTTATCGCCAGTCGCGCAGCGAACTCCACGGCTCGGTCTGCGCCTTCAGATCCATCCGTGGCCACTAGGACCCGCTTCACAGCTCACCTCTTAATCTGATCAGGGCAGCGCGACATCATAGTCGGTTGAAGAACTGCCCTCCAATGCCATCTTGGCGCTTACTTTCGGCAAACACTGCCAATGGGCCCGGCGATGCGTTTTCAAACAACACCTGCATTAAGGAGAGCAGCATCAGCACGTTGGAGAACAAGAAAGGCTTGATCGTTGGCATCGCCAACGAGCACAGTATCGCCTATGGCTGCGCGCGTCATTTTCGCGCGGCTGGTGCCGAACTTGCCGTTACGTACGTGAACGCAAAGGCCGAACCCTATGTTCGACCGCTGGCAACTTCCTTGGGCAGCGACATCGTTCTGCCCTGCGACGTGACAGTACATGGCCAACTCGAGGCCGTCTTCGCAGCAATTGTGAAAAGATGGGGCCGTCTCGATTTCGCGCTGCACTCCATCGCTTATGCGCGAGCCGAGGACTTGCATGGCCGCATCATCGACTGCTCGGCGGACGGCTTTGCCTTCGCGATGCAAGTCTCGGTGCACTCATTCCTGCGCCTAGCCAAACTCGCGGAACCGCTGATGACCTCCGGCGGTTGCTTATTGGCCATGAGTTACTACGGGGCGGACAAAGTGGTGGCCCACTACAACGTCATGGGGCCCGTCAAGGCGGCGCTCGAAGCGGCGGTCCGCTACATGGCGGTGGAGCTAGGCCCCAAGCATATACGGGTGAATGCGCTTTCCCCCGGACCGGTAGCCACGCGCGCCGCATCAGGCATCGAGCATTTCGACGAGCTGCTTGAGCGCGCGGCCAAGGAGGCTCCCGAACACAAACTCATAACGATCGACGATGTCGGCGCGTTGGCTGCCTTCCTGGTAAGCGACGAGGCCAAAGCCATCACCGGAAATATTAGCTATGTCGATGCCGGTTATCACGTCCTCGGCTGACGCGGGCAAGCAGCCTGGTTCGGTCATTGAAAATCGTACCTTCGATGAAATCAAGGTCGGCGACTCCGTCAGTCTGTCGCGCACACTGACCAAAGACGACATCGAGCTCTTTGCCATCATGTCAGGTGACGTCAATCCGGTACATGTCGATGAGGCTTTTGCGCGCGATGACATGTTCCACAAGATCATTGCTCATGGCATGTGGGGCGCGACTCTGATCTCGACTCTTCTCGGCACCGAATTGCCGGGCCCCGGTACCATCTATCGTAGTCAGACGCTCACGTTCCGCCATCCCATCGCCATAGGGGATACCGTGGTGGTGAGCATCGCCGTGCGCGAGAAGAGCGACCCCAAGCGAAACGTCATTCTCGACTGCCGGGTCGTGAACCAGGCCGGCAAGATCGTGATGGACGGCGTAGCCGACGTCATTGCCCCCGATGAGAAGATCGCGCGGCCCCGCGTCACCTTGCCGGAAGTCCGGCTTGAGGAGCCAGGGCTGCGTCACCGGGAGCTCATCGCCAGGACCGAAGGCCGCGACCCAATCCGCACCGCCGTGGTCAATCCGACCGATCACCTCTCCTTGGTCGGCGCCGTCGAGGCGGCGCGCGCCAGATTGATTGTTCCCATACTGGTCGGCCCACCTGATGCCATCCAGGCAGCAGCCAAGCTCTGCGACATCGATCTGTCAGGTTATGAAATTGTCTCCGCGCCGGATGCCGAGACCGCCGCGGCAAAGGCCGTGGATCTCGTGCTTGCGGGCTCCGCCGATGCGATCATGAAGGGAGCGCTGCACACCGACGTGCTCATGCATGCTGTCGTTGCTGGAGAACACAACCTGCGCACGGAGCGGCGTGTCAGTCACGTTTTTGTCATGGACGTGCCGACCTATCCCCGACCGCTGTTGATCACCGATGCGGCGATCAACATCTATCCCGATCTGGAGGCGAAACGGGATATCGTCCAGAATGCGATCGAGCTTGCGCACGCGCTTAGTGTCGAAATACCGAAGGTCGCAATCCTGTCCGCGGTCGAGACCGTCTCGCCCAAGATCAAGTCCACGCTCGACGCGGCTGCGCTCTGCAAAATGGCAGACCGCGGCCAGATCACGGGCGGCATCCTCGATGGGCCGCTTGCATTCGACAATGCCGTGTCGGCCGATGCGGCGAAGGCAAAACACATCGTCTCGCCAGTGGTGGGACAGGCTGACATCCTGCTCGTGCCGGACCTTGAGGCGGGAAATATGTTGGCGAAGCAGCTTGAATACTTGGCAGACGCCGATGGCGCGGGGATCGTGCTTGGCGCGCGCGTTCCCATCGTGCTGACCAGCCGGGCCGACAAGACGCTGAGCCGGATGGCGTCCTGCGCCATCGCGCTGTTGCTCGCACATCACCACCGAAAGCAAGGCGTGCTATGAACGGACCGATGGCGCGGCAACGCCGGGAGCGTGGCTTCTGCGTCGCTGAGTCGGATTGTATCTGCCAGCCGCCACGCTTAGTTTGATTGGCACCTGCTCACGTGTGTCCTGGTCAAAAGGACGGCGGCGACGGCGTAGGATGCGGACGGCGCGGTTCTCGATCAGCGCACCGCTGATGATGGAGGGGACGAACGAAACCAGTCCGTCTCTAGGGTCATGACTTGGTCATAACCGGCGCGGAGGGTTTGTTGTGGATCTTAAAGACAAAACCATCGTTGTCACCGGTGCAGCGCGAGGGCTTGGCCAAAAGATGGCAGAGGTCGTGGCCCGCCACGGCGCCAAACTTGCCCTTGTGGACCTCAACGAGGCGGAGCTTCAAGAGACGACACGGCTTTGCGCCGATGCCGGCGGGAAAGCCAAGGGCTACGCCGCCAATGTGGCGCAAGAGGCGGCAGTGGAGGGCCTTTTCGCGACTGTGCGCAAGGATTTCGGCAGCGTCGACGGTTTGATCAACGCCGGCACCAATCGCGATGCTCTGTTGGTCAAAGTGAAAGACGGCAAGGTGCAGGGCAAAATGTCGCTCGCCGACTTCAACACGGTGATTGCCGTCGACCTTGTTGGCGTCTTTCTCTGCGGACGCGAGGCGGCCGTGCACATGATCGACAGCGGCCGTGGCGGTGTGATCATTAACATCTCCAGCATCTCGCGCGCGGGCAATGTCGGACAAACCAACTACTCCGCCGCCAAGGCAGGCGTGGCGGCCATGACTGTGACCTGGGCCAAAGAGCTTGCGCGTTACAAGATTCGCGTGGCCGGCATCGCACCAGGCTTCTGCGACACTCGCATGGTGGCCAACATACCTCCCAAAATTCGAGACAAGATCATCTCGACCATCCCGTTACGGCGATTGGCCGAGCCGGAGGAGATTGCCCGCACGGCACTCTTTATCCTGCAAAATGACTTCTACGACGGCCGCGTCCTAGAGATCGACGGAGGCTTACGGCTGTGAACACTCCAAAGCCATCCGCGGAGGGACGATAATAGCCATGACACGCGAGACAGTACTGTGCGCCCCGCTTCGCACACCAATAAGCGACTATGGCGGCAGTCTGAAAACCGTACCGGCAACCGAGCTCGGCGCCACCGTGGTCCGGGGTGTACTGGCTCGCTCGAAACTCGATCCAGCCAAAATCGGCACCGTGGTGATGGGCAATGTGATTGAGGCCGGCAACAAGATGAATCCGGCGCGTCAGTCAGCCGTCAATGGTGGAATCCCGGTAAGTGTGCCGGCTATGACGGTCAACCGCGTCTGCGGTTCAGGGGCACAGGCGATCGTCTCAGGCGCACAGGAGATCATGCTCGGCCTCTTGGATAGTGCCATGACCGGCGGAACCGAAAACATGGACATGGCTCCTTATCTCGTGGGCGGTGGACGATGGGGCTATCGCATGGGTGACGCGGAGATTTTCGACAGCATGCTGCGCGATGGGCTGAACGACGCATTCTCCGGCAAGCATTCCGGGTGGCACACTGAGGACCTGGCCAGCAAATTCCAGATTACGCGAGAGGAGCAAGACCGATGGGCCGAGCGCTCCCAGAAGCGATTTTCCGCCGCGCAAGCAGCCGGGAAGTTCAAGGACGAGATCGTGCCCGTCGAGGTGAAAACCCGCAAAGGAACTGAAGTCTTCGACAAGGACGAGCATAACCGGCCCGACGAGACGCTCAAAGATCTTGCCAAGCTTCATCCGGCCTTTCGCAAGGATGGCACCATAACCGCGGGGAATGCGCCGGGCCTCAATAGCGGCGCCTCCGCCATGATCGTAGCGGAGCGCGGTTGGGCGGAGCAGCAGGGCCTTCAGCCGATGGCGCGCCTTTTGTCCTATGGCATCGCCGCGGTCGAGCCCGGCATGTTTGGTCTTGGTCCGATCCCTGCCGTGCGTCAGGCTCTTGACCGCGCCGGCTGGAAGATCGGCGACATCGAACGCATAGAGATCAACGAGGCCTTTGCCGCCATCGTCATTGCGGTCATGCGCGAGCTTGGCCTGGCAGAGGACATCGTCAACGTGGAAGGCGGTGCCATCGCCCATGGTCATCCAATTGGAGCGACGGGCGCAGTCCTGACCACGCGTCTCCTTCATTCCATGCAACGCGATGGCATCAAACGGGGCGTTGTAACTCTATGTATCGGCGGCGGCCAAGGCATCGCCCTCACGCTCGAGAGCCTACATTAGGCCCTCCCTCACCTCTGGTAGGATCGCCGTAGTGTGGGCAACGCGCGCTCAGGCTCGGGATGCGTTGAAGCCGAGCCACGCGAGTACCGCGGCTACGACACAGGCAGCCCAACTCGCCCAGACTGGAATTGAGATCGTGGCGCCAAGGGTAATCGGCCAGCCACTGATGGCACGGGCGAACTGCAGCACTGCGACGATGGCGAAGATTACCGCGGCCAACAGCGAGAAATTCTTGGCGGTCATCGGACGTTCCACCTCTTATTGCGCCTTGATCCATTGGCCGATCCCCGGCCAGATTTCGGCGAGCGTCCGCCGCCCCATGAAGAGGCCGATATGCCCTCCCGGGGCGAGCTTCTTCACCACGGCGGATGACGGCGTGCCGATGAGCGTCTCGGCGTTGAACACCTGCTCTTTGGTGGTGATGTCGTCCGAATCCCCGGCGAGAAGGTAGGCCGGACTCTTGATGTCCTTGAGCGCAAGCTTGCGGCCAAGGCCGATAAAGGTGCCTTTGGCGAACCTATTTTCCTTGAACAGGAGCTTGATCGCCTGAAGGTAGTAGACGCCAGGCAAGTCGATCGGGTTTTCGTACCAGCGCTCGAACCGTTCAGTGCGCTTTATATAGGACTTGTCCTCGATATGGGCGAAGAGATCGAGATATTTGCCCATGAACTGTTTGCCGGGATGCATGTCCTTCCAACCGGCGAGCATGGTCTTGCCGAGCATGCGGCCATCGCCCATGTCGACCATCTCCTGATAGGTTTCGAGGGGGAGCGTATGGGCAAGTTTCTTGATAGGCCCATGGCCAGCGTCGGTGTCAATCGGCGCCCCGGCAAGGACTATACTCTTCACCTTCTCCGGAAAGCGGCTGGCGAACATCGCGCTCATCCAACCGCCCTGGCAAAGGCCGATCAAGTGCACCGTGCCGCCAAGATCGTCCACGACGACATTGATCTCGGCCAAGTATTTGTCGATGTCGAAATTCTTCATGGCCTCCGTGGCGGCCTTCCAATCGGCGGCGAACACGCGGGCGAGGCCGGCACCGATAAGAGTCTCTATAAGGCTCTGGCCCTTGGCGTAGTCGGCGATGGTGGAGTGGTGCCCGGCATAGGGTGGGTCGATGAGGACCGGTACGCCTGAGGCTCCGGGCTTTGAAAAATCCCTGAGCCGCATGGTGTCGAGATCGAGCGTGACGTGATTGGAGGTGGCCCATTCAGGCCGCGGCGGAGCACTGATGTCCGCTGCCTCGGCAACGAATTTGAGATTGTCGCTGAAAAGATCGAGACCTTTCTCGCCAAGCTCGATCGCCGCTGCGTAAGGCCAGAACCACGGGACCGAATGCTCCCGTTTTGGCTGAACAGCGGCTTTACGATGTTTGACCTCGTGGTGCTTCATTTCTGCCGCTCTCATCGGAGGATCTCCTTTTCAATTGATGGAGGATCGCCGAAGTATGGCGAGCGATCATGCGCTCCTCATCGGTGGGAATCACCCACACCGCGACTGAACTCGCTGCCGTGCTGATCCGTTCATCGCCGTGTGCATTTGCCGCGACATCGAGATCAATACCGAGCCACGCCGATCGGCGGCAGACGGCCTCGCGCACAGCGTCAGCGTTTTCGCCGATGCCTCCGGTGAACACTAAGGCGTCGAGACCTCCGGCCGCGGCGGCTAGCGCGCCGAGTTCCCAGCAGACGCGGTAGACAAAGAGCTCGATCGCGAGCTTCGCCTGCTGATCGTCGCTCGCCAACAGATCCCGCATGTCACCGCTCAGGCCCGATACGCCCTTGAGGCCGCATTCGTGATAAAGCATCGTCTCGACCTCCTTAAGCGTCATGCCCTTCGCTTGCATGAGCCAGAGCAGCAAGCCGGGGTCGAGCTCACCCGGACGCGTCCCCATCACGAGTCCCGAGAGGGGACTGAATCCCATTGTCGTGGCGATACTGCGCCCGCCCACAAGCGCACACATGCTGGCGCCGCCCCCGAGATGGGCCACCACCGTACGTCCCTTCGCCGCGCGTTCATCCAGCTCGGGCAAGATGCTGGCAATGTACTCATAGGAAAGCCCGTGGAAGCCGTAGCGGCGGCCACCCGCTTCGGTCAGCTTGCGCGGCATGCCGTAAAGCTGCGCAACCTCGGGCATGGTCCGGTGGAACGACGTGTCGAAGCAGGCCACCTGAGGCATGTTGGGGTTCAATCTGGCGAGCGCCTCGATAGGCTCCAGATTGCGGGGCTGGTGTACGGGCGCAAGAGGTATGAGGGCGTGGAGCCGCTCCAGTACACCCTTGTCGATCAGGACGGGTGCACTGTGCTCAAGTCCGCCAAGCACGACGCGGTGGCCGGCAGCCAAAATTACGCCCGCTCCGAAGCGCTGCTCGATCCAGTCGATCAAGGCCGCCATCAGCTCATGCACGGATAGTTTGCTGCCAATGGCCGGTCCGGCGATCTCGGCGCCATCTTGATCCCGGGCATGAAAACCCGGCGTTGTCCCGATGCCTTCAATCTCGCCTTGGGCGAGACGATCACTTCGATCACTGCCCGCGCCGTAAACAGCGAGTTTAATACTCGATGAGCCCGCGTTGAGAACGAGTAAGACGCCCTGACTGGAATTGGCCGTGCGCATCATGGGCGATATCGCTTCTGCTTGAGGCGGGAGTCAAGCATCGGCCCTTACTCACGCTAACTCAGTACCGATCACTGCGCTTCTCCGCATGACTTCATGCACCGGATAACGCCGCGAAGGGCATTGTCAGAGAAAATCGGCTTGAGCCTCCTGGCGAGGATCCTTAGCCTCCGGCGATGCGCAATCCCTTCCGCTATTTCAACAGCTCTCCGGAGGTGATCCGCCTCGTGGTGATGATGTATATCCGCTATCCGCTGTCGCTGCGGCAGGTCGAGGATATTCTGTTCGAGCGGGGCATCGACATCTGCCACGAGACGGTTCGGTTCTGGTGGAACCGGTTCGGTCCGATGCTTTCGGCCGCGATCAGGAAGCGACGCCTTCATCATCGGTCGTTTTCGCACTGGCGTTGGCACCTGGACGAGGTGTTCGTCAGGATCAATGGAGAGACGCATTATCTCTGGCGTGCGGTAGATCACGAAGGCGAGGCGCTTGAGGTTTTCGCAACGAAACGGCGGGATCGCAGGGCTGCGCTGAAATTCCTGAAGCGCACGATGAAGCGTTATGGGCGGCCGACTTCGATCGTCACGGACAGGCTTCGGTCATACCGCGCAGCGATGAATGTGATCGGTAATGCGGCCGACCAGACCTGCGGTCGTTGGCTCAACAACCGGGCTGAGAATTCCCACCAGCCGTTCCGACGACGAGAACGAGCGATGGCGAAGTTCAGGGACATGAAAACCCTCCAAAAGTTTGCCGCTGCCCATGCCTCGATCCACAATCACTCCAACAATGACCGTCACCTCAACCGCCGCGATATCTTCAAGCAGAACCGCGCTGCCGCACTCGTGGGATGGCGACATGCAGCGTAAGAGCCTTGAGCGCCTCCGATCAGCCAGCTCACGCCCAGTTAATCTGACAATGCCGATAAGAGGATTGTTTTGAGCATAGACAATGCACCTTGATAGAGATCAACGTGCAAGCCATCGTGATCCTTATCGCTCTTGTCTTAAGACACTGATCTTCTCGTTCTGGGAGGGATTCAATGGCACAAGTCGCTTCGCGAAATAACCGCCTCGTACCCTGGTACATCGGCATCGTCATCGTTCTCGCCGCCGTGATTTTCGTCGGCTACCAGATGTGGGCAACGAGCTGCCCGGCGCCCACGATCATAGAACTCGGAGTGCTCACGGTTATTCCAATCGTGTACCTCGTGCTGATGTACCTCACTCTCGTCAGCCAGAAGTGACGGCCCACACGCGAGGCCGATGACGTGGAGTACATGGTTCCTAGAGGGAAACACCAATGAGGGACTAAGCAGTCATGCCAATCTGGTTGGTGAAAGCGACTTGGATCGAAGATGAGGCTGAGGCGAGCGAACGATGGCAGGTGAACGCCGATACGGCTCATGACCCGGTGAAGGCAGTGACTACACGTCTTCGCTTCCATCCCCCATCACGTTGAAGCCAGACTGTGCTTGGCGGAGGCTGAAGACAAACCTCGCGCAATCGATCTTCTGCCCGGCGAGGCGCGGCGCCTCCCACAACAATGATCGCGCCGTGGCTGTCATGCGCCCAGCGCTCGCCCAATCTCGCTCAACAAAGTCAGCGAATGTCCTCTATGGGTCATTGGCAGACATTGGAACGTCGATCAGCGATGTCCGCTTTACCCCTAAGAGCAGACATTCTCAGCGTTGGTCGTTGGCGTCCGCCAAGTGCCAGTCTGCGGACATTCCTTCAAAACTACAGGAGGGGAGCCGTGATGGCGACTTCGCTGGCGTTCAAGAAGGGCGCGACTCGACGACAGCGACGCGGAGGCCACAAGGTCTCCCCGACGATCTCAGGCTATTTCACCAAGCAGGTGATGTCGTTAAGGTGCAGGACGCAAATGCTGCCGATAGGTATCTTGGCCGTCCAGCCCCGTTTGGGATCACGTCAGCATCGGCTAGCCAAAATATGACCAGCAAGCGCGTCACACCCCAAAGCCTCAATGAATCGTACCGGGACTTGATCGCGCGGGCACGGATCGATCTTGCGTTCATTGTTCTGACCGTGAGCGCCGCAGGTATATGCTCGTTTGGCTTCCAGATGAATAGTCCTGCCGTCATCGTGGGAGCGATGGTCATTTCACCACTGCTCTACCCGGTCATAGCAGTTGGTGTCTCTATTTTCTGGAGGGATTGGGCCACGTTCAGGCGAAGCATGACGTCCTTCGCCATGGGCCTCGGCCTCGCCCTGCTGGTCTCTGTTCTCATAAACGCGGCAATCCCCAGCGAAACGCGCTCGGAGATCGCCGATCGGCTTTACACTGTTCCCACCTTTTATTTCGTTGTCGCATTTCTTTCCGGGCTGGCGGGCGCATTTGCCTTCTTCTGGCCCCGGATCATCGAGGCGTTGGCTGGAATTGCGATATCCGTCGCGCTGATCCCGCCGGTTGTGATGCTGGGTATCGGCATTTCCGAACTCAGCCGCGAGCTAGTACAGGGCAGCGCAAAGATCCTCGTACTCAATGTCATCGGCATGGTCATGGGAGCCTATGCCGCTTCTGCCGGACTCACTTGGTATGCTCGGGATTAGCCACATGGCGAATGTTCTTTGAGCCAGGGGGGACCGCTGTCAAGATCCGCACCGATTCGGCAAAAACTAAGTGCGAATCGCAATCAATGTCCGGAACTGGACTGACCGGCTAGCTTCCTGGTTATTTTGCTTTCCCGCGCAACAAACGCATGGCTGATGGGCCACGCCCAGGCGCCATCGGACGTGCTGGGCACTATTGCGTCCGATCGTCAATTCTAGTCGAGGAACACCGCACCTCAGTATCCCAGCAGCTTGATTTCCGCTTCGGGTCATTAGCGGACATGTGAGGGTTGACCGCGAACTTCTGCTTTGTGCCAGGAGCCGAGTCAGGGAGGGATAGAGTTTCACCGGCTCGCGGTAGGGGCCAAGGTCAAAGCGGGTGCGTCGGGGCGCGCCTGAAGGAAGTCGAGGAGAGCATCGTCGGATGCTGGGCCGGCGACTTCGTCGGCCCAAACTCGGAAGAACTCCAGGTCGTAGCTGCCGAAGGAGGTGATCATGGCAACGTCGGCGGCGTCGCGGCCGCGCACCATGAGCACGCGGCCGATCCGTGGCGTGTTGTAGCGGGCGTCGAACGTATGCCAGCGGTTCTCCAAGTAGGCCTCGAACCAGGCGCAGAAGTCGCCGGCGCCGGACGGAGGGACACCGATATCCCCTAGATATCCGCTGGCGTAGCGCGCCGGAATGTTCATGGCTCGACAAAGTGCGATCGCGAGGTGGGCGAAGTCGCGGCACACCCCGGTGCGCTCCCGCAGGGTGTCAACGGCGGTCTTGGTTGGACGCCCAAAATGATAGCCGAAGGTCAGATGGTTGTGCACCCAGTTGCAGATTGCCTGAACCCGCGCCCAGCCTGGGGGCGTTTCACCGAACAGCGCCCAGGCCTGCTCGATTAGTTCGTCGGCTTCACAATAGCGGCTTGCGGTTAGATAAGTCAGCGTCTCGAACGGCAGCTCCGCGACCTCGTGCTGGCGCGCGCTCCAGTCGAAGGGATCCGGCGCGCCCTCGTCCTCGACGAAGCAGTCGGACCAGAGCTTCAGGCGGCCAATGGGCGCGACGATACGAGTGCGACGGTTGCCAAAGGGGTCGACATACTCTTCGAGCGGCATCTCCGGCTCGGCCCGAATCCGGTCGGAGCCGATGACGCGGCCAGCGTAGGAAGAGTGCGGCAAAAGCGCCAGTAAGAATGGCGTTGGAGCTGTACACTCAACGATTTTTCGAATCCGATGCGAATAAGCATGGTCGCCTTTCCTAACAACGCGTAGGGTCATTATCGTTGAGCGGGCAACCCACTAGATCACTGGGCGTGCTCCGAGCTCCGGCCCGCAACCACCGAGACCGATCCCCAAGCAACGTCACCGCTCAGGAGAGCGCACTTTGCACGTCGCCTCACGATGAGAACGCTCCAGATTAATCACCGGACCCGCTACGCGTACGACCGGCCCGTAGCGTTCGGTGTTCATCGTCTGATGATCCGCCCGCGCGACGGCCACGACATGCGAATTCTGGACTCCGGGCTGGTCGTCACGCCACGGGCCGATGTCCATTGGGCGTTTGATACCTTCGGCAACTCGGTGGCGCTGCTTACGTTTCACGAGGAGGCTGACGAATTGGTCATCGCGAGCAAGCTGCAGATTCGCCGCTACGGCCTCGACGAGCCGGTGGCCAGGATCGAACGCCACGCGAGTGACTATCCGTTCGGCTATGACCCCGATGATAGCATCGATTTGGTACCGTTCCTATCTGTCCATTGTCAACGGGATCGTCCTGCGGTCGAGCGTTGGGTCTTAGCGATCATGCCCGAGCTGCCCAACCGAAGCCTGCAGGTCCTTGACCTGCTCGGCACCGCCATCCACGAGAGCTTTACCTATCGCCGCCGCGATGCATACGGCGTGCAATCGCCCGCCGAGACGATCACGACCGCCAGCGGCACCTGCCGGGACTTCGCGTTCCTATTCATGGAGGCGGCCCGCTCCCTCGGTTTCGCCGCGCGCTTCGTCACTGGCTATCTTCACAACCCCGGCAGCGACACGGCCAATGAGGACGCGCTGATCGGAGGTGGATCGACACATGCGTGGGCGGACGTCTTCATTCCGGGTGCGGGCTGGATAGAGTTCGACCCGACCAACCGGATCGTGGCGGGTCGCAACCTGGTGCGCGTGGCGACCACCCGAACCCCGTCCCAAGCCGTGCCAGTGAGCGGCACCTATCGCCATGACGGTGCGGCCTTTCTTGGCATGGACGTCCAGGTCTCAGTAACCCGATCGGAGTGATGTGCACGTGCCTCGCCTGGGAACCCTTGTGACCACTTTGGCCATGACTAAAGGCGTAGGGAGCTTTCGTCATGGCAGCAAATAGCCAAGACCTACCGCGCGAGATCGCTGACCGGTTCACGAAACCCTTCGCGCGGTTTGTCAGAGTCGAAGCCGCAGCCGGCGTCCTGTTGCTCCTCGCCACACTCACCGCGCTAGCCCTCGCAAACTCATCATTGTCCAAGCCCTTTCTGACGTTCTGGGAAACCTCGATCGGCCTCCACTTCGGCTCGCTGGATTTCAGCCGCTCGTTGCGGCATTGGATCAACGACGGGTTGATGACGTTCTTCTTCTTCGTGGC
>Ga0315553_10003133_pt1 | contig 12999 bp, 10 predicted proteins | sample SalMarSW160140MG_FD_203099 | JGI IMG/M metagenome (GOLD analysis project Ga0315553, IMG submission 203099) | Salt marsh sediment microbial communities from the Plum Island Ecosystem LTER, Massachusetts, United States - Salt Marsh Sediment SW1601-40 ... | reverse complement strand
TGAAACAGGAATAGGGAGAGGGATGGGCTTTAGAGACTGCTGCCAAGACATTCTTGGAGTTGTTCATGCATTCCCAGAAAGAGTCAGGCAACGCGTCATTGACTTGGCAAAGGTTCAGTTTGAGAATGGCCGAGTATACCACATCTACTTTCCTCTAACAGGAGAGGGAGGTTTCCCATATTATGTCAAAAGGGACATGCCGTTCTTCAGTGACGACCATCTCTGGCTGATCCTTGCCGTGACTGAGTATGTGAAGGAAACAGGAGATTTCTCAATCATCAGTGAGGAAGTTGGGTTTGTTGATGGGCCTGCAACCAGCATCTACAAACACATGCAGCGGTCCATTTCCTTTGCCCAGAGTAAGATGGGCGACCATTCTCTACCACTCCTGGGAACCGCAGATTGGAACGATCCGCTCAGTATTCCAGGGCCGCATAATGCCGCAGAAAGCGTGTTCACAGCTATGCTCTTCCACAAGGCGCTCTTAGAATTAGCAGAGCTGAGTAACGAGTCAGGAATGAGTCGCGAGGCACAAGAATATTCAGACTTGGCAAAAAAGACTAAGCACCATCTAAACAAGATTGCGTGGGATGGAAGCTGGTATATGCGTGCTTTCGATGACTCAGGAGAGCCAGTTGGCAGCAAGAAGTGTGAGGAAGGGAGGATATATCTAAACACTCAGTCATGGTCAGTTCTTAGTGAGATTGCTGTCGATGGGAGAGGAAAGAGGAGTATGGATTCCGTTAAGGAATATCTTGATACGAAACATGGTCTTGCCCTTCTCGCTCCTGCGTACTCAAGGTACTATAGTGATATTGGTGCATTAACCAGCTATGCTCCAGGCCTTAAGGAGAATGGCTCTATATGGAGCCATGCCAATGCGTGGGCTATTGTTGCCGAGTGTATGCTCGGAAGAGGTAATCAAGCCTATGAGTATTACAGAAAACTGGCCCCTCCTGCAAAGAACGAAATGGCAGATATTCAGAAGTCAGAACCTTATGTATATGCACAGACTATAGCAGGAATTGATCATCCGTCATTTGGAGAAGCTAAGCAGTCGTGGCTCACCGGCACAGCTGCATGGATGATGAAGGCGGCTACCAATTGGATTATTGGAGTTAGACCTCAGTATCACGGATTGCTTGTCGACCCGTGTGTGCCAACATCTTGGAGGAGTTTCAGGATGACTCGTCAGTTTAGGGACGCAATCTATGAAATCACGATCTCTAATCCAAACGGGGTTTCAAAGGGCATTGTAGATATTCACGTGGATGGTAAGTCGTTCGAATCCAATCTACTCCCAGTGTTCTCTGATGGCAAAACACACAAGATATCAATCACCATGGGTTAGGAATATAATGGGGAATTCAGAAGATGACACAAGACACTGAGTCTCAGGTGGATAAGAGTAACTCACACCCCGCTACAGTGACAGACTCTTCATTCAGTCAGGTATTATTGAAACTCAAGGGTTTGCTTCTCAACTCATACGCAAAATTCGTTGGCAAGAAACTTGCCTTTTACTTGGTCGTTGTGTTCTTTTCAGTTACACTGGTGTTTATTATCATTGAATCCATGCCGGGTGATCCCGTTGATGTAATGCTTTCCAGTGGAAACCCCCCACCAGGAGCAGATCTCGATGCTTTGGAAGATATTATGAGAGAATACTTCGGTCTGGATAAGCCTGTCCATGAACGGTACGTAACCTACCTTGGGAATATCTTTAGTGGCAATTTGGGGCAGTCATATCATTTCTACCCAGTATTTGCTACAAACATAATTCAATACTATCTGCCCTACACACTATCCTTGGCGATTCCTGTGCTATTTGTCAGTTTCTTTGTGGGAAACTGGATTGGTGCCAGAGCTGCCTACCTAAAAGGCAAGCTAAATGAGTCGAGTTATTTTGCCTTGGTCTTTGCCAACCAATTGCCACCATTCTGGTTCGGATTGGTCATCATATTCCTTTACGTGGTGCTGTTTCAAAGCATTCCACCTATCGGAGCTGTTACTCAGGGGACTATACCTTCCTTGAGTGTAGACTACTTCATGGACCTTGTAGCACACTGGATTCTACCTTTCATCACATTATTAGTAGTGTATGTGGGGGCATGGGCCACCGGGATGAGGTCAATGGTGACTCATGAAATGGATGCTGGTTACGTACGCTATGGTGAGCAGTTGGGTTTTAAAAAAGGAAAACTGATGTCCTATGCTCAAAGAAACGCTATCCTGCCGCAATTGACTGGTTTAAACATGGTGTTCAATGGCATCGTAGGACAAACTCTGATAATCGAAATCGTCTTTGGGTGGCCAGGCATTGGTTTGTTGCTCTATAATGCTGTCTTCAATTATGATTATCCGCTGATTTTTGGTTGCTTTATAGTTATAATCGTCATTATTGTTGTAGGCAACTTTCTGATAGATATTCTCTATGGCTTTATTGATCCACGAATCAGAACCGGACATGGGTGATAAGAAATGTGGGACCTATTATTGAAAAGTCGAAAAGCCATGTTCGGTTTAGTAGTCTTGGTCATATTCATTGTACTTGGTGCAGTCTTTCCACTTTTTCTTGGAGACCCATACGACATGAACCTGAGTTTAATGGGCCGACCTCCTAACCTAAATCATATTCTGGGTACGACGAGTTTTGGACAGGATATCTTTACCCAATTATGCAATGCTATTGGCAACTCATTCTTTGTCGGATTAGTGGCTGGTAGTTTGGGCACCCTAATTGCAGTCTTCGTCGGAGCTGTGGGTCCATACAGAGGTGGGATGGCAGACAAGATTTCCAATCTAGTTACTAACCTTGCCCTAGTACTCCCGCTGATACCACTCTTCATAATCATCGCATCAGTTGTACGCGGACTGAACTTGTTTCTGATAGGTGTGATACTAGCTGTGACGTCCTGGCCATGGGCTGCAAGGAGTATAAGAGCACAAATGCTTACTCTCAAAGAAAGAGAATTTGTCAATCTGGCCCGGATGTCTGGAGACAGTAGTATCCGGATAGTGGTGACAGAGATTTTACCAAATATGATGGCTTACGTCATGATGGTCTTTGTAATATTGACAGGTACATCGATATTGGCTGAGTCAGCACTCAGTATGATAGGTGTTTCCACGACTCCCACGATTACTTTGGGATATATGCTATACTGGGCTCAGCATCAAACGATTGTTCCATTCTGGTGGAATATCTGGTGGTGGTTTATCCCTCCAGGCCTTGTGCTGACAATAATACTGACTGCATTTTTTGTCATCCACGCAGGCCTCGACGAGGTTTTCAATCCAAAATTACGGAGGATCTGATTTCTCTTGACGAACCATATTCTTGAAGTCGAAGATCTCAAGGGTTACTACAGAGGTTTGTTTGGTGTCGTTCATGCCGTTGATGGTGTTACGTTTAGTTTAGACCGAGGTAAAATAATGGGTATTGCAGGTGAATCCGGTGGGGGCAAATCCACCCTGGCCCAACTTGTTTCGGGGTCACCACCTCCACTGCTATACCACGAGGGAGGAAGAATCTTAGTTGATGGGATTGATATATACAACATAGATCCCGAAGAACTAAGAACTGAAGTCAAATGCAAGCGCATGTCCTATGTACCCCAAGCCTCAATGGAATCCCTAAATCCAGTCAAAAGGATAAGGGACTTCATCTTCGATGTAGTAGGACAACGTACTGACAAAAGGGTTCGTACAAAGGAGCGGAAAGAAGAAGTTCTTGAAATGGCTGCAAAGCACATGAAGACACTAGGATTAGAAAAACAGGTTCTAGATAGATACCCGCATGAACTTAGTGGGGGCATGAAACAAAGGGTCGTAATTGCGATATCAACCCTATGGAATCCCAAGCTCCTCATTATTGATGAACCGACCTCGGCTCTCGATGTAACTTCACAAAAACGCATGATCAAGGCTCTACTGAATTTAAAGCAAATCGGGATTATTGAAAGCATGCTATACATATCTCATGATTTGACAAGTCTGAGACAACTCTGTGACGAATGCATAGTAATGTATGGAGGTAAGATCGCAGAGATAGGAGATATGGATGGAATAATTGACGACCCTATACATCCCTATTCCAAATTGCTAACCTCTGCAATTGCATCCTATGACTCTAAAGGAAAATGTACACACGAGTTGAAATCCATCCCAGGATCACCTCCGGACCTACGAGAACCTCCTACTGGCTGTAGGTTCCATCCACGATGCCCATCCGTGATGGATGTCTGTAAGACTAAAGAGCCAGAGATGATCATGGATGGAGATGGAAAGAGGGGAGCATCCTGCTGGTTATTAACTTCAAAAACGGGGTAGTAAAATGGGAGATAAACAAAAGACGGAGAACAATGAAATCGTCCTCAGTTGTGAAGATCTGACCAAGGAATACACTTCTGGCCTCATTAGAACAAAAATCACTCAAGCCGCAAAGAACGCAACTTTCGATATAAAAAGAGGTGAAATTGTTTCTCTTGCAGGTGAGAGTGGTAGTGGAAAATCAACGATAGCCAGGATGATACTGAGATTGATTAAGCCAACATCTGGCAATATTACTCTCAACGATAGAAGCATCGATTCTTACAAGATACGAGATTACTACAAACAAGTACAAGCAGTCTTTCAGGATCCCTACTCTGCATTCAACCCGTTTTACAAAGTCGACCATATTATTAGCAGATCGTGGGGACTCCGCGAAGATAACTTAGACGATGAGGAAAGAAAAGAGGTCATCGAATCCATATTCTCATCAATCGGGTTAAATCCCAATGAAGTGTTGGGTAGGTACCCTCACGAGCTGAGCGGTGGCCAAATGCAGAGGCTACTTATCGGAAGATCTCTTCTCATCGGTTCACAGTTGTTGATAGCCGATGAACCTACTAGCATGATAGATGCGTCCACTCGAGCTGGTGTCTTGAACTTACTTCTAACTCTGAAAAAGGAAAATGGATTGTCTGTGCTATTCATAACGCACGACATTGGTCAAGCCCAATACGTTTCTGATAGAGTTCTTATCATGAAGGAAGGAGAAATAGTCGAACAAGGCATTGTTAATGATGTTTTCTGCAGTCCGGAGCATCCGTATACTAAGGAACTTCTTGGAGCAGTTCCTAGTTTATATGAAAAATGGGATGAATTTCCTTAAGTTGGCCAGAAAAATTGTTTCATCTTTCCAGAAACAACTTGAAATTCTGTTGAGGTAATTCGATAACCACTTCATTCTTGCTTTCCGTTTTTTTCAGCGATTTGCCACTTCTGCCGATTTTTTTTTCACCAAAACTCCCTAATTGCTTATGTATTACGTTCAAACAACAATATTAATCGCACAACCAATTAGGAAGGGAATTACCAAATGAAAAGAAAAAATAGGGTTACAACCGCTATGATCATCGGTATCTTAGTGGGTGTAATGGTATTCTCCAGTTTAAATATGAATCCGGCCGCCGCTCAAACCTCAGTTCCGAGAAACGAAACGGTGTGGGGGGCTGGTTTCGGAATGAACCCTGGAAGCTACCAACCCTGGAATATGGGCTCAAACCAAGGCTGGACTACCTACCTGATGTATGAACCTATGTTCGGGACGAACGTGGCAACAGGAGAAATCATTAGCTGGCTCGGTGATACCATCGAATGGTTAGATTCTGACACTATACAGATTACACTGAGAAGCGGGCTTCACTGGACTTCAATAGGCAGTAACCTCGTTACTAATACTACGCCTATAACAACTGATGATGTCATCTTCTCGTTTGAAATACTCCAGCAAACCGGTCAAATCGGTTCTCTGGTTCAAAGAATAGGAAACGTTAGCACAGCCTTCGACAAGGTGAGCGATACGGTAGTTAATGTAAATATTCTTCCAGCATATGCAGCGAGCAGTGAAGTATATCGACAACTGACTTATGGTTTTCTCATATTTCCGGAAGCAGTATGGTCAGACATTAATGCAACAAATGGTGGTGACCTGTCAACATACACCAATGACTGGCAAGATACCGGGATGGTGCCTGCCAAGTGGAGGGTCGCATCTGGTATGTACCTACCGTACTTCCATGACGCTACAACCACGATTGGGGCGGTTAACGGTAACTGGTGGGGTGTAGACGATACCGATTTTGGTAGACTACCCGAACCAAACTACTTCGGGTACACATCATACTCTAGTAACGAACTCGCACTTCTCGCCATGGAAAATGGAGATCTTGATTGGGACGGCAATTATCTTGCAGGACTGAGTGATGTCAAGGAAGACTTCCCGAACGTAGTAACATACTTTGATGACCTGCCATTCTTCCCAGACAAGTCACCAGTAATGCTTGTTCCAAACCACAAGAACTACCCACTGAATCAGTCTTGGCTTCACAAGGCTATGTCTAAAGTGTTGAACTACTCTGCTATGAGTGATGTTTCTAGTGGTTACTTGAAGGATCCTAGTCCATTCCTGATTCCTGCAGACGACGAGTCTGCCAGAGCATTGTTGAACGAAACACTCGAAGCCGAATACGCAATCGAGTACAACGTAGAAGATGCTATTGACATTCTAGAAACGTACTGTACTTTTGAAGAAGGAGTATGGTGGACGAAGGAAGGAGTCACACCTAGTGATCCCGTCAAGCACTACCCACTCCAAGAGTGGAACATGGAATCGAACTCAACTGCTCCATATACAATCCTTGACTTCATGGGATGGACAGATGTCAATGCTATGGACCAAGTGGCAGCTCAGGCATTCTCCAGCCTACTCAACATTCAAACTCAAGTCGAGTTCATTAGCGGTTGGGGTACTGTTCAGGTAAGAATGAATAATTACAATTTCGATCTTGCTAACATGGTCATGTCTGGTCAAATAAACATGAACATGTATGAGCGCTACTTCCAGATGTTCTCACCCGACAGTGCAAGCGCAGGTGGAGGAGTGAATGCTCCTCTGGGTGGTTGGTATAATCAGGATTTCATTGACGGCATCGAAGAACTTGATACCCACCCTGCAGGCTCTGCCGCACAATGGGCTGTCGCTAACGAGCTACAAACGATCCTTGGTGAAGAAATGCCTGTGATTCCATTAGCAGGACATGCTGACTGGCAAATCTACAGTACAACATACTGGGAGAACTGGCCCAACAGTGTGACCAATCCAATGCTACCAAGCAGTCCCTTTGCAGGCGCTACTCAGAATGCAAACCTACTTGCCATCGTCTTCGCGTTAGAATCAACAGGAACTACACCACCTCCACCAGGGGATTACACACTTCTCATCGTGGGAGCCGGATTCGCGATCCTAGTAGTTGTTGTTGTCGTTGTCTTGTACAAACGTAGATCCGTGTAAGTTGGCTTAAGAGAGGAGGTTGTTGTGAAGATTACAACCTTCCCTCTTTTTTTTTATGAATAATACTAAGTCACTTGTTTTTTTTTTTTTGGTTTGGTGGGGGGGGAGGGATTATAGCACAAATGATAGAGAAAATAGGTCAATCACTAAGTTTAGATTAGCCTGCGAACACATCAACTCTCTTGCATCAAGGAAAATTCTGAATTAAGATGACTACTCAAGACTTCGGAGAGCGTGCTCTATAGCCCAGATTGACAAGGGACGCATATACATCGAGGCTCTGAAATTACCATGTTCAGTCCATGCCTCAGGCGTCCGAAACCAGTAGCCTCTCTCCTTGTAGGTCATATTATAAACACCAAATGCTGTTTTTAGTCCCTGCTCAACAAGTCCTAGATGAATCATGAATGCTGCAAGCGCATAGGTTGTACCTGTCCAGACTTCTGAGCTTTGAGCACAGGTGTCGTCAGGCGTTCCATCAGGACGCATTCCATTTACTGCACCCATTTGACCGAGCTGAAATCTTAGAACATTGAAATTATAAATTGCCTGCAAAGCCGAAATTGCCTTCTTATTGGGTACTATATCTGGTAGACCACAAACATGCATGTACCACTGCCCTGCCAGTTGATCGGCCATAATACTGTCATGATGCTTTGCATTACTACTGTCGAAGTTGTAATACTGTCCATTCCAGAGCTTCTCATCAAACGCTCGTTTTCCGTTTTCTAGAATAAAATGATACTTCTTTTCCGTACTTTCATCTCCGAGTTTCTTTGCCATAGCAATCATTGCTTGAACTGCACCCAAATACAGACTGCCACAATAAGCGCTGGGACCTTCCATCCTCCAATTGTCATATGTCTGATCAGGGATTCCTTCGTTTTCAGGGATGCCATCAAAATCCTTGTCGAATGCATCAACGTATTCCATTGCTTGTTTTACGGCGGACCAGCAATACTTCAAAAACTCCTCATTATTTGTGAACACAAAGTTTCGATAAACTTGAAGTACAAATTTGGGATTCAGGTCCTTCCATCTTCCACAATCTAAGTAGGCGTAAGCGTTTAACCTATACCAAGGATCTTCCTGAGGCATTCCCAGGTCGTGAGGCACAGCGCCCTTACGTTTTCTCGGAACTACTTTCTTATCAACAAGCAAAGCGTGCGGACTGTTATCTTCAATATCAATTGTAGCAGCAAAGTCTCGCTGAATACTGTTGTCAAGTTCAGGCCAATTCATTAAAGTTGCAAATGACGAGTAATATAATACATCGTAAGTATTGATGTATGGATACTCAAAACATTCTAGATATCCAAAGTGTCCCAAACCCCTTAGGTCTATTTTCTCATCAACTTCTCCAATAATCCATGATGAGCTACTATCAACTAGGAAATATAACTCATTGAAAAGACCAGACTTAAGCCACGCAGGTCGATTTGACTCCAAAATAGGTCTTTGCCATTCTTCAATCATGTCCATCCAAGTTCGCCAATTATCCAGAGCTTCTGTGACTATGGGAATGGCATATCTTCCATCAGTTCCGAAAAATCGGGTATAGTACTTATACCACCTTCGCCCTTCTCCGAATTGGATTATCGGGATATCCCAACTTAGTGCGAAGGTTATCTCAGTCGATTCATTAGGTTCGAGCCGTGCTTTGGCACATAGTGCTCCTCCCTCCTTATGAGAATGCTTAGATGAGCGTGGTATAGATTCCACCAAAATCCCAGCCTTCTTGAAACTCCGCCATAATTCACGACCTTTTGATTCAGTATCGAAATGCGAGCAACTTGTGAGTTCTGTTTCTTCTGTTCCTTCAACACCCATCCCAAATGAAACTGGACTGGCTGCTTCATTACGTTCCTGTCGGAGTTCTAAAAAGAGTCGGTTAGGGTTTGGCCAATCGACCAGTGAATGAGTGCCATCGATTTTTGGTTGAGTTGGAGATACTGCATTCTCCCAAGTGAACATTAATGAAACATCAAGTCTATCATCTGTGACATTCTTAAGCAACCAAGAGAAGACACCTACAGGGTAGGAACTCTCTCGATAAGTACCTCCAATGACTGGAGTCAGCTGCTGGCAAATGGCTTCAACTCCAATATCACGGAAATTATAGGTTGTCCACGCGCGAGGGAATAGGGCATAATATGTGGCCCTGGAAGCTCGCATTCCCCAACTCCACGAACTCAATCGAGATTCATCAGGGACCCTCGGATTTAGAGTCTGAAGAAATGGTTTCCCTTTCCCCTTAACTCTCAAATGAAACTGATTGGGTAAAGAGGGGTAATATTCATGAGCGCCCGTTCGAAGATGCCATCGTGCAAAGTCCCCCTTGTAACCTCGTCCTATGCTTCCGCAGCCCATGCCTCCAATTGGAACGCCTTGATTATATCCATCATCGATTGGTTTTGTTGGTGGGCACGGCAGCATTTCCCAAAATTGCTCGTCAAGGTCAATTGGTACATCTGCTAGGCTGGGCCATACCATGCTAGGCTCAAGTCCCATAGGGTAACTTCTGGGTCGTCCAGGTTGCAATGGACCCTCATTTAGTGAAATTGTCCAAGCACAATCTGGTATCTGGGATGGCATTACAACGTCTCCGGTTAGGGTATTTAACAAACTCTTGATTGACAAGCTACAATCTAACGTAAATCCTATTAAGAACTTTTTATTTTACAGTATAAAGCTGTCAGAAGGTATACGATACACCACCATCACTCACACTAATCACTCTCATTTCATTCTTTAAGAAATTTATAGGAAATAGAGTGCATTTCAGTCGCTTAACAGCTATACCTGAAGGTTGTTATCGCAGATTCTTGGAGGGGCTACTCCTATTTCCTCTGAGAATTTTCTCTTCTCAAATTTCGTAATTTCACAATTGGATTTGTCTTGATCTTCATATCTATGAGCAGGCTCTATGAAAATTCATGCAACCTTTATGTTTCTGCACACACTAATCGAATAAATAGAGAAGAATCGATACAAAAGATGTAGAACCTATTGTATCGATTTCATATTCTGCTTGAAATGTTGCTTCAAGAATGTCATCAGAATAATCATAATATTGAGTTCCATAGGTCCTATTCCACAGGTGTTGACCTTGAGAGTCGGTACGGATTAACCAGATGTCATTATAGCTTGGTCCATTACTAGTATAAGCAGCAATCAGAAATCCACCATCATCAGTTTCTAAAAGAGCGTTTCCTACATCCGCAGAACCTCGATCAAATGTGCGATTCCAAATCATACCTCCACTTGGATTCAACTTGGCAAGCCATACGTCATTCGTTCCAGTTTCATGCGATGAGTATCCTGTAAAGATATAATCACCTGTTGTAGTTTCAACTAGTTCATAAGGTACTTGATATCCAGCAAAATCGAATGTGACATCAACAAGCAAATCGTCGCTTTTTAGGAGAGATGTGTCTGCGATTTTAGATTGAAACAGATTATCTCTTGTTGAATGATATTGCAAGTTTCCTAAAAGCGGAGTTGCAGATATCAATATAATTCCAACCAATGTAATACATAGAAGCTGTTTTTTGTTTATGTTACAGAACGACCTCATAGTCAAACGCCATTCCCGACAATGATAATATCGAACCATATTAATCCAGTGCATTGTTCAGACCATGAAATTTAGGAAATTCATCTACAACAATAATCCTATATTCAATCGATTGAGTAGAGCATTATTATGACAGATGAAGAGTGTGTTGAGGAAGTAATAATCACCGTGTTTCCACCGATACCAGGTTTAGGTATCATTGAAGAGGAACCAGTAACCGAAGAAGAGGATTCGTGTGGTGAGGTAACACCATTCATCAACATTCCAACCCAAACTGATCCAAATACAAGAGTATTCACATTATCGGTCAACAATCCTATGAACAAAGTCAATCAACTGCTTGAAGCAGCTAAAGATAGGTTTGGAGATAGTATCTGTGTACGTATTGCAAAATATGACACTAGAGAGCAAATAAATGAAGCTATTGAATGGTTGAATGCGACTCTACGAGGAAGCGGAGATAATACAGTACTTGATGATCATAGATTTTCTTCATTTCTAGCTACATCTGCCCCCATTTTGTCAGTCAACAATCGACTTTCTTTCGTGGGTATGATTCCAACTGAAAATCAATTCCTAACTAGGATATCTGCAGCTCTGAAATTAGATTCTTGAATAACAGAAACGATTAGTTGGATGAGCAGCTAACATCTGCTAGAAGATTCAGCAGAGTTAACTAAGCAACCATCGGAAGGATGTAATATGACAGGTGAATCAAAGAAGGTTCTTGGAATTCAAGGAAGTCCTCGAAAAAATGGGAACACGGATATTCTCATGGACATTTTACTTGCAGAAATCTCAAAATCACAGATCGAAGTCGATAAAGTTAACCTCTACGATCTTGATATAGCTCCTTGCAGAGCATGCGACTCATGTAAAAAGACAGGACAATGTATCCAGGAGGATGATATGCTGCAATTAACCAAGAAAATGGAAGAAAGTGCTATTTGGATATTCGGAACACCAGTATATTGGTGGTCAGTCACTGCTCAGATGAAATCCTTCATTGATAGATGGTATGGTTTGGACAGAGAAATTTTCAAGGGAAAAGAAGCAATTATCGTGATTCCACTTGAATCAACACATCTTAGCACAGCGCAACATGTAGTAGGAATGTTTGAAGATATTTTTGATTATGTGAATATGAATCTCATGGATAGAATCATAGCAACAGGAGTCAATAAGCGAGGAGAGATTAGGGAGAGACCCGAATATATCCAAGCAGCTCATTCTGTTGGAGAGAAGATATCAGCATTTCTTTCAAGGTAGTTTATTATATTAAAAAGAGATTTAATGAATCATCACGAAGACATCCACATAATACCTTTAGATAGCATTTTCCAAAGAAAAGGGCATGGCACCACAGAATGAGGAGTACGAGGACATCATAAGAGTCATCGATGGCGCGGATAATTCAAAGAAATTGTGCCTTATTCGCATTTACAAAGCAGCTGGAGATAAACCAAGACCAGTCATCGAGATTGATAGACCAGATCAGCAGTACTTTACGTATGAGATTTTGAAAGAGTTCGGTGGGATTGAAGAAGCTCACGACTATGCAGAGAAGAATGAAATCTTTGATGTAGAGTATTGATCACACATAATTCGGAAAGTACATTCGAACTAGCCAATCTTTGATTTCTTGAGTATTTGAAATGTCTAAAAGAAGCCTCATGAACATCTCGTTTTCGATTCTTGAATATTTATGGTGTTCTGGAGCAAGGACTCAGCCTCATCATATTTTCCTGCAAGTAGTAGATTCTTGACTAATTCCAAATCCTGACGTATATCAGAACCATTCATCATTTGCGCCTGTACAATCAAAAGTTATTACAAACGCTTCAAAAATATATTACAATATGTAGAGAATCTGATATTATGCCCATTGAAGATCGATTATGGAAAGCAGCTAAATCAGGAGACCTCGAAGATGTAAAAAGATGTATAACAGAAGGAGCTGACATCAATTCTCAAAATGAGGTTTTCCGCCATACAGCATTACATATAGCGGCTAGTGAAGGACATTACGAAATTGCGAAATTTCTAATTGAGAAAGGGGCGGATTTATTGATAACAGATGCAG
>Ga0315553_10003131_pt1 | contig 13018 bp, 15 predicted proteins | sample SalMarSW160140MG_FD_203099 | JGI IMG/M metagenome (GOLD analysis project Ga0315553, IMG submission 203099) | Salt marsh sediment microbial communities from the Plum Island Ecosystem LTER, Massachusetts, United States - Salt Marsh Sediment SW1601-40 ... | reverse complement strand
ATGCTCGACATGGGCGCCGAGTTCGACAAGCAGCAAGTGATGAAGGGGCTCAAGTCTTACTACGCGAAAGCCGCCTAGCGCATCGTCGCGACCAATATCCGGCCACTTGGTTTACTTGGCCGATCTCCTTCCGCCGCCGGCTCTGTAAAAGCGGCCCCTTAGCAATGGCGCCAAGTTCGATATCCGAAGCGCCAAGCCCAGGGCGAGAAACCTCTTGCCCTTGAACTTCCAATTAGCGTCTTCGAGGTGCCCGATTGTTGCTACGGAAAGCCGTCGGCAGCACGAACTTTGGTAACTGTTTCACCGGTTGATAGCCCTCATTCCCTGCTCTGGATAGCGTGTGCCAACGGCCGCTCCGGGAGGCAGGAGGGCATCTATCTCGGCGAGCTCCTTTGGCGAAAGGCGAACATCGAGGGCACCAACATTCTCCTCCAAGTATCGGCGACGCTTGGTTCCAGGAATCGGCACGATGTCATCGCCTTGCGCCAGAACCCAGGCAAGCGCGAGCTGACCCAGTGTGCAGCCCTTATCAGCAGCAACCGCCCTGATCCTCTCAACGAGCTCCATATTCCGACGGAAGTTCTCCCCCTCGAAACGAGGCATTCCGCGCCGCCAGTCATCTTTTGGAAGTTCATCCAGGCTGGTGATTTTTGCGGTCAGGAACCCCCGGCCAAGCGGGCTGTAGGCGACGAAGCCAATGCCAAGCTCGCGCACCGTGTCGAACAACTCGCCTTCCGGGTCACGGCTCCAGAGTGAATACTCCGTTTGCAGTGCAGCGATCGGATGCACCTTGTGCGCACGCAGGATCGTCTCGGGTGCGGCTTCTGACAAGCCAAGGTAGCGGACCTTGCCTGCCCTAACGAGCTCGGCCATGGCACCTACGGTGTCCTCAATCGGCGTGTCGGGATCAACGCGGTGCTGATAATACAGGTCGATCACATCCACTCGCAGCCGGCGCAAGGAGGCTTCGCAGGCCGAACGCACATAGTCAGGCTTCCCATTCACGCCGACGAACGTGCCATCGGCCGCCCGGATGTTGCCGAACTTGGTGGCGAGCATGACCTCGCCTCGACGATCCTTGATGGCCTTGCCCACTAGCTCCTCGTTGCGGCCCATTCCATAGATGTCGGCGGTGTCTAAAAAAGTGACGCCGAGTTCGATGGCGCGGTGAATTGTGGCAATGGACTCGGACTCCTCGCCTGCTCCGTAAAAATCGCTCATGCCCATGCAACCGAGCCCGAGCGCCGACACGAACAGTCCCGACCGACCTAGCTCACGCGTTTGCATCCTCAGCTCCATGGCGTATGGCTTACTCTGACGGGGTCGTCCGAGCTTATTGTTTTGAAGCTCCAGGTAAAGGCCCTCTACATTAGAAGCTCCAATGATCCCGGCGAGTGCGCCCTGGTCTATCGACGACGGAGAGCTCAACGATTGGAACGGCGGTCGACGCTTCTACTTCAAGGATCGTGATGGCCACATCCTTGAGCTGATGACCGTACCGCCATAAGTCGCTTCTCCTGAAGCGGTCAAGAAGTGAACCGTCTCCGCACGGCTGCCACGGCGAGGAAATGCTAGCTTAGCTAATGAGAAGCGGCGTAGTACCAATCAGTGCACGGTCGTCGACCTGTCGCACGAGGAAGTCCGCGACATCGGCACGACTGATGACGCCGAACCTCCAGTCCCTTGGCGTGGTGAGGACACGGTAGCGGCCAGTCGCGGACCTGTTTGTTAGGAGGCCTGGCCGGACAATGGTCCAGTCGAGCCCGGAGGACCTGATCACCCACTCCTGCACGTCCTTGTCGTCGTAGACGCGCTTCAAGAGCAGGGGAAAGACAACCGCATCGTAGAGAAAACCGCCATGACCGCGACTATCGCCCGCGCCGAGACCGGTCACGGCAATCAGTCTTTTCACGCCCGCGTCCTTCATGGCGTCGACCAGGATGCGCGTTGATTGCGAGAAGAGGGTTGTGCGTTCGAATATGGCTCGAGGCGAGATATCAACGCCGAGTGTCTGGATGACCACCTCAACGTCTTCGAGCGCTTTTCGTACCGCGTCCCTATCGAGCGCGTCGCCCGATACCTTGTCCAGGGCCGGATTTTGGATGGGTATGTTTGACGCCGAACGTGCCAGCGCGCGAACGCCATGACCGGCGCGAAGTGCGGCCCTCACCGTTTCAAGTCCGATGCCGCGGCTGGCACCAATGACGAGAAGTTTCGCCATTAGCCCCTACCCTTCAGTGTGCCGAGATCACTCATTTGATGGGCTGTCCCAGTCTCTATACGCGCCGGCATGCGTGTTAGCCGCGGGGTCTGCTGGGTGCCAACCTGCCACTCACCGCACGCGATATTTGCTCGCGTAGTGCTTGCCGAGGATTTTGCGAATCTGCTCGGCAAGGCGCTTGTTGGCCGTCAACGGCTGTTTCCTAAGGCCCTTTCGCGGCTTTGGCTGGCTGGCCCGCCGGTGCCTGTTTCCTTCGCGCATGATTTCAAAAGCTGTGCTGGATCCGTCGCGATTTCAAGACAGGATCGTGATTGGGCTTCCTACCGCAAGACCAAGCGCATGGTCGGCGCGCCCCAGATTGACAGCGATCTCCGCTAACCCGTTCGAATTTTCGTACCAAAAAGCCCTGCCCGGCGGCAGATCACTGAAGGTTTTTGCGCGCTCCAGCACCTGTCCCGCGACGGCAAGCTGTGCGCCTTCCGGCAGCGTCGCCGCACGGAGGCCCGTCATCGCATTGCCGAAGTGATCGACATAGACGATTTCCGCAAGATCGTCCGGCCAATCCGGGCGGCGGAAGATCAAGCTCCCTGCGCCCGCCCGCTAGCTTTCCCGCGCCATAGACGTCTCGATCAAAATTCAGCGCGGGCTCGGAATTCGTTATTGCTGCCCTTTATCCCTCCACTCTCTTTTCAACGATAAAACTCAGAGCCAAAAGCGTTACTGGCCAAATAGCCACCCAAATTCCCAGCCGCTCTGCATGCGCTTCTTGAAGGGCCGCTCTTAATTGAGCATCCTGCGCCCCACAAGGGCCACGCAATCGTAGCCGGCCAAGTCTGAGGATCCGCTTCAGATGGGCGAACAGCATCTCGACCCGTTTGCGATCCCGGCGGGACTGCTCGAATGCGAGCGTGTCATAGAGGGCTCTGGCCACATCGCGAGCCTCTTCATTGATGTCACGGGGGATCTTGCGATGGGGCGTATTAGGGCAGCACTTCAATTTGAGCAGGCACAGATCGCATTCTGCCTTTTGTGAGCGGTAGAGCAGCGTCCTGCCGTCATGAATCCGACCGGTGGTTCTCAGCAATTTGCCTCGCGGACAGATATAGGCATTATTCACGCCGGTGCCGATGACTATGTGAGCGAGCCCGCCGGCAATGCGGGAGACCGCATCGCCTGCGGCGTCGTCACGCCCTAATCGTGCCTGAGCCCGGAGGGCACAAAATGACCGATGACGAAATAAGGGAAGCGCTGAGACTGGACTTTGAGCAAACCGCCGACTGGCGCCGCTCCAAAGCTGCCGAGTATCCAGAGGACAGTCGAAACCTGGAGGCGGCTGCACTGCTCGACAAACTGGCCGCATCGGTCGAGACCGTCGATCCCGCCTTTCTTGATGCTTATGGCTCCCTTCGGGACGAGTACATGGACTCCGAGCAGCATAGCGAAATGTTCCGGCAGATCGGTTTCCACTCGTGGCCCGAAACAGCCGAGGACTTTGTTAAGGCGTGCATCGCCGACAGGGCAACGGGAGCGCAAAGTTAGGGAGCGCGATGCCGAGGCCGTTCGCCCAGCCCCGGGTGTCGAGGGTCCCTTCTTGCCCGTGGCTAGGATCGCGGATCATTTAAGGTCCATCAGGTTTTTATCTAAATGACTTACGCCAACTCGCGTCGCGGACCAATGTCCGTTACACCGCCAAAGCGGATCAATTCGACAAGAGAGACTTCGTCGCCGTCTGACCCAAAAGGCCGCGATATCGTCTTGGAGCTGTTTGTAATTCCGGCATCAACGAACCCCCACCGATTTTTTTCTCACTGATCTTGTCTCGGAACCCAGTGTGGCTCGTCCTCGAATTGCCTTCACTAAGGTACGGGCGGAGATTTTGCCGAGGGGGACACGCCGCGGCCGTAGCTCATAAAGTGATCCGCTCTTGCCGCTGTCCGCGATCGTGCTTAGTACGACACGCGCCAGCCCCCAACTCCTGGTTCACTGATCAGCCTCGGCGAGAGCATTTTTTCCCTGCTAGAGGGTTTTCGTTCCCTGTTTAGGCGAACAACTTCCCTGATCTAATGCTTAGGGAATTCGGGTGGTAAGCGATTGAACGTCCAATACAAAAGCGCCCGCGATTGTCGTCTCGGGAGCTGAAGTTGGCGAATTTCCCTGTATTTTCCCGCAAAACAGGGAATAGACGTGCCGAGACGAGTTCGCTGATAACTGCTTCCTCCGCCAGATCGCAGGCGCTTGTAAGCAGGGATTAGAGCGACGGCTTCATACGACCAGTCGGATTGCTCGCTTTCGAGACGGATAGTTGGTTCCAAAGCGATCAATTACCGCGCGCCGGCAGATCGATCTCACCTTCAACCACATGGTTGAGGCCGGTGCCCTCGCCGGTCAGAACCATCTTGACCTTGAGCTTTCCGTTGCCGGCCAGAAGTGCCAAGCCGACGGTGGTTGCTTTCCTGTATGCCTCGACGCCACACTTTTTTATACGATCCACCCCAATGCTCGCGCTCTGTGACTTGCCGCCTTCCAGGCGTGGGCATGAAACTCGGCTTGTGTCATCGGGGCGCCCTCATCCGCTCGGCCTGAGTGGGATTTGGTGAGAAGTTGCTGAGGGAAGGCGGCTGCCCTGTAATACGTCACCACATAGCTCGTACCGGGCAGGGTGACGACGATCTCGTCGCCCTCCACTTCGACGCTCAGGCCGATATCGGCAGCTGCCACACCGTTAGGGCTGTTGCGGCTGTGGAGGCGTCTGTTGCTGCGAAGGTGCCGGCTGTGGCGGCTGTGAAGTCGCTTCCTGAGCGCCTCTACGGATGGCAACCCAACTGATAATGGCGATAAGGATGACGACCGCGGCAACAACACCGATTATTTGATTTTGGGACATGTGCTTACCTCACACTTTCACCGTCTAGCTTAGGCCCTCAATCGGCAAAGGAAAAGGCCGGCGCGAGGCCGGGGACGGGCAACCTTCGAGCCGTTCAGCTTCTACTGGGCCACAATGTCACGTGCGGGTTCTGAGGCACCCCACTCCGGAGCAGGAATATCCAGCAACGCAATATCTCTCGCCAGGGTCTCGGCAATTGTAGGCGGGAGCGGGCTCACTGATAGCTGCGTGCGCCAAAGACAAAGACGTTGGTCCTAGGTCCTCTTCGGCTTTTGCTTGTGATCCGGGAGGGGCTGGGCCTTCGTGATCTGGTTCAGGACGCGGGGACGTTTCCTCTTTGTCGAGCGGTCGTCTGACGCAGGAGCGCCGCCTTCGCTTTCCCAGTTTTCGAGTGCTTTGGCATTGTTATTCGGGCGCTTTGGCTGCTTCACGGGCATAATTGCAAGATGCAGTAAGTTCTAGGCCGTTTCTAGGTCAATGTTAGGACCAACTGACCCCGGTTGGTCACTCGCGCCTGTTGTTGGTCATGCGGACATTTCTCTACACGATCCACCCGAGCTCACGCGCCTTGTCGTTGGCGAGCTTCCAGGCTCATTCGAGGAACTCTGCCTGAGTCATTGGGACGCGGCTATCATCCTTCGTCGGGAAGTTCTTTGCGAGAAGCCCCGGGGAGTTTGCCAGCTTATAGTACGTGACGGTGTAGTTCGTGAACGGCAGGGTGATGACAATCTCGTCTTCCAAAACTTCCACTTGAAGTCTGCCCCACGCGTCGGTCATCGCTTCCTCAGTTTCACACCTGGCGCATCGGCGTTGGTGAACTCGACGCCAGCATATTTGAGGGTACGCCGGATCGCTCCCAGCGTCGCGGGAGCGCCAGCATACGCACCGGTCTCGATCTTGCTGACGACGAGGTGGACGCCAGAGCGCTCCGCTAGGTCACGAACGGTCCAGTCCAGCAATCCCCGAGCTGCTCTAATCTGTGCGCTTGTCACAAGCACCTCGCCTGGCCGGCCAGATTCCCTTGGGGGTCGGGGGTTCAAATCCCATCGCCCGCTCCAATTGTCGCGCGGACTGCCCCGGCCATGTCCTTTGGGGGAAGCGGGAGGGAAGCGTAAGGGGGTATTTTCAAGGCTTGGGTCAAGGCCAACTCTGGGCTGGCTCAATCGGCGTCACGGTCCTATCCTAACAACGATCTTGCTGATCGTTCCATCTCCGGCGGATCTACTCGTCGCGTAGCTCTGACCGAGCGAACGCGTTCAGCTAGCACTTTCCTCGGCTTGCCGTTGACCCGCAACTCGGGGAAGTCATCTCAGCGAACCTAAAGAGGAGGTTAGTTCATGTCCAAGATCAGTGGTGTATGTGTCGGTGAATCGCTCGTTGGTGACGGCAATGAAGTTGCTCACGTCGATTTGCTGATCGGTCCCCGCGGCAGCGCCGTCGAGACGGCCTATTGCCATGCGTTGACCAACAACAAGGACGGGTTCACCACGCTTCTCGCGTTGATCGCCCCGAACCTTATGTGTAAGCCGCCGACGATCCTCTACAACAAGGTGACCATCAAGGACGCGCGCCAAGCGGTGCAAATGTTCGGCCCGGCGCAATACGCCGTGGCCAAGGCCGTCGCCGACTCCGTGGCCGAAGGCGTGATCCCGGCCAACGAGGCCGACGACCTCTACGTCACCGTTGGCGTGTTCATCCACTGGGAAGCCAAGGACGACAAGAAAATCCAGGACTTCAACTATCGCGCCACTAAGGAAGCTATCGCCCGCGCCGTGAAGGGCGAGCCAAAGGCCTCCGACGTCACCGCGAAGAAGGACTCGGCCCACCATCCGTTCGCCGCCAGCTGAAGGGGAGAACCCCCAGGTCGGGAGAAAACCCGCAAACCACCGGGCCCGATTCAGCGGTGGCTCAAGAAGCTGGGTTTCTGATCTGATCAAGATCGCCGCCTAGCTCCGGTGCCCTGCCCGGACTTTCGGCCTGCAGGCTTGGGTGTAGGCGCAGATTCAACCTCGTCTGATGGCAAGCACGGTTCGACGGTTGACTGCTCATTGAGCCGAACCGAACCGTCGAGGGGGAATTTTGAGTAGAGCTCCGAATTGTGCGCCTCCAAAGCAGCCACGATCAGCGCTGCATTTTTCGGCGCGTTCCAGCCGTGGCACCTACAAATCACGCGCGGCGGATGGCGCTTGCCGTCTAAGACGAGCCATTCATCCCTTTCTTCACCCCTCACCTCAAAGAATCGTCGCTGTTCCATGCCTAATAACACCCGGTGCGGGCTTGCTCCGCTGACCCATGGATGGCCCATCCGCCCATGCAGGATAGTCCCGAGCAGTAACTTATGAAAGGTGTCGAGCCGCTCTCGGTAGAGCTTGCCGCGCAAGCCCCTGAGTAGCGCGGCGATGCTATGATTAGGACGGTGCCGTGTTCGGCGAGCGCCCCCCGAGGATGTGTCGATCCCTGTGATCTGCGCGCCTGTAGTCCGGCGATGCCGCGCTCAAGTGGCCTTAACGTCCCAAGAGGATAAATGAGGTCAGTTCTGATCAATTGGATGCGGCGCGAACCGGGAGATCGCTTCTGGGAGCACGTGGCCTGGTAGTTAGGGCGCTTCGGCTTGTCAGCCGCCAATACGCACGTGCTTGCGCAGCCTCATGCCAGTGCCGCCGCATTCGTCCTCAATGATAAATTCACAACCGGCGGCCTCAAGGGCCCGTTGGATAGCCCGGATGGTATCTTGGCGAAGCTTCTCACCACGCTCAAAACGAGCAACGGTGTCAGGGGATATCTGGGCGGCCAAAGCCAGATCACGCACGCCCGAGGCATGTGCCGCGCGCGCCATCCGGCGCCGCACCGTCAGTAGTTCGAAACGGTGTTCCGATTTACCCCTGTTGGGGGACCAGGAGGCGCACCGCGTTCTGTGCGGCGATTGAGCAACACAGGGCTTCTTATAGCCGTACTCATCATCCTCTCGATACTCGTTGCCCAGAGTCGCCGGAATTGTGAGGTGCCTGGCTCGACGTGGGTGCCCTGTGTTTGGGGAGAACCCCTCAAGCACAAGAATGACGTGCCCTAAACCAACCAACCCAGCCGCCGCGCCCTACTGATAGCCGCCTGACAAACGTTGGCTAAAAGCTCGTAGTCGTCACACTTAGTGCGTTGCCGAAGGATCAACTGCGGTTGTCTAGCTGGTTTGTAGTAGACCGCCGTGAAGCGAGCCGAGGGCAGGCTGACGATGATATCGTTGCCGCGCACTTCGATGTCGAAGCTATACCTCGCGTTAGTGTTCACGCGGGTCACCGAGGTACGCGGTTACGCGGAACAATGTGTCTTGTCCAGGTTCACGCGAGGGCAGAGCCCCAACCGCAGGGTGCCGGGGCTCGCCTCACCCTCGGAATACTTAGAACAGGGGAAAGGGCGCGACGCGATACAGACTACGGAAAACTAATGACGCTCCAAGGCCCGTTGGGGGCCAGCGCCAGATGTATGAATGGCCATTGAGATTTTCAACGGGCGGCCGGCGATTGTGGCGATGGCGACGCCAGCCGACACACGCACGGACGGCCCCGGCCGACGTCCTCGCACTCGGCCCGCTCGTCCCATTGTTGCTTGACCGGCGCGAGAAGCTAGGTCCACAATTGCATCGGTAATCTAGTCACCAAAGCTCAACAAACTGGGATGAAACCAGGCTAAGACAGCTACTTGGACCGGCGTTTCGATCGACCGTTTCGAAAATGGAAAGATCGTTGAGAGCTGGGTTAATTGGGACAAATACAGCTATCTCGAAGGATTTGGCCTGCTGAAATAGTCTTGGCGCTGCAAGTCGGGGATAGCGCCACCGCCACAGGACAACGTCTCCAGCTAAGACCCACTGGTTCGAGCAGGTGGGCATCCTCGGACCTTGGCGACCTCGGGTTTAGACCAGTAGTGACGAACAGAAAACCATCAACACCGAACGGCATTCCGATGATAGGCATGGCTCTATGCAAGATGAGTATGCAGTGTTTGCGTTCTCGAACTTTGCAGGAAGCGTGAAAGTTCCAAACCAAGGCTCGCCTCGATCGCGACCTTAAGGTCAATGTCATTGGCAAGCTGGGTTTCCAACTCCGCCAATGACCAAGCGATAATGCGAGTCGGCTCGGTCGCCTTGACCGTCACCGGTGCTGTAAAATCCGTTCCTCCGCTGAGAAATGCGGTGGCACCGAGAAAGCGTCCTTCACCAAGCGTGTCGACGAGTTTTCCATCCATTTCGACACTGACGTTTCCCTCAGAGATAAGTGTCAAGGAGTCCACCGCTTGCCCCTGCGTTAAGAAGGTCGTCCCCGCCGGCGTAGAGGTCCAGGCGCCGAGATGGAACAGCTTGAGCGCCTCTTGTTCCTTTAGATTTCGGAGAGCGAGTTGATACAAGCGCTTCTCGTCGTCGCTGAAATGCACCGGACGGCGTTCCAGCATAAGTTTTGTAATCCAGAAGATGTTTATTGCAACGAAGACGAGGTTCCAAACGATCGGAGGCCACAAGGCTTCCGGCTGGAGATAGTAGTAAGGCAGAAGCAGGAGCGCACCGAGGACGGTCAGAATGCGCAGCCACAGAATGTCTCGTACGGAATAGGAGAGGAGGTAAACCACGTTTGCAACGCTGACCAATGCATCAAGCCCCAGCATGTCTTCGCCTCATTCCAGCTTTTGTGAGCCGAGACACTCCCCAAATGGGACGTCCCGATGCCCAAAATCGCTAGTCGAACCAACTGTCGGATTCTACTTAGCTTCCAATCGGACCATTTTCCGGAGGCATGCACCAGCACTCCCCAGAGCGGGTTGCTCATCCACCGGATCAATGCGGAGATCCGTCTCGATCTCTGGCCGCTGTCGGTACCGAAAAGCTCACCCCGTTCACCGCGCCGGAACCATTGGTTCACACGCGATCCTTGGTGGACTTCATCACCACTACGTTCGGTTTTAGTTTCTCGGTAAACACACCGGCTTCGAGGTCTCCGCCGCGCCACGCGTTCCATCGGACCGGATGTCTGCATTGGGTTGCCGATTCAACCGATTGCCGCAACACACTCTGCGAACTTCTCCGCTGGTGAGTGATACTGTGAAGGAGGACAACTATGACAAACCGGCCGTCTGATCGAGCCGAAGGCGGGAAGTCATTGTGTCCAAAGAGGGTTGAAGGATCGGCGTTAGATGCTGAGCTTGAGTTTCGGACGCTGCTACGGCTAATCGAACCCGAACCATCAAATCGCGCTTACTCCCAGGCACTCAAGACGCCGATTTCCCACGTCTCGGAACTGGAGCTGATGCTGCGCGGAGGCCCCGACCAACAAGAGGGCCTCCGCCGTGAAGAAGACATCCGTCTTCTGACCGAGCAATTTGGGAAGCTCTTCCTGCTGCTGGACCACTTCGAAATACCACGGAACAGTCGTCTCCGCTGGTTCCACCTGGCCTTTCATTTGGCGCGGCAATATGTGCCCGGCATGCATATCAAGGAGGGGCGGCCGGCGCGAAGGAGGGGTCAGAAACCGAAATATAGGGGCGCAACCTCAGACATGGCGCTCCTTGAGTCCGTCATTCTGGTGAAACGGTAAACGGGGGACTGAGGATGCTATCCGCATACTCAAACAGAGAGATCCTGATGGGTGGGGTAAGTTCACGCAAAAGGCTCTCCGTAATCGATACTACGAGATATTGCGAAGACCTCTCCCCTCTCCTGACGGCGACCTGCTTGACAACCTAAAGGTTATGCTGGGCCTTACCGCGACCAGAGAGAAGTCCGACAATTCTAAGGACTGATTTACCGGACCACTTTCTTTGGATCTCGTTGAGCTTCCCCGTGCCGGTCGCCGCCGCCGACGCTATGTTCGTGGTCATGATTGTTTGGTCGACGGGCTGGCGCTCGGGAGCGACAAATCTGTCCGCAGCAGCGATCCATCGCCACTGTCGAAGCGAGGTCACATGATGAGCGAGCGTCGGGTTTCGCCCTTCAAGCAAATTGACGTGACACGGGTGCTCAAGGGTGCCAAAGCCGCCGGCATGGATGTCGCCAAGGTCGAGATCGACAAGGACGGCAGAATTGTCGTTATCATCGGCGAGCCTGATGCAAGCAACGGCGCCAAGGAGATCATCCTCTAATGCCGCGTCGACGCCCACCGCACCTCCACCGAGAGATAACCCGCCACGGCCGGGCCGTCTGGTATGTGCGCGTCAGTCACGGTCCGCGCATGAGGCTCCGAGTGGAATACGGCACTCCAGAGTTCGACACTGAGTATCGTGCCGCCCTTGCAGGCGCCCCTGCCCGCAAGGCCGCGCATTCTACAAGTTCGCTCGCTTGGTTGCTCGCCCGCTACCGCGAGACTAACGCCTGGAGCACCCTTTCCGCAGCCACGCGGCGGCAGCGCGACAACATCTTCAAGCAGGTGATGGAAACGGCGGGACAGGAGTCTTATGCACGTATCACCACAGCCGCTATCGAGGCCGGTAAGGAGCGGCGCGCGGCGACTCCGGCGCAGGCTCGCAACTTCCTGGACGCCATGCGTGGCCTTTTCCGCTGGGCCCACAAGGCAAGCTTGGTGAAGACCGATCCTACGGCCTGCGTGAGGAACCCGTCGCGCAAGCGCAGTGAGGGCTTCCAGGCTTGGACTGAGGAAGACGTTGCCGCCTACGAGGCCCGATGGCCGCTCGGCACGCGCCAGCGCATCTGGCTAGACGTGCTGATCTATACAGGCTTGAGGCGCGGTGACGCTGTGAGATTCGGACGTCAGCACATCCGCGATGGCGTTGGCATCATCAAGACGGAAAAGAGCGGCTTCACCGTAGAGGTTACACTGCCCATCTTGTCCGTGCTGCAAGCGACTCTGGATGCTGGCCCGTGCGGCGACCTGACTTTCATCGTCGGCGCCAACGGTCAGCCGCTCACCAAGGAATCCTTCGGCAACGAGTTCAAGGCCGCGTGCAAGGCGGCAGGCGTCCCCGGCTCCGCCCACGGTGTCCGCAAGATCGCGGCAACCCGCGCGGCGAACGCAGGGGCGACCGAGGCGGAGTTGATGGCGATCTTCGGCTGGACCGACCCGAAAATGGCGGCGCACTACACGCGAACGGCCAACAGGCGCCGTCTCGCCGCCCAGGCTATCGAGAAGTTGGCGAACCCCACCGGAACATCTATTCCCGCACCTTCGCATCCGGTGCGGGCGAAAGGAGCGAAACAGCAATGAAATCAACGCCGATTTTTGAGAGTGGTGCGGTCGAGAGGAATCGAACCTCCACGGGCAAAGCCCACAGCGACCTCAACGCTGCGCGTCTACCATTTCCGCCACGACCGCTTGGATTTTCCGAGGCATTTCCCCCCGGATATGGCTTGCATGCGGCCCCGGAGCAAGGTTGCAGCGAGGCCGGGGCTGCATTAGCAAACCTCGCTCTGGGGTGCAAGGCGAGGCTGAAACAGCTAGCCTCAAGTTCCCCTTGGTCTCTCGCTCTGCAGAGGTTGCTCGTGCCGCATGCCGCGCTCCAATCGGCCCCCGCCCACGCTGAGGCGCGCGCCGGCGTGGACTGGGCGGTCAGCACCACCCCAGTCGCCTATGCGGAGGCTGTAGCAGCGATGGAGGCGCGCGTAGAGGCCATCCTCGCCGGCGTGGCGCCCGAAGCCGTCTGGTTGCTGGAGCACCCTCCCCTATACACCTCAGGCACCAGCGCCTCACCGCAGGAGCTGCTTCAGCCCGCACGCTTCCCGGTGTTCGCCAGCGGCCGCGGCGGACGCTTCACCTATCACGGTCCGGGCCAGCGCGTGGCCTATGTGATGCTCGACCTCAACCGTCGCGGGCGGGACGTCAGAAGCTTCGTCCACAGGCTGGAAGATTGGCTCATCGCGGTGCTGGCGCGTCTCGGCGTCCAGGGCGAGCGGCGCGAGGGTCAGATCGGCGTGT
>Ga0315553_10003130_pt1 | contig 13018 bp, 11 predicted proteins | sample SalMarSW160140MG_FD_203099 | JGI IMG/M metagenome (GOLD analysis project Ga0315553, IMG submission 203099) | Salt marsh sediment microbial communities from the Plum Island Ecosystem LTER, Massachusetts, United States - Salt Marsh Sediment SW1601-40 ... | reverse complement strand
CTTTATCGACAGCATCGACCCAATGCAGACATTTGTCGGCCAAGCCGTGTCCCATGCCCAAGGAGCGGTGGTCCCCGAGTGAGCCCTGCTCTCGGCACGGCGATCGGCATGGGATCTTCGGCGGGGCCCGAAGTGATTTACGGGCGTGGGACCTTTCGACAATCTGAGCGTCCTCGACAGGTCTAGAGGGGGCGTGTATCTTCGGCCTGGCCCATCGGAGCAGCGCTGCTCCACTGCAAACTACTGGGGCGGTGAGTAAGAGTCCGGCTTTAATGCAGCGCAGGCCCCGTATCCCCATCCTCCGTGCGCATCGCACACCCCGACGGGTGAGCGGTAGGCACATCGCCTATCCCGGGAGTGCTCGATGAGCCGCAGCCCGGTCCTGGTCGATCTTGCTCTCCAGGGCGGGGGCGCGCATGGCGCTTTCACCTGGGGCGTGCTGGACCGCCTTCTCGAAGAAGACTGGTTGAAAATCGAGGGGATCTCCGGGACATCGGCCGGGGCGATGAATGCCGCCGTACTGGTCGCGGGCCATGCGAAGGGCGGCGCGGCAGGGGCAAAGGCCAGTCTCGAGGCGTTCTGGCGCAGCGTGTCCGACGCGGCGCGCTTCAGCCCGTTCCGGCGGAGCCCCTTTGACATCCTCACCGGACAGTGGACACTCGACAATTCGCCCCTGTTCATTGCCTTCGACCTCATGGCGCGCATCGTCTCGCCGTACGATCTCAATCCAAACGGGCTCAACCCTCTTTCCGACGTGCTGGCCAAGTGCATCGATTTCGATGTGCTCGACCGCGCGCCGATTAAACTATTCGCGACGGCGACCAATGTGCGCACGGGGCGCGGGCGCGTGTTCCGCAACGCCGAGCTCACGCCCGACGTTCTGCTTGCGTCCGCCTGCCTGCCGGCCATGTTCCAGGCGGTCGAGATCGACGGGGAGGCTTATTGGGACGGCGGTTTCGCCGGCAATCCGACCATCACCCCGCTCGTCCAGGAATGCGACTCCGCCGATACCATCCTGGTGCAGGTGAACCCCGTGGAGCGGCCCGGAACGCCGCGCTCGGCCCGGGAGATCGTCAATCGCGTCAATGAGGTTTCCTTCAACGCGCCCCTCCTGAAGGAGCTCAGAATGATCGCCGTGCTCCGTCAGGTGACGGATCCGGGCAACGCCGAGGGAGCCCGCTGGGCCGACATGCGCATTCACCGCATTTCCAGCGACCTCATGAAGCAACTCGGCTATTCCTCGAAGCTCAATGCCGAGTGGGAGTTCTTGACCATGCTTCGCGACGAGGGACGCCGCGCGGCTGAGGCCTTTCTCGGGGCTCATGCTGACGATGTCGGCGCGCGGTCGACTCTCGACCTCGCGCATTTCGTCGGGCCTGTCTGATGCTGTTGGGTTTGCTTGGCATCCTGATCGCGCTCGGCCTGCTGATGTGGCTGTCGTTTCGCGGCTGGAGCATCCTTCTGCTTGCGCCTGCCGCCGCGCTCATCGCCGCGTTCGCGTCCGGTGAGCCGCTGCTTGCGCATCTCACCCAGGTCTTCATGACTGGAGCGGCGCATTTCCTCGCGCAGTTCTTCCCGCTGTTCCTGCTCGGCGCGCTGTTCGGCAAGCTAATGGAGGACAGCGGCTCGGTCGAGGTGATCGCCCGGTTCATGACGGAAAGACTGGGAACCGCGCGGACGATTTTGGCAGTGGTTCTTGGCGGAGCGGTCGTCACCTATGGCGGGGTCAGCCTGTTCGTCGCCATTTTCGTCCTCGTGCCGATGGCCACAGGTCTGTTCAAGACGGCCGCCATCCCGCGGAGGCTCATGCCCGGGGCGATCGCGCTCGGCACGATGACGTTCACGATGTCGGCGCTGCCCGGGACGCCGGCACTGCAAAATGCCATCCCCATGCCCTTCTTTGGCACGACGCCCTTTGCCGCTCCCGGCCTCGGCATCATTGCCGCGGCCATGATGCTGGGTTTCGGACTTTGGTGGCTCTCGCGTTCCGAGGGCGCGGCTCGCCGCGCAGGCGAGGGCTTCGATGCCGAAACATGCCCGGTGCTTTCCGCCGACAATCCGAGCCTCCGCGAGCGGGCGGCCATCGCAAGCGAGTTCGACCCCGCAGAGCTCGCGCATGGAGGTCATGCGCGCTCCGATCCCAGCTTTGCGATCGCCTTGCTTCCGCTCGTCGTCGTCATCGCAGTGAACCTACTGATGAGCGTCTTCGTGCTTCCGCGCATGGACACGAGCTTCCTTGCCGACGAGGAATGGGGCGCGACCTCGCTCTCTGCCGTCGGAGGCGTCTGGGCCGTGGTGGTTGCCTTGTTGGCGGCGATCCTCACCCTGATCGCACTTAACTTCCGCCGGCTGCCGTCCTTGCGCGAGAGCATGGATGCCGGCGCGAATGCCTCGGTCCTGCCCGCATTCAGCGTCGCCAGCCTTGTCGGCTTCGGCGCTGTCATTGCCGCTCTGCCGGCCTTCGGCCTCGTCCGCGATTGGGTTCTGTCGATCGGCGGTGGCCCGCTCGTCTCGCTCGCCGTCGCGACGAATGTCCTTGCGGCCCTGACCGGCTCTGCCTCCGGCGGCATGACCATCGCGCTCGATGCCCTTGGGCCCACCTATATGCGGCTTGCCGGCGAGTACGGCATCGATCCTGCCCTGCTCCACCGTGTCGCAGTGATGAGCGCGGGCACGCTCGACAGCCTGCCGCACAACGGCGCCGTCGTGACGCTCCTCGCCGTCTGCGGCGTCACGCACAAGCAGAGCTATCTCGACATTTTCATGGTCGCGATCGTCGGCGCCGTGATCGCGCTTGTCGCGGTCATCCTGCTCGGATCGGCTCTGGGGTCGTTCTGAGGCACGCGCTGGCGGACCGCGAAGGCCTTCGCCTAGGCGCCCGAACCCGCCGTCTTGGCCGGCGTGCGCTCGTTTCTCTCGAACCAGGTGACGTACAGGGTCGGCAGGAAGATGAGCGTCAGCACGGTTGCGACGAGCAGACCGCCCATGATCGCGAAGGCCATGGGTCCCCAGAAGACCGTCGGTGCGATCGGAATCATGCCGAGGATGGTCGAGATGGCGGTCAGAACGATGGGGCGGAACCGCGCGCTGCTTGCATCAATGGCGGCCTCGCGGACGGGCTTGCCCGCCTCTCTTTCGGATTCAATCTGGCCAATCAGGATCACCGCGTTCTTCGTGATCATACCGATCAAGGCGAGGATGCCGAGTATGGCCACGAAGCCGAGCGGACGCCCGGAGACCAAGAGCGCTCCCACCACCCCGATCAGGCCGAGCGGCGCGACGCTGAGCGCAATGAGCAGGCGCTGGAAGCTCTGCAGCTGGAACATCAGGATCGTGATCATGATGAGCAGCATCAAGGGGATCACGGCGATAACCGAGGCCTGAGACTTCTGGCTCTCTTCGACCGTGCCGCCGACGGCGATGTGGTAGGCCGGCGGCAGGGTCTTGGCCAAGTCCTCGACCTTGGGCGTGAGCGCGGTCACGATCGACTCGGGGAGGACGCCCGGGGCCACGTCGGCCTGCACCGTAAGCGTCGGCACGCGGTCGCGGCGCCAGACGACGGGCGCGGCCTGCGTATACTCGAAGGTCGCGAATTGGCTTAAAGGAACCGTGCGTCCGTTCGGCAGCGGAATCGGCAACTGCCGGAGTGTCGCGAGCGATGCGCGCTCCTCGTCCGTCGAGCGCACGACCACGTCCACGAGATAGATGTCGTCGCGGACCTGCGAGATGGGGACACCTGTAATGACCGTGTTGAGCACGCTCGCCAGGGCATCCGAGCTCAGCCCAAGCAGCCGCGCCTCGTCTTGGTCGATCTGTATACGAACTTCCCGCGCCGGTTCGATCCAGTCGAAATTGACGTTCTCCGCCCAAGGATCCGAGGCCACCACGTCGGCAAGCTTCCGCGCGATCTCGCGCACTTGGCTGAGGTCGGGGCCGCTGACCCGGTACTGAACGGGCCAACCGACGGGCGGCCCGAGCTCGAGGGGATAGATCCGGGCGACGACGCTTGGAAACTGATTTGCGAGCGCATCTTCCAGCTTCTTTTTCAGCCTGTCGCGGGCGGAAACGTCCTTCGCCACGACGACGGCCTGGGAAAAGAAATCGCTCGGCAGTTGCACGTCAAGTGGCAAGTAGAAGCGGATGGCGCCCCGGCCGACATAGGTGCTCCAACGGTCGACGTCGGGATCGTCCTTTAGAAGCGCGTCGAAGCGCTCGGCGGTCGCCTTGCTGGCTTGAATGGATGCATTTTGGGGCAGCGTCAGGTCGACGAGAAGCTCGGGCCGATCGGAGGACGGGAAGAACTGATTGGGGATGAGCGGAATTGCCAAGATCGACAGTCCGAACACGCCGACGATGACGGCGAGTGTGAGCCAGCCCGCCTGCACGGCTTTAGTCACGATGCGGCGGTACCAGCCCAAGATGCCGCTGCTCTTGGGAGCTTCGTTTTGCTCCTTCGGCGGGGTCAGGATCATCGCGCCCAACAGGGGTGCAAAGACGACGGCCACGAACCACGAGACGAGAAGGGCGATGGCGACGACCGCAAACAGCGAGAACGTGTACTCGCCTGCGGAACTGGCTGCGAAGCCGACGGGCACGAAACCGGCAATGGTCACGAACGTGCCGGCCAGCATCGCCACGGCATACGTTTGGAACGCGAAGGTCGACGCCTCGAAGATCCCGGCGCCCTTTGCGAGCCGACTGAGCGTCGCGTCGGTGGTTGTCATAGCATCGTCGACGAGAAGCCCCAACGCGATGATGAGCGCCCCAAGGGAGATGCGCTGCATGTCGATCCCGACGACGTCCATAACCAAAAACACGATGACAAGCGTGAGTGGGATCGCGAGCGCAACGACGAGGCCTGGCCGAACGCCAAGGCTGATGAAGCTCACGGCGAGGATGATCGCAACGGCTTGCCAGAGCGAGGTCGTAAATTCCGATATCGCGTCGTTAACGGTGACGGCCTGATCCGCTACTAAGATCGGCTCAATACCAACCGGAAGGTCGGCCGTGATGGCCTTCATCGCTTCTTTGATGTTGTCGCCGAGAGCCAGGATGTCGCCGCCGTCCTGCATGGCGATGGCCAGGCCGATGGCCGGCTCCCCATTGACGCGGAACTGCGGCTGAGGCGGATCGACGTAGCCGCGCCGGATGCGGGCGATGTCGCTGAGGCGCAGCATCCGCCCGTCGATCGCGAAGTTTACGGCGGCAATGTCGGCCTCGGAACGGAAATCTCCCGAGACACGCACGGACACCGTCTCGGTGCCCGTCTGAATGACGCCAGCGGGTCTCACAATATTCTGAGTCTGAAGCGCGGTGATCAACGCCGAACGGTCGATCCCGAGGCTCGCAAGTTCTTTCATCGAGAACTCGATGAAGATCTGCTCGTCCTGCGCTCCGAGAATTTCGATCTTCGAGACGTCTGGCAGGCCCAAGAGCTTCGCGCGCACGTCCTCGACATAGTCCCTGAGCTCGCGACGCGAAAAACCGTCTGCCGTGAATCCGTAGATGATGCCAAACGTGTCACCGAAGTCGTCGTTGAAGAACGGGCCGCGCGTGCCGGCCGGCAGCGTGTGCCGCATGTCTCCGACGCTCTTGCGAACCTGGTACCACGTGTCGGAGACCTCCGCCGCGGTGGCGCTTCCCTTGAGATTGACGAAGATCGTGGTCACGCCGGGCGTAGTCATGCTGCGGAGGAAGTCGAGGTGCGGCGTCTCCTCCAAGGTCCGCTCGAGCCGCTCGGTGACTTGATTGAGCGTATCGTCGATCGTGGCTCCGGGCCAAACCGCCTTCACCACCATGGTCTTGATGATGAAGGTCGGATCTTCGGCCCGGCCGAGCCTGTTATAGGCGAGAACACCCGCGGCGACGGCGATGATCATCAGATAAATGACTACCGACCGGTGGTTGAGCGCCCACTCCGAGAGGTTCAGTCGCTTCATGAACCTGATCCGAGAATCCGGACCTTTTGGTCTGGGCGAAGCGCCTGAACGCCGGCCGTAACCAGGATGTCTCCGACATCCAGCCCCTGGTCGACCGTGACGGTGGTTGGGTTGAACCGCAACACCGAGATGTTTCGCAAGGCGACGACCGACGTGTCGGGATCGACGAGCCAAACGGCGGGCTTACCCTCGAACTCCGTGAGCGCGCTCGATGGGATCTCGATCATCGGGTCGGCGTCAGCCTCCATGGTGCCGGTCACCGTCGCGCCGAGCCTCATGGCCTCCGGCACATCGCTAAGGCCGACCTTCACCCGAAACGTCCGCGTGACGGGATCGGCTTGCGGTGAAATCTCTCGAACCCGTCCGGTTGCCGTGATGGAGGGCGCGTCTGTGAGGTGGACCGTGATTACCGGATCGGCCGGTGGGGAACGCAAGACTTGCGCGGGCACATCGAAAACCGCGTCCCGGCCGCCCTCGCGGGCCAGCGTGACGATCATCTGTCCGGCCTGCACGACCTCGCCCGCATCGGCGCCAACCGCGGTCACGACACCCTCTGCGTCTGCCATGAGCCGCGTAAAGCCGACCTGATCCCGGGCCTTGGCGACCTGCGCCTCGGCGGACTCGACCTGCGCTTCAGCTGTTCTCAACTCACGCTCGGCCTGGTCGAAATTCGCGCGCGTGGTCCAGCCCTGCCCCAACAAGGTCTCCTGCCGGTCGAAATGATTGCGCACCTGGGTCTGCTTCGCGAGCGCCGCGCTGAGATTGGCCTTGGCGGAACGCAAGGCGTTGTTTTCGTTGTCTGAATTGAGCTCGGCGAGGAGTTGCCCCGGCTCGACCGTGTCCCCGACCGATACGGGGCGCGCCAGCAACTGGCCCGACAGACGAAACCCGAGCGAAACTTGGTCGAGAGCTTCCACCCGGCCGGTCATGACAACGGGGACCCCCTTGTCGCTTTTCTCAAGCGTGATAGTCCGTACCGGGCGGGCCGGCACCTCGGCCTCCTCCAGCTGCCCGTCGCAGCCCGCAACCGAGAGGGCAAGCGCTGCAAGCAGCGCGAGACGGGAGACCGTGGTCTGCATGGGGGTCACCTCAACCGCATGCGCTACATGGCGCAAGATGACGGAAAGACGGCGGGTATGCGGATAGGAAAGCCAAGGCAGGAGGGCGACTTGCGAGCAGCAGCATCTGCCTCCTTCCGTCCGACATTGTCGCACTCGAATCCGTTACAGCGTCGAAATTCTTTAGGTGGCGCCGTGCAGGCCGTCAAGACAAGCTAACAGTCCTGCGACGCCATGCTGGCTTCAGGGGCTGGTCAGGCAAAGGTGCCTGTCGCGCGGGCCCAGATTGATTGCGCACCTGCGGTCTTCTAACATCCGCTCAGACCGACACCGAGGATTTGAGGAACGCGCGTTGATGAAAGTGCGTGATTTGAGCCGCGCCTTCGTTTCTCAGGCCGGTTTCCTGACGCTCTGGCCTCTCCTCACCCTCGTCTGGGTTGCGGTGACCTCGTCGTTCGACCTCGCGTCGGTCATAGCCGGCGCAACGGTGTCGGCGGCGCTGGCTTATTTCTTCGCGGAACGGCTCGCCGTCTGGCGAACCATACGGATGAGTCCTTTGCAACTCTACCATTTCGTCCTCTACACAGGTGTCTTCTTTCGCGAGCTCGTCGAAGCCAACATCGCCGTGATGCGCTACGTCTATGCGCCGCGTATCCGTATCCGGCCCGGCATCGTGCGCGCGAGGACCCGCCTGCGTTCACCCATAGGCCGGCTGGCTCTTGCGAACTCCGTGACTCTCACCCCCGGTTCGCTGGTTCTCGATACCGATGAGGATGCTCTCGTCGTGCATTGTCTCGACCTGACTGACGCCGATCGTGAGAAGGTCGCGGAAGCCATAGTGCGTCCCGTCGAGAAGCATCTGGAGAAGGTCTTTGGCTGAGTCCATTCTACTTGCCGCAGCGGCGCTGGTTTTTCTGGGCGTTCTGCTTGGGGCCACGCGATTGGTACTGGGACCCACCGTCATCGATCGCGTTGCGGCCGTCGACATGCTGACCGTCATGTCGATCTCGATGATCTCGCTCTACGCGCTTGTCGCGGGCCGCCTCATTTACCTGGACGCGGCCCTGGTCTACGGCGTGCTGAGTTTTCTCGCGGTGATTGCCGTCGCCCGATTCCTCGAGCGGGGCCTCTGACGCCATGCTGCAGCTCTTCGTCCTCCTGCTGTGCGGCGGCATCCTCGTAAGCGGGGTTCTTGCGGTCACATTGAAAAGCGTCCTGGCTGCGACGGTGAGCGCCGGACTTGCAAGCCTGTTCGCAGCCGTTTGCTACGTGCTTCTCGGCGCGCCGGACGTCGCCATGACGGAGGCCTCGATCGGATCCGGCCTGTCGACGCTCCTGTTCCTTTACGCCATCCGCAAGACCAGGGGCAGCGACGGCGATGACTGATCTCGTCGGCAGCGTGATCGTCTTTATCGGCGCGGTTTTCCTGTTTTCCGCCGGGCTCGGAATGTTCCGCATGCCGGATGCGCTGACCCGCATTCACGCGGGAACCAAGGCCACGACGCTGGGCAACACCTTGGTCCTTGTCGGCATCGCGATCTACGAGCCGGACTGGAGTTTGAAGCTCCTCGTCATCGTCTACTTCGTGCTCATGACGAACCCAATCTCCTCGCACGCGCTCGCGCACGCGGCCTACACGCTCCGGGGACGTTTGGGGGCCTCGCTGTTCTTAGCCGACGACGCTGAGCGCGAACATGGGAGAGGCCGGTGATGCGCCGGGCAGCAATCGTCGGCTTGTTACTAGCCCTCGGGGTCATCTTCGCCACCGTTGCACTAAATTATCGCGAGCGGACGTCCCTGCCACCCCTTGCCGAGGCCTATGTCGAGATGGTGCCGCGCGAGCTCGGCGCGCTCAACGTCATCACCGGCATTCTGCTGGCCTACCGCGCTTTCGACACGCTCGGCGAGGTCGCTGTGCTGTTTATGGTCGCGGCTGGAATCGGCCTCCTGCTAGGGGCAGGAAGCAAAGCCGGCAATGCCGCGGAGCTCCAGCGCGAGGAGCCGGAACCGTCTACGGAGATCGTCCGGAACGGGGCGGACATCATGGTGCCGCTCATTGCGCTCTTCGCGATTTACATCGTGCTGCACGGGCATCTCGGCCCCGGCGGCGGTTTTCAAGGCGGCGCCGTGATCGCGTCCTGTGTACTGCTCGTCCTGATCGCCAAACCAGACTATCGGGTCAAGCTCACGCAGCTCAGCGTCATGGAATCGCTGGCCGGTGTCTCTATTGTCCTTGTCGGAATTGCGGGCCTCGTCTTTGCCGGAGGGTTCCTGGACAGCAGGGTGCTGCCGGCAGGCAATTTCGGCTCGCTGGTCAGCGCGGGCGCCATCCCCATCCTTTCCATCTTGCTCGGCACGAAGGTCGGCTGCGAGCTCAGCGTGATCATCGAGCGGTTCCGGGCATAGCAGCGGCGCCGGGAAGGGGGATGCGGTGATGATCTCGCATGCGGTTCTGGTGACCGGGCTTCTCCTGCTGTTGATCGGCATTTGGGGAATGCTGACGCAGCGCGACATCTTGCGGATCATCGTCGGGTTCGCGCTGATGGGGACGGGAAGCCATATCGTGATCGTCGCCGTCGGCTATGTCGCGAACGGCACCGCGCCGATCATCGACGGTGCGCTTACCGTGACGGAGGCGGCCGAGCGCGCGGTGGATCCCGTTCCCTCCGCGCTCGCCGTGACGGCCATCGTCATCGGGCTCGCCGTGACGGCCGTAATGCTTGCCTTCGCGATCCGTCTCCACGCGGCCAAGAAGACGCTGTCGATCGACGCGTTCGCGGACTCAAAATGGTAGGCGTCATCCTCCACCCTTTAAACATTTTCATTGTCGGCTTGGGTGGGGGATTCCTGATCCCGCTCCTCAGCCGGATTGGAAGGAATTGGGCCACCGCCGCCTTCATCGCCGCGCTGGCCGCGATCGCACTGATCTCGGCGGCGGGCACCGGGCACGTCTTCGTCAGCGGCGTCCCCATCGAGATCCTGACGGGAGGCTCCGCACCGCCCTACGCCATCAACCTCCGCATGGGACCTGCCGAAGGTTTTGCCGCCACCTGTGTGGCCGTGACGGCATTCCTCGGGGCGGTCTATGTCGCGCGCGAGAAGTACCCCGTCCTCCTGCTCTACCTCGTCCTGGTGATGGGCATTCTCGGCATGGTAATGACGCGCGACCTGTTCAATCTGTTCGTGTTACTCGAAATCGTGTCCATCGCCACCTATGGCCTGCTCAGCCTGGGACGCTCGACCGAAGCCCTCTCGGCCGCCTTCAAGTATCTCATGGCCACGGTCGTCGCTTCGACATTGTTCCTCGTCGGCACCATGCTGCTCTACGCGGTGACCGGCATGCTCAACATTGACGACCTCATCGCGGCGCGCGGGTCGATCACGGGGCCGATCGCCTTCGCGGGCGTGACGATGCTGCTCGGCGGCCTCCTGATCGAGCTGAAGCCATATCCGGCCAACGGCTGGGGCCTCGACGTCTACGAGACCGCGCCGGGAAGCGTTGCGGCTTTGGTCGCATCCATCGTCTCTACGGGCATATTCTTTGCGATGCTGAAACTGCTACCGCTGTTCGAAAACTTTCTGATCGTGATTGCCGCCTCGGGCGCCATCACGTTCGTCGTCGCCAACCTGATCGGCCTCTCCCAGACGAAGGCGCAGCGCCTTCTCGGCTATTCCTCCACCGGTCAGATGGGACTGCTCTGCATGGCCTTGGCGCTCCTGCACCCGGCCGATGTCGACGCCGCTGTGCCGCTCGTGATCGGCGGGCTGTTCGTCAATCATCTCCTGGCGAAGGCAGGCTTGTTTTGGCTCGCAGGCCTTGTTCGCAAGGAGCAGCTAAGAGACTGGTCGGTTCTGGCCGGGCGCCCGCTGGTTCTGCTCGGGTTCGGCGCGCTGCTTTGCGCCATCGTGGGGCTCCCGCCCTTTCCCGGCTTTTGGGCGAAGTGGCAGCTGGTGCTCACGCTCGCCTCCAGCGGACAATTCGTTTGGATCGCGATCATCCTGCTCGGCTCGCTGCTCGAGGCCGCCTACCTGTTTCGCTGGTTCGGACAATCGCTGCGGCATTCTCCCGAGGCTGGAGAATGGAAGCCGGAGCCCCTCAGCCTGCTGCCGGTCTTCGGCGCTGCTGTTCTTCTCATAGGGGGCGGCTATGGCGCCGCGACGATGGCCGGTCTCGACGCGCCATGGGTCTTCGTGCCGCTGATCGTTGGTGTAGCCATCTTTGCCTTGGACGGACTTCCGCTCCCCGCGAAGTGGGTCGCAACGTTCCTCGCCGTGGGCGCTGCGGGTCTGTGGATCGTGCGCGAGGCAGCCGGGATCGGATTTCTGTTTGCCGCGCTCCTTTATGCCGGCGGACTGACGCTCATGGTTGCGTGCCTTTACCGCAAGGGCGAGCGGCGTGGGTTCTATCCGGCGCTCGCCGTGATGCTGCTCTCGCTGACGGCGCTGCCGCGCGCGGCCACGAGCCTCGAGTTCTTCTTGCTGTTCGAGCTTGTGACGCTCGCCTCGTACGTCCTCATCGTGCGGCGGGCAGAAGCGCGCCCGGCGGCGTTCTCCTATCTCGTCTGGTCGCTTGCGTCCGGCTACTTCCTGCTCGCGGGTTTTGCGGTGGCCTATGCGGTCACAGGCACGGTCGCGCTCTCGGTCTTGATGGCGGCGGGTCCCGAAAGCGCGCTCGCGTTCGCACTGCTGGCGATCGGCTTCCTCATCAAGGCGGGCGCCATCGGCGTGCATGTCTGGCTTCCCGGTGCCTATGCGGAGTCCGACGACGACCTGTCGGCGCTGCTGTCCGCCGTGGTCAGCAAGGTGCCGATCTTCGGGCTCGTCATCGCCGCCTACGCGGCGATCCGATCCGACGCGGCTCTCGGCCTGGCCTACCTCGTGGGCCTCGTTGGCATGCTGACAACCCTTGGCGGCGCGCTGCTGGCGCTTCGTCAGGACGACATCAAACGCATGCTGGCCTATTCCAGCATGAGTCAGCTGGGATATATCGTGGCTGCCGTCGCGCTCATGAGCCACCTCGGCTGGGTGACGGCCCTCTACCTCACGGCCAACCACCTCGCGGTGAAAGGCATCCTCTTTCTCGTTGCCGCCGTAATCATTTTGCGCACGGGCCTGCGGACGTTCTCCAGTCTTGGCGGTCTTGCTAAAGCCATGCCGGCCACGTTCGGTGTCGCGGTGATCGGGATCGTCGCCATGTCGGGACTGCCGCCCTTCACGGGCTTTGGTGGCAAGTGGCTTCTTCTCACCGCCATGTTGGAGAAGGGCTGGTACCTCCCCCTCGTGTTCGGAGTCTTGGCGACGCTGGTCGGCCTTCTCTACATGGTGCGCTTCATCCGTGCGATATTTCTCGGACAGCCGAAAGGAACCACGCGCGACGTCTCGGACATGCCATGGCCGATCCTGGCGGCGCAGTCGCTACTGGTCCTGGGCATCCTGGTCATGACGTTCTTCCCCAAACTGCTCATCGAGCCGATTTCCCAAGCGATCGATCCTGCGTTCGCCTCGACGTTGGTCTGGGAGGGGATGTCTTTGGAGCTGATTTACGGATACTGGAATCCGTGGCCGACGATGCTCGCCGCCGTCGCCCTGTCGGCGGTGGCGATCGCAGCGCTGTGGCTGGTGCGGTGTTGCCGAGCGACGAACGGGGCGGGCGCCACAAGCCCCGCCAGCTTCTACCAATTCTATCAGCCGCTGCTCGCAGCGCTCGCGCCACCATGCGCGTCGGCAGTCTGGTCAGCCGTTGCGGGGGGAACGCAAAAGCTCGGCGCGGTTGCGGCCCGCCTCTACACCGGCAACGGGCAGCTCTACATGCTCTACGTCCTCTACTACTTCGTCGTTCTCTACGTCGCGTGCGCCATACTTGCTCACACGCTCCCTTGAGGCGGGAGGACGGCCTGCAACACAAGTCCCGGCGCGGCGCGAACCGGCACATGTTCCGAGGGGATGCCAGGCTCGTCGTGCGCGGAGTCCTCGGAACAAGGACCTAGCGGAACGAGTACTTCACGAGCCTCTTCTTGCAGG
>Ga0315553_10003127_pt1 | contig 13028 bp, 9 predicted proteins | sample SalMarSW160140MG_FD_203099 | JGI IMG/M metagenome (GOLD analysis project Ga0315553, IMG submission 203099) | Salt marsh sediment microbial communities from the Plum Island Ecosystem LTER, Massachusetts, United States - Salt Marsh Sediment SW1601-40 ... | reverse complement strand
TCCGGCCACCCACCGACTGCGGGTCGTCAACACCTTTCTGATTCTGCGTAGGCAGCTCCTAGTGGGAACCAGACTGCTCCATTTTTCGTCTCAATAGATGGACCCGATTCCCAATCACGAATCTCCAAAGGAGTAACGTGCGATGTCGATCCGCATGCATACCGCTATTGGACTCGCCGCCCTGGTGGCGCTCATCATCTCTGCCGCTGCCTGCGGCGACAGCGAGGACAACGCCACGCCGGTCTCCACGCCCACTGTCACGCCCAGCCATACCCCGGGCCTGCCTTCTGAGACCCTCTTGAGCGAGGAGCTCAATGGAGTCAAGGTCCAGCTCGAATACCAGCCGGTAGCCTATGTGTTCGCCACAACGCCCGAGGAGTACAGAGAGACGAAGGCAGCGCTGGAGAAGCGCCTGCCATCCTTGGTGCCCGACCCGTGTCTCGTCCGCTGGAGCGCGCCCGTCCTCGAAATGATCCTGGAATCCGACGATTATCGCACATCCGGCTGCCACTGAAGCCACTGTTTGCACCGCAGACCCATACCGGTTGCGGGCGTTCGATCCATGTTGACGCCGCCACGGCGAGGTGCCTAGGATCACCGTGACGTCTCCCCTCGGAGAAGGACTTGCCTTGTGAGCTACGGAACGTGGCGGCCATGACGAACCTAAACCATCGCGAGAGATACAGAGAGGTGGTGCCCTTCCCGGCGTGGATCCAGGGCCTCGCCGTCCTTGCGATCGCCGGCATGGTGGCGGCGCTGGTGATCCCGACGGCCGCCCCCGCCGCGGACTGGTGGTTCTATGCCTGGTACTACCCCGTCATGGCGCTGGCGGCGCTGGTCACGCTGGTGGTCGTCACGAACTTCCGCTACTTGACCATCGTGGTAACCGATGAGAGCGTGCGCTTCCGCTTCGGCATCTTCGGCACCTCCCTGCCTCTAGAGACCCTCCAGGGCTGCGAGGTGAAGCAATATCAGTGGCTGCCCTACGGCGGCTGGGGCCTGCGTATGGCCACGGGAGGCAGGATGGCCTACAGCATCCTCGGTGTGCCGCGAGGAGTGGAGATCACCGCCACGAGAAAGGGGAAGCAGCATCGCTACTTCGTGTCCTCGGCCCGGCCGGAGACGCTGGCCGCGGTCCTCGGGCACTAGGCCCTAGCGTGGCATGGACTATAATGGGAGAGTAGAGTTTCCACCCCCTGATGGCAAGGCGCTACCAATAACCACTGAAAGGACGGAACTATGAGAACCGCTCAAGAGTACCGAGACAGGATTTTCAAGATGAAGAACAACGTCTACATTGACGGGGAGCTGGTGAGCAGGGATGACCCTAGGTTGACCCCCGCCATCAATGTCATCAATCAGACCTACGACCTGGCTCAGGACCCCCAGTATGATGGCATAATGACAGCCACCTCCCACCTCAGCGGCGAGAAGATAAATCGCTTCTGCCACATCCATCAGAGCGTTGATGACCTGCTGAACAAGCAGAAGATGACCCGCCTTGCCTGCCACAAGACCGGCGGCTGCATCCAGCGCTGTATGGGAATCGACGCCATGAATGCTCTCTCCGTGATTACCTATGACATGGATCAAGCCCTGGGCACGGAGTATAACCAGCGGTTTCTCAAATACCTGGCTTACTTCCAGGAGAACGACCTCTGCGCCAACTGCGCCCAGACCGATGTCAAGGGGGACAGGAGGAAGCGACCCCATGAGCAGGTCGACCCCGACCTCTACCTCAGGATCGTGGAGCGCAAGAGCGATGGAATCGTCGTCCGGGGGGCCAAGGCTCACAACACCATCGCCCCCTATGCCGACGAGATCATCGTTGTGCCCACTCGCTTCTTGACCCCGGAGGAGAGCGATTGGGCTGTGTCCTTCGCCCTACCCGCCGACTGGGAGGGGATTCATCTGGTATGCCGACCGTCTATGCAGAGGCCCAGGCGGAAGCTCCATGCCCCCATAGCCACCTTCGGCGATGTGGAGTCCTTCACCATCTTCGACGACGTCTTCGTGCCCTGGGACAGGGTATTCATGTGTGGGGAGAGAGACTATGGGGGGATGCTCGCTCTGCTGTTCGCCCTCTATCACCGCCATAGCTACACCGGATGCAAGCCGGCTACGTCAGACGTGCTCATGGGGTTGGCCGCTCTGGTGGCTGAGTATAACGGGATAGAGAAGGCCCAGCATGTGAGGCACAAGCTGGCCGAGATGATCAGTGTCGCCGAGTTGGTGTATGCAGCAGGGATCGCCGCCGCCGTAACCGCAAAGAAGCAGCTCTCAGGAACCTACACCCCGGATGTCGTTTACTGCAACGTCGGTCGCAGGCACGCCGGGGTCAACATCTATCACGAGTATGAGATCGTCGCCGACCTGGCTGGCGGCCTGCCGGCCACTTTGCCCCCTGAAGGAGACTTCTATCACGAGCAGATCGGCCCCCTCATGGAGAAGTATATGATGAGGAACCCGGAGATCTCGGCGGAGAATCAGCACCGCTGCTTCCGAGCCCTCAGCGATGCGATCTGCTCCGGTCAGGGGATGCTGGCGCAGGTAGCCGGGCTGCACGGCGGTGGCTCGCCGGTGATGGAGACCATTGCCATCCTCGGCACCTATGACCTGAAGGCGAAGAAAAACATCGCCAAGTACCTGGCAGGGATCCCCATAGACTAGACCCCTTCCCAAATCTTAGGGGAAGGGGATATACTCTGAAGAGTTGCTGTCTCCTGCGGGTCATCTCCCGACGTAGAGGCAGGCTATCCAGGCGCGGGAGATTTGTCCCCGACAGCAGATCGGAGTGGAGCAGGAGGAAACTGGTGGCGAAAAAGCTGTACGTAGGTGGCCTCTCATTTGACACAACCGACGATACTCTCCGCGCCTTCTTCGAGCAGGCTGGCAAGGTGGAGTCGGCGTCCGTAGTGACGGATCGCTACTCCGGGCGCTCCCGCGGATTCGGCTTCGTGGAGATGGCCACGGGGGCCGAGGCTCGCAAGGCCATCGGGGAGCTGACCGGCAAGACTCTGGACGGACGCATGATCACCGTGGACGAAGCGCGTCCACCGCAGGACCGCGGCGGGGGCGGACGCCGTCCCGGCGGTGGCGGTGGCGGTGGCGGTGGCGGTCGAGGCGGAGGAGGACGCCGCTGGTAGTCGCTCCAGTCCGGACGATGCAGGGCTCTCAGAGCAATTCGTCCCTCTGTCCGGTTCGAGCGTCGACTCTCCGGACGCCGGCGGTGGGTAGCTAGCCGCAAATGCAGGCGGTCACCGGCGACGCCCCCAGGCAGCGGCCAGCGCTAAGGGGAGTCTTTCACCTCTACGCCACTATCGCTGCCGTGGCGGGAGCAGTCGTGCTCCTACTGGTGGCGGACTCCGCCAGGGCTTACGTCGGCGGAGCGATCTTCGCGGCGAGCCTGATTCTGCTGTACGGAACCAGCGCCGCATACCACAGCATCACCTGGACGCCAACGATGCGTGGCCTGATGAAGCGCCTCGACTACTCGATGATCTTCGTGCTCATCGCCGGCACGTACACGCCCTTCTGCCTGCTGGTATTGAATACAGCATGGGGCATCACCATGCTGTCCGTCATCTGGGGAGTGGCCGGCGGCGGCGTCCTCATAAGAGTCGCCTGGCCAACCGCGCCCAAGTGGCTTGCGGTCAGTCTGTACGTGACAGTGGGCTGGCTGGCGCTCATACCGGCGTGGGAGCTGGCGTCCCGGTTCACGGCCCCCCCTCTGGTGCTGCTGATCCTGGGCGGCGTGCTCTATACCCTGGGCGGCATCGTATACGCGATCAGGAAGCCGAACCCGTGGCCGCGCGTATTCGGGTACCACGAGATCTTCCACCTGCTGGTAATCCTCGGCAGCACCCTGCACTACTCCCTGGTCGCGATCTACGTCCTGCCGAGCTGAACTGCCGCACAACACGTCAGGACCAACACCACAGCCCAATCGCCGTTGACAGATAAGCCATCTCCAGATATAATGGCGGCACCCTACACGCCTTCGTAGGCTCTCTTCACGATGCGCCGGCCTGGAGAGAAGCCTCCCTCGCGGGAGGAAGCGGGCAAGCTCCGCAGGAGGTGCGGCGATGCGTACCTACACAGGGCTAACGCTGCTGCTGACGCTGGCGACATTTCTTGCCCTGTTCACGAGCCTCGAAATCACTACCGGAGGGCCGAGCGCTGACCAGACAAAGATCCGACCGGACGTGGTCGACGCCCTGGCACAGCAGTCCGAGGTCGCCGTCATCATCTCCCTCAAGGAGAAGCAACTCCCCTCGGCCCCTGTGAATGTCTCTGCCCTCGTCCAGGATGCGGCAGTCAAACAGCAGCGGGTCCTCTCCACCCTGACGGCTTCCGACTTCACTCTCACCCGCCAGTACCAGGCTGTGCCCGCCCTCGCCGGGCGGATGACAGCCCGCGGCGTCGAAAAGCTGGCCGACCACCCGGATGTCATTAGCATCGCCATCGACGGCGAGGTCTACGCCTCCCTCAGCGAGAGCGTTCCCCTGATCAACGCCGACGATGTCCACCTGCTGGGCGTCACCGGCGAGGGTGTCGAGGTCGCGGTCCTCGATACGGGCATCGATACTGACCACCCCGACCTCGCGGACGACATACTATCGGAGAACTGCTTCCTTTCCGGCGACATCCCCTGCCATAACGGTCAGCCCATCGACAGAGGGTCCGGCTCCGCCGAGGATGACGCCGGTCATGGCAGTCGCGTCAGCGGCATCGTCACCTCGGCGGGGGTGGTAGCCCCGCCAGGCGTGGCGCCCGACGCTGGCATTCGCGCCTACAAAGTGCTGAACTCCAACGGCAGCGGCCGTGACTCCGACATCATCGCCGCCCTGGACCACATCATCGCCAATTACCCCGGCACGGACCTGGTCAACATGAGCCTGGGCGACGGGGCAAGGCACATCGGCACCTGCGACAACTACGTTCCGGCGATGACTGCCGCCATCGATACCCTGGAGGCCGGAGGGACGACCGTTGTCGCCTCCTCCGGCAACGACGGGTTCAAGAACGGGATAGGCCACCCGGCGTGCATCTCCAACGTCATCTCGGTGGGCATGACGTACGACGAGACCTTCGCAAGCTCCTCCTGCTCGGGCTATCCCTGTACGGACTCACCAGCCACCGTTGACACGGTGGTCTGCTGCTCGAACTCCAGCCCATGGCTGGACCTGCTGGCGCCCGGCGCGCTCATCACATCGTCAACCATCGGTGGCGGCAGCGGGGGCGGACTTGGCACTTCCTACGCCGCGCCCCACGTGGTGGGGGTGGCCGCCCTGTTGCTGGAGGACGACCCTAGCCTCGCGCCTTTCCAGCTTGAGTATTGCCTGGAGAGTACCGGCGTGCCCATAACCGATGCGGCCAACGGCATAACGAAGCCGCGGGTGGATGCCCTGGCCGCCCTTTCCTGCACGCCCCCACCCGAGCCCACGCCCGAGCCCACGCCCGAGCCTACGCCCACGCCCCCACCGGTCCCCGGCTCCCCGTACGCGCTGTACAACCCCAGCCCGCAGACGGAGTCCCAGTTCGGCATCTCGGTGGCGGTGGGCGACGTAGACGGCGATGGCAAGGATGACATCGCAGTGGGCGCGCGCCTGGAGGAAGTGGGCGGCAACGAGAAGCAGGGCCGAGCCTACGTCTTCTCGGGCGCCGACAGCTCGCTGCTTTTCACCCTGGACACCCCCAACCCGCAGGCGAACGCCGGCTTCGGCGGCGCGGTGGCGGTGGGCGACGTGAACGGCGACGGCAAGGCAGACATCGCCGTGGGAGTCCACGGTGAGCACGTGGGCGGCAACGACTGGCAGGGTCGGACCTATGTCTTCTCGGGCGCCGACGGCTCGCTGCTTTTCACCCTGGACCTACCCAGCCCGCAGATGTACGCTCACTTCGGCACGTCGGTGGCGGTGGGCGATGTGAACGGCGACGGCAAGGCAGACATCGTCGTGGCGGCGCATTTGCAGACGACGGGCGGCAACTACAGCCAGGGGCGAGCCTACGTCTTTTCGGGTGCCGACGGCTCGCTGCTCTTCACCCTAGACACCCCCAACCCGCAGACGAAAGCCCACTTCGGTAAGTCGCTGGCAGTGGGCGACGTGGACGCCGACGGTAGGGCAGATATCGCCGTAGGAGCAGATGGAGAGGATGTGGGCGCCAACGAGAACCAGGGGCGGGCCTACGTCTTTTCCGGCGCTGACAGCTCCCTGCTCTTCACCCTCGACACCCCCAACCCGCAGGCGGACGCCTACTTCGGCACGTCGGTGGCGGTGGGTGACGTAACCTCAGACGGCAAAGCAGACATCGCTGTGGGAGCGCCCTATTGGGATGTGGGCGACAACGTCAACCAGGGGCGGGCCTACGTCTTCTCCGGCGCCGACGGCTCGCTGCTCTTCACCCTGGACATGTCCAACCCGCAGGCGTTCACCCGCTTCGGCTACTCAGTGACGGTGAGCGACGTGGACGCCGACGGTAGGGCAGATATCGCCGTGGGGGCGCCCGGCTGGTGCGTTTTCTTCCCCTGCGGGGGCAACCAGGGTCGGGCCTACGTCTTTTCCGGCGCTGACGGCTCTCTGCTTTCCACCCTGGACATCTTCGAGCAGCCATGGCCTCTCGCCCAGTTCGGTGCGTCCGTGGCGGCGGGCGACGTGGACGGCGACGGCATCGGAGACATCGTCGTGGGAGCGGATGGTGCGGGAGCAGTCTACGTCTTTCCTGGGGGCTCAACTACGCCGCCGCCCACGCCGACACCCACTCCCACGCCTACGCCTACGCCTACGCCTACACCCACGCCGCTGCCTGACAGCGACGGCGACGGTGTGCCGGACGACAGCGACCTCTGCCCAGAGACGCCCCCGGGCGCGACGGTCGACGCCAGCGGCTGCTCAGACGCCCAGGTGGACGCAGACGGGGACGGCATCTGCGACCCCGGAGCACCAAGCTCCGGCCCCTCTGGCTGCACCGGCTCCGACAACTGCCCCTTGGTTGCCAATGCGGACCAGGCCGACTTCGACGGGGACGACATCGGCGATGCCTGCGACACGGACGACGCCGATGCCGACGGCTTCCTCGATGCGGTCGAGCTGTACGTGGGCACCGACCCCGCGGACAACTGCCCTGACGACCCGAGCGACGACGCCTGGCCCCTGGACAACGACCAGAGCTGCGACATCTCGATCACCGGCGACGTGTTCAACTACGTCGGCCGCATCGGGTCCGCACCGGGCGACCCCAACTGGTGGCTGCGCCTGGATCTAGACGCCAGTGGCAACATCGACGTGACGGGCGACGTGTATATGTACGTCGGGATGCTCGGGAAGAGCTGCACGTAGGGGGCTGCATCGCGCGTCCATAGGTTGAGGTAGACGCCGCCCTATTCGCTCTCAGCGCAAGCGCCTGGTATGCTGGGAGACGCTGGCTCGGGTAGGACTGCCTGAAGCCGGCGGAGCTCCGACATGAGCCGCCAGAGCAAGGCCAAGCGACGCGCCCGGAAGCGCACATCCCCCGAGGCGCAGGAAGCCGCCGCCCGTCGCGCCAAGCGCAGACGCGACCTGCGGGATAGGATCGCCATCCTCGTCGCTGCTGCCATCATCATCCCCGCAGTCGTATTCACCTTCCTCACCTTCTACCGCTCCGATGACTCAGGTCAGCAGCCGGCGGCCCCAACAACGACCGGCTCTGCAACCGGCCCCAGAGCAGCCATAGCGGACCACCTGGCCCTCACCCAGCCTAATCCCGCCTTCACCGAAGCAACCACCGACCTGCTGGAGCAAGCCGGATATGCCATCGACTACTACCCGGGCGAAGAAGTCACAGTCGACCTCTACCGTCACCTTCCCACCCTGGGCCACGAGTTGATCATCCTCAGAGTCCACTCGGCGCTCGGCAAGGTTGGTGATCGGCCGGCAGACTGGGTCACCCTCTTCACATCCGAACCGTATGACAAAACACGATTCCGAAACGACCAGACGAAACAGCGTCTAAGCATGGTCTCGTACTACGAAGACGGCCCGCAATACTTCGGCATCATGCCGGGCTTCATCAAATCCAGCATGAAAGGCGACTTCCCAGACACGACGATCGTGATCATGGGTTGCGATGGGCTAAAGTCCGACACCGTCGCCGAAGCCTTCGTCGAGAAGGGCGCGAAGGCCGTTGTCGCCTGGGATGGCCTCGTCTCACCCGAGCACACCGACGCCGCCACCGAACGCCTGCTCCAGCACCTGCTGATCGACGGCCTCACGCTACCAGAGGCAGTAGCACAGACCATGGCCGAGCTTGGCCCGGACCCATCATACGACAGCGTTCTCCGACTCTACCCTTCCGAACAGCCTGTCTCCGCCCTCCCATAGCCCGCCCCTCTCATCGCCAACTCCACCGTGCGCTTCGCGGCGACCACCGTCCGCGCAGTCGGGGCGCCGCCGCAGAGGCAACTGAGCCCACCTGAAAACCCCCGCAACCGCCGTAACAAAGCCCCATCGTCCGCGTCAGAATAGTAAAGGCAAGCCATAGCTATGTCGATAACGCCAAACCAAGAGGAGGACGGGCGTCCCCGCGGGCGCCCTCCCACCGCAATCCAGTGCGCGCTGGCGCTGGTGACCGCCGGCCTGGCCGTCGCCGCGGTCATGCTGGCCCTCATCGGCACCGCCCAAGCCAACTACCTAGCCTCCCTCCCAGAGGACGAGACATATATCCAGGGCTCCACCTCCCCCGTATCGGACGTTCAGCCAGCGCCGGCCTCCACGCCCGCACCAGCCCGGGCGTTCTGCCCACCCGCCCTCCCTGCTACCTACAGCGGCACCGTCTGGCTGGACGGCCTGCCCGCCGCCGACGCCCTCACCCTCACCGCCAGCATCGATGGCGAGACCTGGGCCACGGCCATCATCTCCGACGGCCGCTACATCATAGACATACCCCAGTACACACCGGAGACGCCGCCCTGCTTCCCTGGCAGCGGCACCATCGTCTTCACCCTGGACGGCTATACCTGCATGCCCGCGGAAGAGAAAGAGGGGACGGGGTGGGTCGCCCTCGGCTACCGCCCTTTCGCGCCGGGCCTCTATGATGCAGACCTCGTCTGCCTGGCCACGCCAATCCCCACGCCCTCACCAGACGATGCCACCGGTGACGCCGCCCCGGCTGTTGACGACCCGGACGGCAGTCTGGAAGCCGCCGCAGACGATCCGCAGTCCTGGCAGGCGCAGCTCGACTCCGCCTGGGCCTCCAGAGTCGCCTGGGAGCAGATGCTCGGCGCTCTCCCCATCTCTGCGTACCGCACTCAGACTCATCTCTGGCTGGCAAAGATAGACCAGGCCTTGCTGAGCTACAGCGAAGGAGTGCCCGCGCCCGATAACTTCTATGCCCTACAAACCCTAGCCTGGATCGAGGACCAGGCCACCATCCCTTCTGGCGGGCTCGAGGATATCATTGAGGCACCTGCCGCCCCTGACTGGGATGCAGTTGAAGAATGGCTGACCTCCCTCTGGGGACCTGAACAGCCTTCGCCTGGGCCCGCGCTCTTCGATTCAAACGCCTGGCAGTCAGGCCAGGAGTTCCATCAGTCGGGCATGGAGCGCGAGGCCACCGACACCTTCCTCCGACTCATCGACGAGAGCAGTCCGCAGCCCTGGAGCCTCTACCGCCTGGCCCGCGCCTTCGACGACCTCGATATGCCCCACCTGTCCGCCCGTACCGCTACCCGCCTGCTGTGGAAGACCGACGACCCCTTGGAACAGACCCCTCGCGCCCTCGTGGAGCTAGCCTACCCTCTGGCCTACCCATCCCTCGTCCAGGCGGCCGCCGCCGAAAACGACCTGTCGCCTCTCCTCCTCCTGGCCCTGATCCGCCAGGAGAGCTTCTTCGATCCTCTGGCCGTCTCGTCCGCCGGCGCTCTCGGCCTCACCCAAGTTATGCCACCTACCGGCCAGGGGATCGCGGCCGAACTGAACATCGAGGGCTTCTCGACCTCAGACCTGCTGCAGCCGCAGGTGAGCATCCGCTTCGGCGCCTACTACCTGCGCAGGCAGCTCGATCTCCCCGCAGGCAATATCCTCTTCGCTCTGGCTGCCTACAATGCCGGCCCCCACAACGCCACGCGCTGGAGTAGTGCAAGCCTCCCCATCCCGGACATCGACCTCTTCATCGAGCTCATAGACTTCGACGAGACCCGCAGCTATGTGAAACTGGTGCTCGACAACTATGCCGTCTATCGTTTCCTCTATGGCGGCGCTGACGAGATCGCCCTCCTGCCAGAACCTGATGAACCCGCCCTCCTGACTGAACCCGGCGAGCCCGCCCTCCCGATAGAACCTGACGAGCCTGCCCCCGTGATAGGGCCTGACGAGCCCGTCCTCATGATAGAGCCTGGCGAGACCGCCCCCACGATAGGGCCTGACGAGCCCATCCTCATGATAGAGCCTGACAAGCCCGTCCCCTTGACAGAACCTGACGAACCCCCATAAGGCCCCTGAGCTTAAGATCCGCCGCCAGCGGCTAACTTGACCGATTACACCCCATACTTTACATCTTACGAACAAAAAGCCCCCATTTCCTCAAGAATCCTCACCACAGCATGTAACATTCACTGAACAATAACGTCAATTTGATATGGAAACCATCCACACATCAATGAGGCGGATTTGATATGTAAAGTATCCGAAGATCAATAACGCCGACTTGAAGTGGAAAAGACCAGAAATCCGTGAAGGGAGGTGGTCGCACAAAGACAGAACGCCTTGTGCACCATACGCTCCGGCCAATAGAGAAGGTACCAAACGGGTAAGTCTTGAGGAACGTCTACCTCAACCTAAGGCACCCAAAGGAGGTACGCTGAATGCGTGGTAGACTGACAAGGCTGTTCCGCAGCCTGCACAAGAAAGAGGAAGGCATCACCGGCCTCGAGACGGCGATCATCCTAATCGCCTTCGTCATCGTCGCCTCTGTGTTCGCCTTCGTGGTCCTGAGTACAGGTCTGTTCAGCGCCGAGCGCGGCAAGGAGACCGTCTTCGCCGGCCTGGAGAAGGCCCGCGGTAACCTCGAGGTACGCGGCGCCCTTACCGTCACCGACGTCGACACCGACGGTACCATCGACGACGCGGACGCCATCCAGTTCAACGTGGCCCTCGCCGCCGGCGGCTTCCCCATCAGCCTGAACCCGGACGCCTACACCAACAGTGTCGTCGTCAACTGGATCGACGCTGAGGCCCGCGAGGCCGACGTCACCTACACCGTCACCTGGATCCTAGACGACGGCGACACCCTCCTGGAGGTCGGCGAGCTGGCGGAGGTCACCGTGAATCCTCCCGTTGGCAGCACCCTCGCTCCCAACGAGATCTTCACCCTGGAAGTCATCCCGCCCTCCGGCGGCACCAACCTTATCAACCGCACCATGCCCCCGGAGATCGACGACGTGATGGACCTGCACTAGGACGACCGCTTTGCTGATGCTGGGCTGCGGCACGCTGACGTAAACCGCGTGCGTGGCGTGAGCTGCGGCACGCTGACGTGAGCGTGCGTGCGCGGCGTGGCTCGCAGCCCAGCGCAGTACCCCCGGCCATCGGCACTCTGGCCGATCGACAGCCCCAAGTCATCCACCGCAGCCGGTCGACCACAGCGCCACCAGCGCGATCGCTAGTGGACCATGCCCAGCTAGGGCTCCACGCTGCTGCCGCTGGCGCAGTGACTGATTCATTTTTTGTGGGTAAGGGCTTTCCGACCGTCCCGCGGGTTGAAACCCGCGGCTTCCCAGAATCGAAATTCTGGTGCTGCGGGATTCATCCCGCAGGGTTAGGGAGTTCACCCACCGGTGGTGAACCAGTCAGCTAGCGCAGCCACACTTGCCCCCTACCCCCGGGGACTTTACACCTTATGACACCAATCGCCGCTTCAACCCGGAAAACCCCGCAACGACCTGTAACATTGGCAGGCCAATGGCGTCCATTTGATGAAGAAGTCGTGCATAAGTGATCACGAACGCCTCCGGCGCGCTTGCCCGCGGCTTTCAGTGCCGACTACCGGCAGAGCAGGGAGCCTCGGCAGAGCCGGAATGGGAGTAGACATCATGCAGGCTTTGGTAACTAGCCTCGAGCATCTCGACCGCCGTCTTGCCAGTGGTGACGCCCAGGTTTGCGTCATTGGCCTCGGTACAGTGGGATTGCCTCAACTACTGGCCGCCGCCGAGGCCGGTTTCCCGACGGTGGGAATCGACATCAACACCACCACAACCGACAGGATCAATCGCGGTGTGAGTCCGGAGGTGGACACCGATCCCGAACTCCTCCGCCAGATGGTCGCCGGCGGAAGACTGAAGGCCACCACTGACTTCGACGCCGTATGCGACTCGGATTGTGTGATACTCTGCGTCCCAACATCCTGGTCCCCAGACGCTTTGCCTGATCTCTCGGCTGTGACGAACGCTGCTCGAGAAGTCGGCCAGCGCTTGCGCAGCCCCAAGCTCATTGTTCTCGAGAGCACGGCCCCGCCCGGCTCCACGCGCCAAGTGGTGCTGCCGCTGCTGGAGTCAGGAGGGCTAAAGGTGGGCTCAGACTTCTGCCTCGCCTTTGCCCCCGAGCGGCTGGACCCTGGGAACACTCGCTTCTCCACAATTGACATCCCCAAGGTCATCGGCGGCATCACGCCGACCTGCACCGCCCTTGCCAGTCGCTTCTACTCGAGGCTGGCCATTGAAGTGCACCCGGTGTCCTCCCCAGAAGTGGCCGAAGCCACAAAAGTCTTCGAGAACACCTTCCGCTTTGTCAACATCGGCTTGGCTAACGAGCTGGCGCAAGTCTGCAGCTCCCTGCGCATCAGCCCGCGCGAGGTTCTGGACGCCGCCAGCACTAAGCCCTTCGCGTTCATGCGGCATTCGCCCGGCCCAGGCGTCGGCGGTCGCTGTATTCCTCTGGCGTCTCGCTACTTCCGCTGGACGGCACAGCGGCAGGGCGTTCGTGCCAAGATAACCGACGCAGCAATCGCGGTGAACGACGGCAAGCCGGAGCTCGTGGCGAAGGAGACCGTCGCCC
>Ga0315553_10003126_pt1 | contig 13030 bp, 10 predicted proteins | sample SalMarSW160140MG_FD_203099 | JGI IMG/M metagenome (GOLD analysis project Ga0315553, IMG submission 203099) | Salt marsh sediment microbial communities from the Plum Island Ecosystem LTER, Massachusetts, United States - Salt Marsh Sediment SW1601-40 ... | reverse complement strand
CGATAAGTGGCAGCGGCGGGTTGACAGGCGCGAGCGCCGCTGACACCGTGGAGCAATGATCTCTCAGCGTCACCCTCGGTCTTGGCCTCTTATTGTTGCCGCTTTGCTGCTCGTGGTTCTCTTCGTTGCGGAGTTCGCTTCGTCGACCCGTGCCGAAGACTGGCCCCAGTGGCGCGGTCCCGAGCGCACCGGCGTTTCGCGCGAGACCGGCCTGCTGGATCGGTGGCCTGTCGACAAGATGCCGCCCGTGGCGTGGCGGGCGTCGGTCGGTCGCGGCCACTCGAGTGTTTCGGTCAGCGGCGGACGCGCGTTCACCATGGGTTGGGACGGCGAGCGCGACACCGTGTACTGCTTCGATGCTGCCAGCGGCGAGCAACTCTGGAGTAAGTCGTACCCCTGCGACACCATCCTGCAATGGCCCGGCCCCCGGGCGACTCCCACGGTTGTTTGGAATCGCGTGTACACGCTGGGCCAACACGGTCAGCTCCACGCCTGGGATGCGCGCGACGGAAAGTCGGTGTGGAGCGTGCAGCTTGCGGAGTCATATAACCCCGACGTCGATTATGGATTCGCGTGGTCGCCGCTGGTGATGGGCGATCACTTGATATTGAGCTGCGGACGGGGCGGGCTGGCGATCCGCACGAGCGACGGAGGCTACGCATGGGGCAACGACGGGCAGCACGGCGCTTGTGCCTCGCCCGTGCCCTTCACGTTTAAGGGCCGACAAGGCGTGGCCGTCGTTGTGACCGACCAGGGCCGCAACGGCGTGAGCCTGATCGGCGTCGATCCGCGCGATGGAAAGCGACTGTGGCGCGAAGGCCCCTGGCCCGAGAAATGGGGCGCCGCCTGCGTCGACCCCGTAATCGTTGACGGCAAGTTGTTCATGACCACCGCCGAGCAGCACCTGGAGTGTGCCCGATTCACCATGAACGACGGCAAGCTGACGCTCGATTGGTCAAACAATGAATTGCCCTGTTACACGGGCGGCTGCGTGCAGCTTGGCGACTGCCTCTACGGCGTGAACAAGCACGGAATTCTGAAGTGTCTCGACTGGGAGACCGGCAAGCTGTTGTGGGCCGAGCGCGGTTTCGGCGGACATGGTTCGCTCATTGCCGCCGATGGTGCGCTTGTGGTTCAATCGTCGAAAGGAGGCGACGTGGTGGTCGTGGCGGCCCAGCGCAATGGTTACCAGGAGCTGCGTCACATTCAGCCATTTGAGGGAGAGGCAGATACGTTCACAGCCCCCGTCCTGGCGAACGGCCGGTTGTACGCTCGCAGTTACGCTGGCGAAGTGGTGTGCCTCGACCTGACAAAGTAGCGCCCGCAATAAGGGGGACAGGCGCGCTTATGATCGACAGAGCGATACAACCGCGAAGGAGAAACACCGGTCGATCATAAGCGCGCCTGTCCCCCTTATTGCCCTGGCCGAGCCTCGCTCACTCCACCTCGTGCACGACGACGAGGTTGTGCGCTCCCTCGACCAGGCCGGTGCCGCTGACGAACACCACGCGATCGCCGGTCGCCAACACTCTTTCGCCCTTTCCCCAGTCGGCCACAAAGCGGCGCAGCCCCGGGCCGGCTTCGAGCGGCGCGCCGGCCAGCGGCGTAATTCCCCACATCAGGCACATCCGCCGCAGCGTGAGGGGCGAGTCGCTCAACCCGATCGTGGGAATGAAGTCGCGCTGCTTCGACTTGGTGAGCGCCGTGGCGCCGCTTCGCGTTGCCACCACCACGAGTTTCGCGCCCAACCGGTCGGCGATGCGGGCCGCGCCGTAGACGACCGCCGACGTAATGGGGTGTACCTCGGGCGTGGTCACCGACGTTTGCTGTGGCGGCGCGTCGCGGAGCAGCTCTTCGGCCGCCAGCAGGATGCTGTTCATTGTTTCGACCGTTTCGCGCGGATACTCGCCGACCGCCGTCTCGCCCGAAAGCATGCAAGCGTCGGCTCCGTCGAGCGCCGCGTTGGCCACGTCGGTCGCCTCGGCGCGGGTTGGGCGGCGGGAGTGCGTCATGCTTTCGAGCATCTGTGTGGCGACGATAACCGGTTTCCGCCGACTGCGACACGCGGCGATGATCCTCTTTTGAGCCAGCGGCATCTGCGCGACTTCGATCTCCACCCCCAGATCGCCGCGGGCGACCATCACGGCGTCGGCTGCCTCGACGATCGCGTCGAGCCGCTCCAAAGCTTCGCGCTTTTCGATCTTTGCCACGGTGAGTGCTGCGCTGCCTCGAGTGGCGAGCAACCGCCGAAGCTGGTGCATGTCGTCGGCCGAGCGCACGAAGCTCTGCCCCACGAAATCGGCTCCCACCGATGCTGCCCAGGCCGCGTCAATGCGATCTTCGTCCGTCAGCGCGGCAGCGCTCAGCTTCACGCCCGGCAGATTGATTCCCTGTCGGTTGCGGATCTGGCCCGCCGAAACCACACGGCAGAGTGCCGAATCGGCTTCGCGCGACTCGACAACGAGGCCCACCATGCCGTCGGCAAGCATCACTTGGTCGCCTTGGTCCAGCTCGTCGATCAGCCGCGGGTAGTTACTGGTCAGTTCGCCGGCCGCGGCGGCGCGTGTGCCGCGAACGAAGCGCAGCTCCGCACCGATGGGACAATCGGTGGGGTCGTCGTACAATTCGCCCAGGCGGATTTTCGGCCCCGCCAGGTCGACCAGAATGCCGACTGGCCGCTCGGCCTCAAACGCAGCGCGGCGCAGGTTTTCGACCGACTGCTCGTGCGTGGCGCGATCGCCGTGTGCCATGTTCAGGCGAAACACGTCGACCCCGGCGCCGAGCAGGTCCAACAGCTTTGCCACGTCGCTGCACGCCGGGCCGACCGTGGCGACGATCTTGGTTCGGGCACGGTGTAGGAACGGTTCGGTGGTCGCCATCGACGCGAGTCGCTATGGTAAGTGATTGGTCCATCCTGACGCGGCGACGCGGAGACGCGGGGAACGAATAGGCTCTCCTTGCCTTCTTCTCGCGTTTTCGCACCTTCGCGTTTTCGCACCTTCGCGCTTTCGCGATTCCACCTCATCCGAAGTGATTGGACACGAAAAATCGTTATCCGGGTAGTACGGAGGGGGCACGTGAGCAAACTTCGTTTCGCGATGATTCTCGTATCCGAACTGCGGAGTTGATTCATGGTCGACGAAGTGCGCTTGCCCAACGACGCAGGTCCGGCCCAGTCCGTGCTTCGTGCCCGGCGGCGGCTGCGATTCGTCGGCTTCGTTCTGGCAGTTGTGTTGGGCACGGCGTTCGGCGCGGTTTCGGCATGGATCGTCGTGGTCGCGTGGCGATACGACCCCTCGCCCCGAATTAGCCGCCAGGAACTCGTGCAGGCGCAGAAGTTATGGGAGGAATCGGGCCCCGAGAATTACGACGTCGTGGTCCAGGTCACCGGACCCCAGGAGGCCACGTACTGGGTCGAGGTGCGTGGCGGCGAGGCGGTGCGGGCCACGCGAAACGATTACCCGCTCACCCAGCGCCGCACCTTCGACACGTGGACGGTGCCGGGCATGTTCGCCACGATCGAAGAAGACATCAATAACATCGAGAAGGTGGCCGAGGGGAACGCCGAGCCGCAAACGCCGCACATTACGGTGCGGGGGGCGTTCGATCCCCAATACGGCTATCCCGACTGGTACCACCGCATCGAATCGACCGAGCAGCAACAAGGCTCGTGGGCACATCGCATCGGCCAGCCCGGCGCGACGCAGTCGGGATCGGCCGAGACGGGCGTTGAAATGACGTTCCGCGTAACGCAGTTTACCGTCGTGGAACCGTGAGACGGCGGCTTTGGGGAACTGCTGGCATTGCTCGGCGTGGGACATTACACTGAAACCGCCGCCCAGGCAGGTGTACATTGAGCACACGACAGCCAGTCGAACGGGAGAAAACCATGAATCGATCGAAGCACTCGCGCCGCAAGTTCCTCAAGACGACGGCAAGCGCCGCAGCGCTCGGCATGACGGTGCCTTACTTCCTGACCGGCGCGCGGGCGCTCGGCGACGATGCCAAAGCCGATGCCAAGAACGATCGGCCGATCCTCGGCTGCATCGGCACCGGCGACCGCTGGAACGCCGACGGACCCGCCGCCATGGAGTTCAGCGACTGCGTGGCCGTGTGCGACGTCGATTCCGAGCATGCCGACAAAGGGCGCGACACGGTGATGAAGCGGCAAGGCCGCGAGCCGACCGTCTTCGGCGACTATCGCAAGGTGCTGGACCGCAAAGACATCGATGTCGTAACGATCGTCACGCCCGACCATTGGCACAGCAAGATCTGCATCGAAGCACTGCAGGCCGGCAAGGACGTGTATTGCGAGAAGCCGCTCACGCTCACGATCGAGGAAGGCAAGCAAATCTGCAAAGTGGTGAAGGAAACGGGGCGCGTGCTGCAGGTCGGTACCCAACAGCGGAGCGAGATGGGGCTGATGTTCCTCAAGGCGGTGGCCATCGTTCACGATGGTCGCATTGGCAAGGTCCAACGCGTGCAGTGCGCCATTGGCGGCGCGCCGACGAGCGGTCCGCTGGATAAGACTTCCCCGCCGCCCAATCTCGACTGGGACATGTGGCTGGGCCAGGCTCCCAAGGTCGAATACATTCCCCGACGTTGCCACTACGAGTTCCGCTGGTGGTACGAGTACTCCGGCGGCAAGATGACCGACTGGGGCGCCCACCACGTCGACATCGCCCAATGGGCCATCGGCATGGATCACAGCGGCCCCACGCACGTCGAAGGCACGGCCAAGCACCCCGTTCCTTTCGAGAAGGGTTACCCGACGGTCGACAACCAGTACAACACCGCCACCGACTTCCTGGTCACGTGCAAGTTCCCGGGCGACGTAGAGCTGGTGATCCGGCACGACACCGAGAACGGCATCCTGATCGAGGGGACGAAAGGGCGCATCTTCGTCAATCGCGGCAAGCTGACCGGTAAGCCCGTCGAAGAGTTGGCCGAAAATCCCCTGCCGGAAGACGCGCTCAAGAAGCTCTACAAGGGACACGAGCCGGGGGGCGGCAACGCGCACATGCGGAACTTCTTCGAATGCGTCAAGACGCGCGACCTGCCCGTTTCCGACGTGTACTCGCACCATCGCGCGCTCACCACGTGCCACCTCGCTAACATCTGCATTCGCCTAGGGCGACCACTTACGTGGGACCCCGAGACCGAGCAGATCGTCGGCGACGACGACGCCAACGCATGGCAACATCGCGAGAAGCGCAAGGGATTCGAGATTTCGGTGTAGCTCCCCTGCACGAGCGTGGCTGATCGACAGCCCGGTTTTTGACCATCGACCAGATCACATTGACCAATTTCCAAACAATGGCGAGTCGATGCCAGACAAAAAAAGGATTCCAGCCATGAAACGCAGCGGCCAATCGCGTAGGCAGTTCCTAGGAACATCCATTGGTCTCGCTGCGGGCGCAGTGGCGGCCCCCTATTTCTTCTCCGGCCGCGCACTGGCTGGTCAGGACTCCGATAAGTTTCGTTTGGGGTCGATCGGCGTCGGCGGCCAGGGCACCGGCATCATGAAATGGGCCATCGGCACCGGGGCCGAGCTCTTGGCTGTGTGTGATGTTGATCGCTCGCACGCCGAGCGGGCACGCGAGCAGACGGGCGGCAAAGCGGATATCTACGGCGACTACCGCAAGCTGCTCGAGCGCAAGGACCTCGACATCGTCACCATTGGCACGCCCGACCATTGGCACGTCGCCGTCTGCATTGCGGCCCTGAAGTCCGGCAAGGACGTGTACTGCGAGAAGCCGCTCACTCTCACGATCGACGAGGGCAAACTGCTCCAGCGCGTCGTGAAAGAAACGGGGCGCGTACTGCAGGTCGGCACGCAGCAACGCAGCGATCCCAATCTATTCGGCCGCGCCGTGGCCACGGTGCGCAGCGGTCGATTGGGCAAGATCAACAAAGTGACGGTAAGCCTGCCTCTCTCGACCGAAGAAGGGGGGCCGTTCCCCGCCCAGCCGGTGCCCGAGGGGCTCGATTGGGACTTTTGGCTCGGACAGACGCCCAAGGTCGACTATTGTCCGCAGCGTTGCCACTTCGTGTTCCGCTGGTGGTACGAGTACTCGGGCGGCATCGCCACCGACTGGGGCGCCCATCACATGGACATTGCCCAGTGGGGGTTGAACGTCGAGCACACGGGCCCGCTGACGATCGACGGCAGCGCGACCGAAATGCCCAAGATCAAAGGGGGCTACAACACGCCCAAGCGCCCGGTGATCGACTACACGTACGAAGGGGGCACCCACGTGCAGATCGTCACCGGCGACGAGGGAGTTCTGTTCGAAGGGGAAAAGGGACGCATCTACGTCAACCGTGGCCGCATCACCGGCAAACCCATCGAAGAGCAGGACGCCGACGCCAAGCTCAAGGAATCGATCATGGCCGACGTCGAAAAGCTCTACCACGGCAACGTGGTGGGCAACCACATGCAGAATTTCTTCGAGGCGGTCCGCAGCGGTGGAGCCAAGCCCCCCGTCTCCGATGTGGTCAGCCAACACCGCAGCGTGAGCGCGTGCCACCTGGGTAATCTCTCATGCCGATTGGGTCGCAAGCTCACCTGGGACCCGGCGAAGGAAGAGTTCGTGGGCGACGACGAAGCACAGGGAATGGTCAGCCGCGCGCGACGCAAGGGCTTCGAGCTCGAGGCGTGAAGTTGTCCGTAGTGCGTTGTAAGTTTTCCGTGGTCCGTTGCTGAGCTGACCTCGCCCCGTCGTCATTCCCGCGAAGGCGGAAGTCCAATTCTCCCGGTCTTTAGTCCGTTATTGATTGGCCGTTTCTGGTCGCTACACCGCCGTGCGGCACGGCAGTTGCACTCGCTTCCGTCATCGGGGAAACGTTGGCGAACGCAGTCGGCCCCGGTGATTTCGTGCGGGTAATCCCTGAGAGTGCTGCGTAGATTGCCACATTCCGCTGGCTCATTGCGTCTGCCGCTACGGAGGGGTTGTTGCGTGGTGCCGCAGGGGTAGTCTACGCATTCGCGGCCGTCTGGGGTCGCTCAGCGAAGCGAGCCGACTTTCCTTTGACGATTCGTCGGCTTGGTGATAGGATTGTTCGGTGTTCCCTTCTCGTCGGACTCCCCTCGACGCGTAACACCTTGGCATATCGACCGGCGAGCGCAGGTGCGTAGCTCCTCGCGGACATGCGGTTGTAACTTGATACCCACCTGACTGCACCGTTGCGGCACGTAGCCCAGCGTCGGGTGCAGTGGGGCGTCATGGGAGACGACGCGATGGCGATCGTAACCAGCACCGTTACCGTCAACGCGGCCTTCCTTCAGGAAATCAAGGAAGACAACCGCGAGTTGACCCAGCTTCTCAAGCGGTCCGAGTCCGCGTGTCGGCGCGTCAAGGCGTCTCCGGCGTCGTCCGGTTCCCTGGCGGAGTTGTTGGTGCTGGTGCGCGACCAGCTCGCATTTCACTTCGCCTTGGAAGAGGCGTACGGCTACTTCGAGCATGCCGTCGACGAGGCGCCGCGATTGAGCGAGCGCGCCATGGCGCTGCGATCCGAGCACGAGACGCTCTATCTGGAAATCTGCTCGATCGCGGAGGAAGCGGAATCGATGCGACTCGGGCGGCAGGCGCGCCGCCGCGTCCACAGCGTGGCGCAAGATTTCCTCTTGTTCTACCAGCGGCTGAAAGAGCACGAGACCGACGAAACAGAATTGATCCTGCAGGCCCTCGACGACGACATTGGCGTAGGCGATTAGGGCGACGTGGGGCAGACATTCTTGTCTGCCTGAAGGTGGGGCAGACATTCCTATCTGCCTGAAGGTTGCACGTCGTACGGCAAGCCGGCCTCACGACATTCTACCGGCGGGGAAAGAAAGCGCACACGATGAGCAGCGACGTAATCGGTCGCCCGATGGAGATTCTCCTCGTCGAGGATAGCCTGGTCGACGTGCGCCTGACGATCGGCGCGCTGACCAACGGGCAAATCAAGCACCGTCTGACGATGTGCTTCGACGGCGAGGAGGCGATTGAGTTCCTGCACCGCCGCGGCCGCTTCGCCCGCGCTCCGCGACCCGACCTAGTCCTTTTGGATCTCCTGCTGCCGAAGAAAGACGGCCACGAGGTGCTGGCCGAGATACGGGCCAACGACTCGCTACGATCGATTCCGGTCGTGGTGATGACGGCTTCGACGGATCCGGACGACAAGGAGGCCGCCGAGAAGCTGCAAGTCGAGGCGTACATCGAGAAGCCGATGAATCTCGACAAGTTTCTGTCGGTGGTCAAGGAGCTCAAACGCTTCTGGCTCAACGACGTGCTGCTGCCGACGGCAATCTGACCCGGGGACCACGGCCGTCGTCCGAATCGCGCCTCCATGTGCCCCCCTTACTGCCCGCATCGCCGGCGCGCTCTCCCCTGCGAGCGTCGGAACTGTCCCTCATTGCGCCGGCGTGCTACAACCTAACGGCGGATTGGAAGGCACGATCTTCCCGAACTCTCGCTGGCGCGCATGAGCTATTGGCAAAACAAGGTCGCGGTCGTCACCGGTGCATCGTCGGGGCTTGGCCTGGCGATCGCGCAAGCGCTCGTCGCCCACGGCGCGAAGGTTGCACTTGCCGCCCGCGACGCTGACCGGCTCGATGAAGCTGCGCGGAGCCTGGCGGGTGGAGAGACACTCGGACACGGCGGCGACAACGTGCTCGCCGTTCCCACCGACGTTACTCGCGACGACGACGTGGCCGCGCTGTTCGAGCGCTCGATCAAGGCATTCGGGCGGCTCGACCTCTTGGTCAATAGCGCCGGGCGCTCGACGCGCAGCGAAGCGCTCGCCACCACGCCCCAGCAATTCCAGGAGCTGCTCGAGGCGAACTTCCTGTCGGTCGTGCGCTGCGTGCAACAGGCGGCGCCCCACCTGATTCGCAGCCATGGGCACTTGGTGAACATCGGCTCGCTGGCATCCAAGACCGCGATGCCGGTGTTGGGTGCGTACCCGGCGAGCAAGTTTGCACTGGCCGCCTACTCGCAGCAGCTTCGGTTGTCGCTCGGGCCGCAGGGAGTACACGTGCTGCTGGTATGCCCTGGGCCGATCGCGCGAGAAGACGCCGGTCGTCGCTACGAAGAGCAGGCCGCCGACCTGCCGGCATCGGCGCGCAAGCCTGGCGGCGGTGCCCGACTTCGCCGCATCGACCCGCACTGGCTCGCCGCGCGGATTCTGAAAGCGTGCGAGCGCCGGCGGCCCGAGCTTGTCGTGCCCGCGAAAGCAAAGGTCCTGTTCGCGATCTCGCAGCTCTGGCCGAGCCTGGGCGATTGGATACTGGGGCGGTATTCGTGAGTCGAGGGAAAGCGGAGAGCGGAGAGCGGAAACCTGAACATGAATCCTGGAACTGACGATCGGTCGGAGGTTACCATGCTTATGCCGTAGCGCTCGCTGCGGCGAAGAGGCGGCCAGCCAACGAGGGGGATTCTTGCGATGCCACGTACTCTCCATCTGACCCTACTGGCGACGCTCGTTGCGTCGTCGTTTGCCGCTCGCTTCGGCCGCTGCGACGACAACGAGTCCCGGCCGCCCAATGTCGTCGTCATCTTCAGCGACGACCTGGGCTACGGCGATTTGGGATGCTTCGGGCATCCGACGATCCGCACGCCAAACCTCGATCGCATGGCGGCCGAGGGAATGAAGCTCACCCAGTTCTATTCGGCCGCGCCGGTGTGTACGCCGAGCCGGGCCGCGCTCTTGACGGGCCGCCTTCCGCAACGAAGCGGCATGTGCAGCGGCAGGCGTCGGGTGCTGTTTCCCAATTCCAAGGGGGGCATTCCGGCTGGCGAAATCACGCTGGCCGAGGCGCTCAAGGCCAAGGGCTACGCTACCGCGTGCGTAGGCAAGTGGCACTTGGGGCATCTGCCGCCGTTCCTGCCGACGCGAAACGGCTTCGATTCGTACTTCGGCATCCCCTATTCGAACGACATGGACCGCGTGGCCGACTCTCCCCAGGGTCGCGAGGCATTCTTGCATCCGCGCTTTGAGTATTGGAACGTGCCGCTGATGCGCGACGAGGAGATCATCGAGCGGCCCGCCGATCAGCGAACGATCACCCGCCGCTACACCGAAGAGGCCGTCAAGTTCATCCGCGGGCACAAAGAGGGACCGTTCTTTCTCTACCTGGCCCATTCCATGCCGCACGTGCCGCTGTTTGCCTCCGACGCATTTCTGGGCAAGAGCCGCCGCGGCCTGTTCGGCGACGTGGTGGAGGAAGTCGATTGGTCGGTCGGTCGCGTGCTCGATGTGCTGCGCGACGAAGGGCTGGCCGAGAACACCGTCGTATTCTTCACCAGTGACAACGGACCATGGCTCGTCTTCGGCGATCTGGGCGGATCGGCCGGTCCGCTGCGCGGCGGCAAGGGAAGCACCTGGGAAGGGGGCATGCGCGAACCGACCATCGCCTGGTGGCCGGGCAAGATCGCGCCGGGAACCACCAGTGCGCAGCTCGCCAGCACGATGGATATCTTCGCCACCGCTTGTGGGCTCGCCGGCGCGCCGATTCCCGACGACCGCGTGATGGACAGCTACGACCTGACCCCCGTGCTGTTGGGCCAGGGCGCGAGCAAGCGGGAGCTCTTGTTCTACTATCGGGCGTACCGGCTGATGGCGGTCCGCAAGGGCCCGTGGAAGATGCACTTTTCGACGCAAAGCGGCTACGGCCAGCCCGAGCCCGAGCAGCACGATCCGCCGCTGTTGTTCAACGTCGAGCACGACCCTGGAGAAAGCCGCAACGTGGCGGCCGATCATCCCGATGTGATCACCGAGATGCTCCGCGACGTCGAAGCGCATAAGGCGAAGTTCGAGCCCGCCCCTTCGCAACTGGAATTGTGAGCCGCAAGTCGGAAATCAGAATTCGGAATCAAAACCCGACGCGTTAGCGAGGGCGAAGTTCGGCGCCGGTCTCCCGACCCCGCCGATTCCGCGACCGAAGGTCTCCGACTCAACGCGATACAAATGTGGCTCGGTCGGGAGACCGGGCACAGCGCAGTGGCTCGGTCAGGAGACCGGCCACAATGCACACCACGTGGCTCGGTCGGGAGACCGGCCACAACGCACACCACGTGGCTCGGTCGGGAGACCGGCCACAACTCGGTGAAGTCCGCGGCGCCGGTAGCTTGCCCATTGCGCTCCGATCTGGCAACATACGACCTCCGTGACCCTAACTTGTCGCACCTCTACCACCCACGTGAGACACCCATGACGGCCTTCCCCGAGATTAAACCAATCGCCTACGAAGGGCCCGACTCGAAGAACCCGCTCGCCTTCCGCTGGTACAACCCGGACGAGAAGGTCGAAGGCAAGACGATGAAGGAGCACATGCGCTTCAGCGTCGTCTACTGGCACACGTTTCGCGGCACGGGGAGCGATCCGTTTGGGGCGGGTACGATGATCCGGCCGTGGGACGACGGCAGCGAGTCGGTCGAGAACGCGGTCCGCCGGGCGCGGGTGGCGTTCGAGCTGATCGAAAAGCTCGGCGCCCCGTACTACGCCTTTCACGACCGCGACGTGGCGCCCGAGGGCAAAACGCTCAGCGAGACGAACAAGAACCTCGACGCGGTGGTCAAGGTGCTCAAAGAGGAGCAAGAGCGCAGCGGTGTCAAGCTGCTGTGGGGCACCGCCAACCTGTTCAGCAACCCCCGCTACATGCACGGCGCGGCGACCACCTGCAACGCCGACGCCTTCGCGTTCGCCGCCGCCCAGGTGAAAAAGTGCCTGGAAGTGACCAAGGAGCTGGGGGGCGTGAATTATGTGTTCTGGGGCGGCCGCGAAGGCTACCAGAACTTGTGGAACACCGACATGAAGCGCGAGATCGACCACTTGGGCCGATTCCTGCACATGGCGGTCGACTACGCCCGCGAGATCGGCTTCACCGGGCAGTTTCTCATCGAGCCCAAGCCCAAGGAGCCCACCAAGCACCAGTACGACAGCGACGCGGCGGCGTGTATCAACTTTTTGCGGGCGTACGACCTGACCGATCATTTCAAGCTCAACATCGAAACGAATCACGCCACGCTGGCCGGCCACACGATGCGGCACGAGCTGGAATACGCGGGGATGCAGGGCATGCTCGGCTCGATCGACGCCAACACGGGTGACCTGCTCTTAGGCTGGGACACCGACCAATTCCCCACCGATTACTACCTGACGACCGAGGTGATGCTTACGCTGCTCAAGTACGGCGGCGTCGCGCCGGGGGGCGTGAACTTCGACGCCAAGGTGCGTCGCGAAAGCTTCGAGCCGATCGACCTGTTCCACGCCCACGTCGGCGGCATGGACGCATTCGCCCGCGGTCTGAAGATCGCGGCCGCCATTCGCGCCGACGGCGCGCTCGAAAGACTCTTGAAGGAACGCTATGCAAGCTGGGACTCGGGCATCGGCGCCGAAGTCGAAAGCGGCAAGGCCGACTTCAAGTCGCTCGAAACCTACATGCTCAAGAAGGGCGAAATCGCCCCCAACCGCAGCGGCCGGCAGGAGATGCTCGAGCACCTCGTGAACCGGTATTTGTAATCCGCGCGCTCGGTTCGACGAGGACAAGGGGAACGACCGAGTGGTGCGACGACCGGTGCTGTGTTGCGCGCTTTGTGCGCTCACATGGCAGGATTTGAACCCCCAAAGACGGTTCTTGACACCTATTCCGCCCTGCCGGGCGGTACGCGAAAGCGAACCGGCCCGCAAAACTTGATTGGTGGTGGAGGCTCCCATGGAATTCACCATCGATTGCCCGTGCGGCGCGCAGCACCGCGTTACCGCGGTCGACGCCGGCCGCACGAGGCAGTGTCGATGCGGCAATGTTATCTCGGTTCCCCGGCTGAGCGAACTGCGTCGTAGCGCCGGCGAGCAGCCGTACCTAGTCGGCATTGCCGACAAGCTGCGGCGCATGTCGGCGGAGCAAAAGTTGCCGCTCGGCCCGCTCTGCATGGAGTGTGGAAGGCAAACGTCGAACGCCTTACACTGCTGGGTGGAATGTGAACGGCCGTACGCAAAAGGCCCTGGATTCTGGTCGACCCTCCTTACCCACGTGGTTCTGCCCCTT